>Ga0182005_1000256_pt1 | contig 33721 bp, 30 predicted proteins | sample Sormic07211103_1_FD_123021 | JGI IMG/M metagenome (GOLD analysis project Ga0182005, IMG submission 123021) | Rhizosphere microbial communities from Sorghum bicolor, Mead, Nebraska, USA - 072115-103_1 MetaG | ecosystem: Host-associated > Plants > Roots > Rhizosphere | place: USA: Nebraska...
CAGACCTTTGAGCATGGGAGTTCTCCTGCATCTGAAATAAAAACGCCACCGAGGCCAGGCAAACGGCCGGAGTTGCGTTGGAGAGAAAGGGCATGGGAATAAGGGAGAAGCGACAAACGTTCAAGCCAGCAGAAAACGTCGACTACCGGCTTTGGTGGTCGAGTAGCGAACTTGCAGATGAGGCTTTTCTTTTAGCAGGCGGGGGATATCCAGAGCCAAGCTGTCTTTGGCTTTCTTCCACGTGATGCTGCCGGTTGCGAAGGTCGCCCGACTGGCATCGCCTATGGCCTGTTGCAGTGTTTGCTTAAGTTGAGCTTCCTGCGCCTCCTGCAGAGCAATCGACTTGCGCACGTTCTGCAGTTCGGTAAAGGCCGTGCAGAGCAGTGTGTCCTGGCTAAAGTCTAGGGTTTGTCCATTGTCGTGCGGATACAGACAGCGCAAAGCTTGCTCCGCTGAGGCCGAACCGTCTGCCGGCGGTGGGGTGTCACTGACGACGTAATCCCAGAAGAGCCGTTCCAGGTCGATCAGCCGAGCTATCAGTGACTCATCGCGCTCAATGCGATGGATTTCCAGGTGCTGACCTCCGAGCAGTACCGCCACATCCGCCGCCTGCTTGCCAGTCACGGCCAACTGGTGAATGACCTGCAACTGCACATACTCGGGCACGCCTTCTTTCCAGAGACGTGCGCCGTTTATGCCGGCGGTTTTGCATTCGAGAATCTGCACTTCTGACGCACCGATAACCTCACGGTCGATATTGGCCAGCATCCAGGCCAGTTTGGGATCAGGATGCTGCAGAACCGCATTGACCCGGCGGACCCGATGACCGCTGCGCCGGGTGTAATGGGATGCGACAATCGGCTCCAGGATGTTGCCCCAGTACGCGGGGCTTTCCTCATCCTGCGGATCGAGCATGGTTAGTAAGGTGTCACGCCCGGTTTTTTCCATCCACAGTTCCAGCTGTGATTTATAAGGGTTCAGGCCCACAGCGGCGGCGGCATCTGAACTGCCGATGCCTTGCTTGCGCACGGTCAACCAGTCCTCACGCGGCAGTTGTTTGGTGCCGACCAAGCGTAAGGCAGGACTGGGTTTAGTTCTGAGATGTAGTAGGGATTGAGAGCTCATAATCATTTCCTTGAGGCATAAAAACGCCCAACCAGCACGAAGCTGATCAGGCGTTTAGGGAGTGGAAGAACAGAATGGGGAAGGGGTTTATGAGGACAGTGAAAACTAGGCCTAAGCTGCAAGTTGTAGCGCCGCCTCCAGCGCCCGTTGCTTGAGCTGTGCTCCTTGCCCGAACCAGGCAGAGTCCATACGGTACTCGATGCTTCTCGCGCGGCGTTCGTGGTCGACGTACTCCGTCACGGCGTTGAGCAGGCCCCAGGCGGTTCCTTGAGCTGACTCCAGGGTTGACCCGCGGCCCTGACCTTCATACAGGCATTGCACCTTGCGTAGCGCCCGCTCGTTGGGAAGTACTGCCGGTAGTGGCATGTTCGGATTGGCATCACACAGCACGTTCATGAAGAATCCCATGGCTTCATGCCACTGAACTTTGCGTTCAGATAGCATTCGCATCCGGTGCATGAAGTTGTCCCATTGCGAGACGGCGATACCTAACTGCTTCTTAACTACTTGCGGATCAAAGCGGGTGTTGTGCGGCACTTTGATTGCCCGGGTCGTTCCATCAAGAGCGATGGTCAGCGTGTTGTTGCAGACCACCCGCACGGTGGTCGGGGTGGCGGTGGTAGCCAGTGTCCCATCACAGGACGTCGCCAATAAAAGATAGCCATTGACCTGATCGTTGCCTTTCAAAGCCGTGGATCGGCCAGTACGGGCCAATGCCCAGAACTTGCGACCACCTTTCAATACTCCGGCGGTTTCCAGCTCGTAGCCGGAGACCTCGGTCAGATCGCGATAGAACTCCAGCACTTCACGCGGTTGTACGATTTGGTAGCGGTTGGACACGACCGAGAGTGGTACCTTGGTATCGGAGCGGAACAGTACTTTTTGTTCCGGGAACGAGTGGATAGTGCCCAGTGGACCGATGCTGTCGGCCTTGAAGTGAACGTGGCTTTCTTTAATTTGCCACTCCATGCCCGCTTCGCGCTGCCAGACTTCGAGCGGTTGTTGGGGTGACAGGCGACTGCCCAAGCCATGCCAAGGCGTTGCGCCAACGTAAGCCATTTGTTCGATGAGGTGAGCCATGGGAATGATTCCTTGCGAATGAAGGGAAAAGAGCGTCGTTTCATCAACAAGCGACGCCTGTTCACAACGGCTTAACGGTGGACGCTGAAGCTGTAACCACACTGCAGGCACTGGTAGTTGTTCAGCACCTTGTCATCCATCTGTGCGCCCAGCGTGGACCCGGCTATCCCGCCAGCCACGCCGCCAAACAGTCCCCCGAGAAGTGCACCAGCAATACTGCCAATGGCGATCCCTACTGGCCCGCCGACCACACCCAACACCGCACCAACTTCTGCGCCCGACAGGGCTCCGGCGGCACCACTGGCCGCGCCGCCCGCAGCACCAATCAACCCTCCTGCTTGTTTGCCAATATTTTTCGTAACGACACGTCCAGAGTTACAGCTGGGGCACGGGGTATACATATTCAGATCCTCTAAAGTGATGAGCTTTTTTGCCCAAAAGCAGGCGTATCCCCGACAGCATTAGATACCGTGGGGCATTCATCGGAGTGATATAGGTCTGAGATTATTTTGATTGAACTCATATCGGTTGACTGCGCTACGGCAAAGCCGTGAAAAACCAGCCTTTTGGAACCCTCAACGACATGAATACGGCAGTGCTGTAAGTTTTTACAGGTCAGCGGTATGGGATGTCTAAATAACTAAAAGCGCTGATGGCACACAGCGATCGACTCATACGCTTTATTCTGAATGAAAAATGGAATCTTTTTAGAGTTGAATAAGTGAATTTTCTTATTGTAGTTCTGGGGATTAAATTTTCACTGAGCCTATTTCTCGGAGTTTTTTGCAGGTGCGGCATTGCTGTTGTTACGGTTAAAGTAGTATGTATCTAGTAGGCTCTGTAATTATCATGGTTGTCATTGAGTGTTGAGTCTTCCATAGCACTCACCTAATGGGTGTGTGCTGATAGATACCTACAAGCCTAGCTCGCCATAAGCAGCAATAACGTATGGCGTGACTACAAGTCAAAGCCCTTTGAAAGTTGTTATCAGCGTATAAGCCGAAGCAAGGTGCCGAATTGCACCTGGTGTTGTGTTCCTCCCGGTGGATCCCTAACGCACTGCCTACAGGAAATCGCTCATGTTCCAGCATCAACCCAAACGTCATCCCAGCAATACTAGTCTAAAGTTATATTACGATAATAAATACCGTGGGTTCACCGTGCAGCAGCACTTGGTCCATGGTCCGTTGATTGAGAACTACCTAGAGCGTGGCTTGGAGGCTTTACAGCACTGTCTCTCGGTACAGTCCCGTACCTTAGTCTGTCGGGTGGATTTACGTTATCCCGTTGGGTTGATGCCTTCCGATGCGCTCATCAGTAACGAGGTGATGACTCGCTTCTTCTACCAGTTAAATAAAGAGTTGGCTTGGGCGGAGACTAAGTACTCGACTGAAATTCGCTACATCTGGTGTCGGGAGCGCAACAGCAGCGAGGCACCCCATTATCACCTCATGCTATTGCTCAACTACGACGCCATTGGAGGCTTAGGTAACTACGGGCCTAGCGCAGACGGCACTTACAGCAGGGATAACTTGTTTCATCGCATCGTGCGCGCTTGGGCCTGGGCAATTGGTTGTGCGGCGCATGACATGTCGGGGTTGGTACATGCCTGCCAGGACAAACTCAGTGGTCAGGTTTACCAGTGCATGGAGCGGCGCTTTCCTGATTCGATCAAGCCGGTGGTCTACGCCATGAGCTACTTGTGTAAGGAATACAGCAAGTCACAGGAGCTGAGGCAGGGCTTTGCAGTGTTTACCACCAGCCGAATCTGAGTGCGGTCAGATATGTGTTCAATATGCCTATTGTATGGTGCGGCAATGCCGCACTGTTCCTCACCAGAAAAGGAGTCTTTCGCATGAGCTACAGCGAGCATTGGCGCCGTGAGTTTCTCACTCGGCATCCTGAGTATGAAAACCAGTCACAGGTACGTTCACAAGAGGCAGTACAGCCGCCGGTGCCTGTAAGTTTCGTATTTCCCTTATCTACTTTTACAACGGCTAACCCTGAATTCTCGAATCAACTTCCTCAGCAAGGGCCAAGGAGACAACGTATTCCCACACGGGACTGCTCGATATCTTCAGACGTCATCAGGCAAGTATGTTGTTTGCGTCAACGACTGAAGCTTACTCAGCAGGGGCTCGCCAAACAGTTGGGATCAGCTCTCGCACGCTGCAGGACTGGGAGCAGGGTCGACGACGGCCAAGCGGACCTGGTAGGGCCTTACTACTGCAATGGGTTGACCAGCAGGCGGCTCATGGCTGCTGAATTATTCAGGCTAAGGGCGCAGCCGAAAGGGAGTCTTGAGCTGAGGTAGGAGGGAGTGTGGCTGCTATTCCTGCTACTAATAGCAAAAATAGCAGCTGCAGTGGACCCAGGCAGATTCGATGGGGTGAGTTCGCCAAGCACAAAATGCATGGGGATGTCTATAGATCTGCTTAGGGTGGATGTGGCGTTTAGCACCTTCGACGACTTGGGGTGGCAGGGGCTTTAAAGTCCTTTTCATCGAATCCGTAGCCGAAGAGGGTGTAGAAATGATCAAAGAAAACAGTAATAAACTGATGTTAAGAATTTTGCGTATGCGGCAGTTGCGAGAGCGTCTCGGGCTGAGTACGTCGACCATCTACGATCGCTTAAATCCAATGTCACCCAGGTACGACAGCAGTTTTCCCCGGCCGATTAAGTTGGGGGCGTCAGCTGTAGGTTGGATTGAGGAAGATGTTTGTCGGTGGATTGAGTCCCGAATTGCAGAAAGCCGAAATTTTTACAGCGTGAATTCTTGAGAGGGGTGGTTTATGAATTTTTCTAATGGTGTGTCAAGTTGGCTTCCTGTCCCAGGTGGAGCATTTCCAAGGTCTATGGCTTTGCCGATTATCGGGGCCGCAGTAGATGAAGCTGGGCGCAATATAATGGCCCCGCGAGCACTTATTTATTCAGCTGCGTTGCCAGCCATGGCGACTGCGGCTCAAGGTTCAATTGATGTCTGTAAACCAAATGGCCAAATCGGTCCTGTATCACTAATGGTGCTCACGTTGGCCAACTCTGGGGAGCGAAAGTCGACCGCAGAGAATGTATTTATGCGAGGCGTTCGGCGCTTTCAGGATGAGATGGATGTGACTTATCAATCAGAGCTCTCTGATTGGCGTGCGAAACAGTCGATCTGGGACGCTCGTAGAAAGGCTATCTTGAAAGAAACTCTACTGTTGGATCAGTCGGAGGGGGGTGATCCGAATAAACAACTCATGGAGCATCAAGCCTGTGCGCCGATCAAACCTAGACGCTTCAAGTTGCTGTACGAAGATGCTACGTCGGAAGCTTTGTTTCTTGGGTTGCACCAGAACATTCCAGTAGCCGGACTTATCTCCAGTGAGGGCGGTGGCGTGCTGACGGGTAAGGCATTCAATGACCTTTCAAAGCAAAATGCGCTATGGAGCGGGGATACCATAACGGTTGATCGTGTGTCGGCTGAAAGTTATGAGGTCAGAGGACGGTTGACAGTATCGTTAATGGTTCAAGAAAGTTCGTTTTTTAGCTATATGGAGAAAAACGGTGAAAAATCACGTGGGTCTGGCTTGTGGGCTAGGTTTTTGGTTTGCAGTCCAGAGTCTACTCAGGGGAGTCGGTTTATTACGGAAGGCGCCGCGCGTTGGGATTGTTGTGACAGGTTTTCTGAGCGCGTCGGCGAGATACTTAAAAATAGTGTTGAATTTCTAGCTGATCCCAAGAAGCCGAAGTTGGTGGTTAGGTTTTCTCAGGCGGCGATTCACCGGTGGGTCAGTATTTTTAATGGGGTGGAGGCGCAGATTAGACCGGGAGGGCGATATTTTGGCATGGGGGATCATGCGTCCAAGTTGGCAGATAATATCGCCAGAGTCGCTGCTATATTTCATTTCTTCGAAAAAAAAGATGGAGAAATAGCTGTGGAAACCTTGGAGGCAGCTATCGAGGTTTGCTTTTGGTACTCCGACGAGTTTTTACGGATGTTTTCATTGCCACCTCAAGACGAAGCCGATGCTCTGGAATTGGATGATTGGTTGCAATTAAAGCGTGAGTCCGGTGAGCGGTTTGTGGCAAAAAACATAGTTCTGCAAAAGGGACCCGGTCATTTGCGAAAAGTGAAGCGCCTAGATCCTGCTATTGAGGTGCTCATAGCGCGGGGGAAGGTGTTGATGTTTAAGTCTGAAAATGTCACATACCTTGATCTTTTTCCAGAGTGCTCGATGAGTACCATAAATACTAGAAGTGTTCTTTCCCCTTTGAAGACTTCAATTTAGGGGTGTGGTGTGCAGAGGGCCTGATGGTGCCGTGTAGCGCCAAGCTATGTTAGCGCGCTCAGCCATGAGGAAATAATCCGCAATCGTCAGCCATTACTGGGCGATCGTATGCCTGTTGCTACTTGTGAATTGAGAACGCCACCGTCACGGTGGCGTTTTCATTTAGATTAATATCGTTCATTGGGCGTTTTGAATGACGTCATCTACAGACCGGGGCTCTGTTAGCCGCTCTAGGTAGATTTGCAGTTGATCCATATCGCCAGTGGTCTCCAACGTTTCAATTGCTGAACTCGGCAGCGCTCCAAAGCGCTGCTTAAGTTGCAAAGCTAACGCTGTTCTCACACCTTCAATCCCCCCATTTGCGTGCTGCGTAGTCAGTCGATCGATGCATCCACGTCGCTAAAAGTTGACTTTGGTTGCCTTCTCTTCTCTCATTTAATAACAAGCTGCTACGATGCGGTCGGCAAAACAAGCAGGCGATAGCCGCTGCACGGAGGCGTTGTGTCTGTAAGGCTTTTTCGAAGTCTGCTACGGCCTGCTGATGTCCTTCCCGTAACGTCACGAACACCAGTGAAGAGAACTTGAGCCCTAGCTCGGGGGCAGATGGGTAATTGCACGGACCTGCCCACCCATTTGCATTCGACCTGACCAGTCATTTGCATCGGATATGACCAGCACAATTCGTGGACATGACCGGCAGAGAACCACCCTTAGCTGCCAGTCAGCATTGGCTAAATTTGGCAGATTGCTGCTTGTCGCGACGAGCTACATTCCAAAGCGGAAAGCGCTAATACAAGGAGTATTGGCCGACCATGCCGCAAAGCGGGAAACGGGCAAAGTTATTCGCGACGGCGATAGCCGCTCCCAGGTAAGCGCCACCGACGTTGTCAAAATAGACATTAATCCCCTCCGTTGCTGCCCGGCGCAGTGCTGCTTCAAGGTAGGGTTCCTCGTTGTAGTTGATCACGGCGTCCAAGCCCAAATCTTCTCGCAGCCATTGCGCCTTGGCCTCTGAACCCACCGAGCCGATCACGCGGCATCCCTTCAGTTTGGCGATCTGCACCACGACAGATCCGACGGCACCGACGGCTGACGAGACGAACACGGTTTCGCCTGCTTTCGGCTTGGCGATGTGCAGCAAGCCGAAATACGCGGCATGGCCGGGTAACCCCAAAGCGCCTAGGTACGCCTGGATTGCCACACGCTCGGTGTTGAGCAAAGTGAGGTCGGGGGCATACAGAAGCGCATGGTCGCGCCAGCCGCAGAAATGACTGACCGCATCGCCCACACGGAATTTGTCGTCCGCGGAATCTACGACTACGCCGACTGCGCCCCCTTCAAGTACCGAGCCGATCTGAAAGGGAGCAATGTAACTCTCACCCTCATTCATGCACCCACGCATGTACGGATCTACCGACATGTACAAATTGCGGACCAGAATTGGACAAGGCATTACGAGCAATTACGCGGTGCCGCCGTCGCTGTGATCTGGGCGATCCAATACTTGTTCAACTAACCTTCCAAGGATTGTGCCGCCATTTTTCCTGAAAAAACTCAATAAATACCCGAATGCGGGGGCTCAGGTGCTTTCTATCTGAATACAACAGATAAACCGGCTCAATGATCCCCGACTTGAATTCCTCCAGCAGTGGCACCAGTGCTCCTGCTTTTACATCCAACCCAATATGAAAATCGGCCAGCTTGACTACACCCGCACCCGTCAACGCCATGTCTCGTAATAGGTCCCCTTGAGTGAAGGACGCACTGGGCGTCACGGGTATAGAAACACCCTCTCCATCCTGAACAAAAGACCACTTATTCCACGGGCTCACAAAACTGAAATTGAAGCACCGGTGGTTCAAAAGGTCAGCCGGAGTAGCGGGGACACCATGCTCAGCCAAGTAATCCGGCGAGGCACAAATCAGCCACTCACACTCCCCAACTCGCTTGGCAATACGTGAAGAACTGGGTAGCACTCCGCTGTGAATAGCGATATCGAGCCCCTGTTCAAAATGGTCAACAAACTGCGCCCCCAACTGAATTTCAACATCCAGGGATGGATACAAATCTAAGAACTCAGGAAGCCAAGGCACAATTTGGTGCTTGGCAAAAGAGGTCATAGTATGAATTCGAAGCGTTCCACTGACCCTTGAAGGTAAACCTTCAGCCAAGGAGTCTGCCTCGTTCATGGCTTCAACGACTGCCTTAGCACTACGTAGGTAAGCGGCGCCCTCCTCGGTCAGGGTGAGAACGCGTGACCCCCTCTGAAAGAGCCTGACCTGCAGCCTGTTTTCCAGCCGTGTGATTAACTTGCTGACGGCCGAAGGGGTGATTTTATGGACCCGAGCAGCAGCAGAAAAGCTTCCACACTCGGTAGACCAGATAAATGCGAGTAGCTGTGAGTAATTATCCATTCCCTATCCTAGCGTAAATTATTCAGACTCATGCTCCCTGAGCGGCCATAAAAAAACGCGCCGGAGCGCGCTTTTCTATACGGGTTAAGTTAGCGAATGAACTGCTCGATATAGTCGTCGGGCAAACCCAGCGTTTTGTAATGAGCGCGGGCGGTTTCAAGCTTGGTGAAAACGTCTTCATAGCCTACCGCAATCCCTTGAGGATCGACGTAGGTATAACCACCTTGTACGTGGAACCATGTGATCATTTCTTCAACGTCTTCGGGTACGAAAAGGGTGTGGGTCTCACCTGGAGGCTCGTAAGCAAAGGAGCCCTCTTCGGCAACCCAATCATGCTCCAGGTAATACCAGCGACCTTTGAGCACGATCGCATGCACGCCGCCGCTGTGGCGGTGACGAGATAGCACACCGGCCTGCCGCACTCGTAGAAGATTAATGTAGTAACCGCCACTGGTATTGAGCAGAAGAGGCTTGAACGAAACGGTTTTGGTTACCGGAACCCACAGCTCATCATCTTCCAGCCATTGGGTCATTACTCCCGGGTGAACCATGTCCGGAGTCATGAACGGTACTTGGGGCAACTGGTACGGAATCGCTAGCTCATCAGGCTTGACAGGGGTATTCATTTTTAGGCCTCTCAGTTTTTTTTCACAAAACCACAGCGAGTTGAGTGCGCTTGATTTCGGCTGATTGAAAGGTTATGGCAGTGACTCAGCGATGAAAATAGCTACCCATTCACACCAGCTTTGACCTCCAGTCATAGCCAGCGACAACTACCAGCAGAGTAGCGATCGTCGCTCTTAAGCCTTAACGGGCGATGACCAAGTCAATTTGTACCGCTGACAGCAGGCGATTCGGCGACCTTCAATCATCGCGACAATGTTGTTTGCACTGTTGATACCAATGTCCATTGAAGGCACATAAACAGTCGTGAGGGCAGGCGCCGATACGGCCGCGAGTCGATCGTCAAAACCGCTGGCGACAATTGAGCAGATCTAGATTGAGCTAGGGGCCAATGTACAGGACGAAGCCGTTCTGCATTCCGATCCAAGATTCCCGTTGACGGTGGGCAAGGACGGCACCATAGGCCATCAAGCCATGCTCCCATGGTTGCAGGGTCTCCCGCCAAAGTCGTTCGCCCCCTCACTGAAAAGCAGCAGGTTGCGCGCGCATGCCCAAACGTTATTCACCAACGCCAGCCGCTTTTCGAAGGAGCTTGCTGTGGAACCTAACGATTTGAAAGAACACATTGTCGGGTTCTCAGCAATCTACCTCCCACCGATCGCCGGTATGCCATAGACCTGTGCCGAACGATCATAGCTGGTGTGATTTTCCAGCTATATCCATCTCATCCAGCGGAGTCGTAGTCTGCAGTTGTGAAGCCCCGATTGTTCTGCAACTGCCGATTAGAGAAAACGACGAAGTGGTTCAGTAGAGCCAGCTTAGCCATGAATGTGAAGCGCTTCCGAAATTTACCTGATCGATATAAATATAAATTTGGACCCTCCATAGCAACTACGCGATTACGTACATGAACGTCGATGCGCGAATGTGAAGCGGTTCAATTGGTGTCCCAGTGCGCTGGCACCCAACCAGAGAGATAAAAACAATGAATACAAAAAGCTGGGTCAAAACCGCCTGCGTCATACTATCCGTGTCTACCTCAATTGCCGCACATGCGGACATTAAAATCGGTGCCCTATACCCCCTTAGCGGCTCTCTGGCCCTGCTAGGCGATGAGAGCTTTCGTGGCTTGGAAATAGCGGTTGCAGAACGTAATGCTGCCGGGGGCTTGAAAGGTGAGCAAATCAAATTGCTCAAAGCTGATGCGGTTGATGCAGGCCAGGCTGTGGGTGCCGCCCGTAAACTGACGTCCGTCGAAAATGTCACCGCCGTGTTCGGTAGCTATTCGTCAGCGCTGTCATTTGCTGCCACGCAAGTCACGGAAATGGCCGGTGTACCGTATTTCGAGCTTGGTGCTGTCTCCGACCACATCACAGAACGCAACCTCAAATACGTCATGCGCAGCAACCCCACCGCCAGGAATTTCGCTGAAGGGACTATCACCGCGATTACGCAAATCGTAGGGCCCTCGCTCAAGGTCGACCCCAAACAACTCAAGATCGCCATTATCCATGAGGATGCGTTGTACGGTACGACCATCGCCGGGTTCCAAAAGCAGTTGGCACAAGCGCAAGGGCTGAACGTGGTCGAGGTGCTTCCTTATTCAGCCAAGGCCGTGGACCTCTCGTCACTGATTCTTCGCTTGAAAGGGGCACAAGCTGACGTGGTACTGCAGACCAGTTATCAGAATGATACGACACTGTTTTTCCGTCAGATCCGAGAGGCCGGTTTCAAACCTAAAGCCGTGATTGGTGCCGGTGGTGGATATTCCATGCAAGACACCGTAAAGGTCGTCGGCGCTCAAAACATGGAAAGCGTTCTGGACGTGGATTTTCCTCAGTTTCAAACCAGTGAAAAGGGCGCTCCAGGCATCAGCGCGTTCGCCAAAGCCTATAAAGATCGCTTCGGAAGCGAACCGCGCTCAGGTCACAGCCTGATTAACTACGTCGGTGCGAAAATCTTCCTTGACGCCATGGAGAAAAGCGAGTCGCTAGAGGCTGATGCGATTCGGGCTTCGGTTGCGAGCGTAGATATTCCTGTCGGTGGTACGGCCGCCGGTATGGGGGTCAAATTCGCCGAGAACGGGCAAAACCAGCGCGCTAGTACGGCGATCATGCAGTGGCAAGACGGGGTGCTGAAAACCGTTTATCCCGAAGCCGCCGCCGTGACCCAAGTCCGGTTTTCCGATCACCCCTGAAGCCTATAGTCCGGTTGAAGCTCAATAGACGAGCTTCACGGATACGTTCGCTCAAAAGGAGGGCGTACCTTGGAAATTTTCATCCAGTTGCTTTTGAACGGCTTATTGCTCGGTGGCACGTTGGCCATTATCAGCATCGGCCTGACCCTTATTTTTGGCATTGTCAGGGTGGTCAACTTCGCCCATGGCGAGTTCTTGATGATCGGTCTGTATGCGGTGTATCTGCTTAACGCGCACTTCGGGATTCATCCCTATGTGGCAATCATTCCCGCGACGATCTTTTTGTTCGCCGCGGGCGCGGCGATGCAGCGGTTCATCATTCAGCCATTGCTCAGCGCCGAAGGGCACATTCAGATTTTTGCGACGGTAGGCGTCTCGATCGCTCTAATGAATGGTGCGCTGTTGATCTTCGGGGCCGACGTCCTGACCGTGCAGAACATCAGCTTTGGTACCAGTACTGTCGGCATGGGCGCTTTTCGCGTCAGCAGTGGTCAATTGATCACCTTCGCGATGTCGCTGGTGCTGGTTGCAGGGTTGCACTGGTTTTTGCAAAACACCTTCGTGGGTCGAGCCGTTCGGGCCACTGCGCAACATCGCAATGCGGCGCAGTTAATGGGCGTCAACGTCAAGAAAATCTACATATTCGCATTCGGTTTGGGTTGCGCCTGCCTGGGCGTCGCATCTGGCCTTATCGCGCCTCAATACCCGGTTTTCCCTACAGTAGGGACGTTCTTTGTCTTGACGGCGTTTGTAATTGTCGTGCTCGGCGGTCTGGGAAGTCTTTCAGGGGCCTTGGTCGGTTCGATGCTGATCGGAATTGTGGACAGCCTCGCGGGTTACTACATCGCTCCAGACCTGAAAGAGGTCGTTTATTTCTCGATCTTCCTGGGCATCCTGGTGTTCCGTCCGACAGGCCTGTTTGGCGCCGGTCGCGGGTCAGAATAAGGAAAATGGGCATGAATATTATGCATCCGCGTGTCTATGTCAGCGTGTTGGTCCTGGCATCGCTGTTGGTCATTCCGCTCACGGCGGGCTCTCCTTTCATCTACCACCTGTTCATCTTGATTTGCAGTTATGCAGCGCTCGCGAGCGCTTGGAATATTGTCGGCGGCTTTGCCGGCCAACTCTCCCTCGGCCATGCGGTGTTTTACGGTGTGGGGGCTTATACCACCACACTGCTGATGATCAATCTGGGCATCAGTCCATGGATCGGGATGTTCGTTGGCGCCATCCTGTCATCCATGGTGGCGGTGTTGATCAGCTGGCCTTGCTTCAGGTTGCGCGGACCGTTTTTTGCCCTGGCGACGATTGCGGTACTGGAAGTCGTACGGCTGATGGCCATCAATCAACATGACGTGACCGGTGGTGCGGCAGGCTTAGGCGTACCGCTTAAGCTGGGCGTCGAATGGATGTTGTTTCGCCCGCGCTGGCCTTATCTGCTGATCGCCTTTGGTTTTCTGATCATCACTTTGGCGGTGTCCTGGAAGATCAAGAATTCACGCTTGGGTTACTACTTGATTGCAGTACGCGAGCGTGAAGACGCGGCGCATGCGGTCGGTGTGAACTCGGTCAAGGTCAAACTGATCGCCGTCGTCTTATCGGCATTTCTCACCAGCCTGGTCGGCAGTTTCCACGCGATGTACTTGACCTTCCTCGAGCCCGGCTCAATGTTTTCACTGGAGATGTCGATTCAGATCGCCATGTTCGCGTTGATCGGCGGCCTGGGCACTGTCTCGGGGCCATTGATCGGAACGTTGTTGGTGTTGCCATTGGCGGAACTCGCGCGTGGCTGGCTTGGCGACATGGGCAGCGGTGTTCACGGCCTGGTCTACGGCATTGTGCTGGTCGTGGTGGTGCTGACGATTCCGCAGGGTGTGGTGGGGCGATTTGGTGCGCGCGTGTTCGGCTGGATCGACGCATTGCCCGGTGGTCGTAGGCCCCTTGCTACTGGGGTCAAGACCGTTAAATCCCCGGCGCCTGAGCGGCAATCGCAAACGAGCGGTGAACCCATTCTGGTGGCTGAAAACCTGCACAAGTTCTTTGGGGGGCTGCATGCGACTAACGATGTGTCGCTAAGCTTGGCCGAAGGCGAAATCGTCGGTGTAATCGGCCCGAATGGCGCTGGTAAAACCACCGTCTTCAACCAGCTTTCCGGATTTCTTCTGCCTTCCAAAGGGCAGGTCAAAGTTCGCCTGCCCAATGGCGAATGGGTGACCCCGAGCAGTCCGGCCGAGTTCGCCAAAGCGGGTATTGGACGCACCTTTCAGATTGTCCAGCCATTCGCCGATCTGAGTGTCTGCGAGAACATCATGCTCGGCGCATTCATGCACACGGCTGATGCCAGGGAGGCGAGAGCGATTGCAGAGCAAGTCGCTGAACTGACCGAACTCACCAATCTGCTGGACACTCGGGCACGCAACCTCACCGTTGGCGGTATGAAACGGCTTGAAATGGCGCGTGCCTTGGCAACTCGCCCGAGGATCCTGTTGCTGGACGAAGTGATGGCCGGACTCAATCCAACGGATGTGGTCAAGGCTATAGCGGTTATCCGCAGAGTTCGCGATTCAGGCGTCAGCGTTTTGATGATCGAGCACCTGATGCAAGCCACCATGAGCTTGTCGGACCGCATCATTGTGATCAGCTCGGGCACGCTTCTCATGCAGGGCGCTCCCAACGATGTGATCAACGATCCCCAGGTCATCGAAGCTTATCTCGGTAAGGAGTACAGCCATGCTTAAACTCAACAACGTCCATAGCGGGTATGGCGGTACTGAAATCCTTCGTGGGGTGTCCTTCGAGGTCAATGCCGGTGAAGTGGTGACCATCGTCGGTGCCAATGGGGCGGGTAAAACCACGACCTTGCGCAGCTTGTGCGGCATCGTCAGCCCCTCCCAGGGCACGATCGAGTTTGAGGGACAGCGCATCGACGGCAATCGTCCGGATCAGATTGTCGACGCCGGTCTGACGCTGATACCGGAAGGACGTCAGTTGTTTCCGTTCATCAGCGTGCGCGACAACCTGTTAATGGGCGCCTACAAACGCAGCGCTCGCGCGGGTTACAAAAAGCGTCTCGACGATGTTCTGGATCTTTTCCCCAGGGTTCGCGAGCGCCTGGATCAGAACGCCGGAACGCTCTCGGGTGGTGAGCAGCAAATGGTCGCCATCGCCCGTGGCCTGATGGCCGAACCCAAGCTGTTGATGTTCGACGAGCCATCCCTGGGCTTATCCCCCCTGCTGGTCTCACAGGTTTTCGAAATCATCAACAAGATCCTGGAATTGGGCACGACCGTACTGATCGTCGAGCAGAACATCGTCCATACCCTGCGAATCGCCCATCGAGGCTACGTGCTCGAGAACGGCGAAGTAGTGCTCAGCGGCACGGGGCAAGAGCTTCTCGATAACCCGCATGTCAAGCGCGCCTACCTGGGCCTCTGATGGCGTGGTTTTTGTAGCTGCGCACTTATTAAATCAGCAAGAAAAGATGAGAACAGGCTATGACAAATTCCAGACACTCCGGGCGCGTCGTTTTGGTCACTGGAGCCGGTGGTGGCATTGGCGCTGCCATTGCGCAGCTGTATTGCCAGGAAGGTGCGGCGGTCGCCCTGGTCGATGCCGATGCAGTAAAGGTCCAGCAGCAGGCTGAACTGCTGCGAGAGGCGGGGTTTACGGTCGGTTGGGCCAAAGCCGATGTGGCTGATTATCAAGAATGCGCTGACGCCTGTGACCAGTTGAGCCAGGAGCTGGGCCCTATAGACACCTTGATCAATAACGCAGGTATCTCGCCGAAGCACGATGGCGCTCCTGCGCCGATCTGGACAATGAACCCCGAGGAATGGGAGCGGGTTGTCAACATCAACCTCAATGGTTCATTCAACCTGGTCCGGGTTTTGACCCCTGGGATGGTGGAGCGCGGCTATGGCCGCATCGTCAACATGTCTTCAGTGGCGGGCAGTGCATTTTTGCCAATCGTGGCGGCTCACTACAGCGCCACCAAGGCGGCCATCATTGGTTTTACCCGGCATTTGGCCGGTGAGTTGGGGCCGTTTGGGATCACGGCAAATGCACTGGCGCCAGGGCGGATTGAAACCCCGTTGCTCAAAACCGTTTCGGCGCAGGCCAACCAGGCGGTTGTCGACGAGACACCACTACGGCGACTGGGAACGCCGCTTGAAGTGGCCAGGGCGGCGTGCTTCCTCACCTCGGACGAAAGTGATTTTATTACTGGCCAAGTCGTCGATGTGTCCGGCGGCTGGTTGATGCGGTAACGACCGAAGGTCAAAAAGAATGAGTTTGATCGGGTCGATCAACAGAAGTTGATGACCCGATCTGAAAAGTATTCACTTTTTTGGAGGGCATCAGCCATGGTCAAAGCGATGGGTTTCCCAGGACGGTACGAGCAAGGTCCTGGAGCTTTGAAACAGTTGGGCAGAGTACTGACCGACATGGGGCGGTCTCGTCCGTTGGTGTTGTGCGATGAGTTCGTCGCCAGGCATTTATGGTCGGAGGTTGGCAATGCTTTGCGGGAGCATGGTTTCGAGCCTTTGCACATAGAATTTCCGGGTGAATGCACGCGCGCAGCCATTGCCCGGTTATCTGAGCAAGCCTTGCCCCATTCGCCTGACACCATCATCGCGCTGGGCGGAGGTAAGACAATTGATACGGCCAAGGGGCTGGCGGTCAATCTCAACGTCCCCATCATCGTCTGTCCGACCATTGCCTCGAGTGACGCGCCGACCAGTCGGCTGATCGTGCTCTACGATGACGATCACAAAGTGGTGGGGGTGGAGTACCTGAAGATGAACCCCTCAGCGGTCATTGTTGATACTCATGTCATCGCGCAGGCTCCAGCACGGTTCTTCGCCGCGGGCATCGGTGACGCTATCAGTAAAAAATTCGAAGCCCACCAATGCCATGGCTCAGGCGGCAATAACTCGTTCGGAACACCGGCGCTGCATACCGCGTTGATGCTGACCAATATGGTGTTTGACACGCTGATGGAATACGGCGTCTCGGCTTATCAGGCAGTGTGTCGTAACGAGGTCAATGACGATGTCGAACGGGTAATCGAGGGCACCGTGTTGATCAGTGGCGTAGGTTTTGAAAGCGGCGGGTTGTCGTTGTCCCATGCGCTGGTACGCGGCTTTACTGCCATCCCAGCCATGGCCTCGATGCTTCACGGTGAGTTGGTTGCCTTCGGCACGCTGGTGCAGATGGCAGTGGAGAAACGTCCTGTTGACGAGATCGAGAAGGTTGCCCGTCTGCTGCATGACGTGAAACTGCCCATTACCTTCGCTGAACTGGGCCAAAACGTGCCGTTCACTACGACGCAAATCAACACGATGGTTGAAGCGACCTTATCGGCTGCCTACGCCAGAAATATGCACCCGCCCTTGAGCTACGAGCGCCTCGTTAATGGTTTGGCACAGGCTGACCACATCGGCTCGCGCCTGATAAATGCGAAGTCCTGCGCTTGGTGACGCGGCGCCCACAAGCGGCAGCCGCGCTGACTTATAAATACCCAAAGTGAAATCGATAAAATGAACGATAAAACCGTGCCTCATGTTCACCCTCAGTTCCGAATGCGCATATGGTTCCAATCGGAAGCTGGCAGTGATCGATAAGAAGGCGCCTCTTAAGCGACTACTGGTTGCACCAAGGTCTTCACATCTGTTTGGTAACGCCTGAGTGGGATGCAACGATTCGTCCTTCGAGACAAGTAGCAATCGGTTAAAAGCATTCAATCATGAGCGACCGCTTCTGGCCGTTCTCTGCCGCTCATGGTGACAAAGCCTACTGGTCAAATCCTACGCAAATCGTTGGTCAGAACGATTGCAAATGACTGGTCAGGTCGAATGTAAGCGCGTGGTCAAGTGTTGTGCAATTTCGCAGCAGAGAGGTGGGCACGGTATCCCTTGATCACTCCAGCCTTGTTGGCGCCGACGCCGAATTGACCCAGTCTTTACCGGATCAGTTTTCGGTCAGCGGCAACACGACTAGTTCTTCTTCAGGGATGAACGGCACCGGCTCGGGACCTGTAAGGATGATGCGGAACGTTTCCACTAACGGTCGAAGGTTAACCCTGTGCCATGCCGCCCACAGCGGCATGGTGAAACTCAGCCAAGGGAGCTCCCGGAATACGACCCCAGGGTGCATTGCCTGATTGAGACTTTGCTGTGTCATGGCGATACCTAGGCCCGCCGCAACCAAGCCCAGGGCGGTATAGGGTTCGCTGGCCTCCATGCGGATCTGCGGCGTGAAACCTGCTCGAATACAAGCCGCAATGAACTCGGCGTGGTGGTGTTTGGCCTGGCTACATTTCACTCCGATCCAGTCGAGATCCTGCAGATCCGTCGGCAAAAGTCGATCGACATTCGCCAAGGGGTGGTTCTTGGGCAGGGCCAGCAACATGGGGTCTTCCATCAACTGACTGTGGGTCAGGTCTGGGTCGTCGTTATCCGGAGGCTCGCTGACCAAAGCGACGTCGAGACTGCGTTGTCGTAGGCCTTCCAATTGGTCGGCGGAGTTCAGGCTGTGCAGCGCGATATGGACACCAGGGCGTATTTCGCGAACGGCACTCAAGGCAGCGGGTAGCACGTTGGCGTGCATGGCGTTTTCAATATAGCCAATGCACAGCCCACCTTCTTCACCGCGACCCAGTCGTTTGCCCAATGATTCAAGACGATTGGCATGTGTCAGCAGCGCACGGGCTTCGGTAAGAAACGTGCGGCCGTCAGTTGTCAGGCGGATTCGCTGTTGGCTGCGCTCGAACAGGTTCAAACCAAGACGTTCTTCCAGCTGTGCGATCTGCCTGCTAAGAGGCGATTGCGAAATATGCAGGCGTTCAGCCGCTCTGCCTACGTGCTCCTCTTCGGCGGCGACTACGAAATAGCGGAGCTGGCGTAGATCAATCATGTGATGCTTTCCGGGTCTCAAGTGTTTCCTATTATGTCTTGGACGGTCAGAGCTCCGCAATCTAAGATCTGCTCAACGGTCGTAACAGCGACCCTTCGTTAGCACTAGAGGACAGAATCATGAGCTTGAAAGACAAATTACCTGGCGTACTGGGTTTTGGATCCGCCCCATTGGGCAACATGTTCCGCAACATTCCTGAAGAAGAAGCGCTGGCGACGGTTGACGCCGCTTGGGACGCCGGCGTTCGTTACTTCGATACCGCCCCTTTTTATGGTGCAGGTCTTTCCGAAATTCGTATGGGCAACGCGCTTGAGAAATACAACCGCGACGAGTACGTGATCAGTACTAAAGTCGGCCGTGTGATTCTTGACGAAGTGGATGACAGTGCCCGTGACTTGGGCGAAAAAAGCGGTTTGTTCGAATTCGGCCGCCGCAACAAGATCGTCAACGACTACAGCGCTGACGCAACCCTGCGCTCCATCGAAGACAGCCTCAAGCGTCTGAAGACCGATCGCCTGGACATCGTGTGGATTCACGACATCGCCCAGGATTTCTATGGCGACCAATGGCTGCAGTATTTCGAGCAGGCACGTACCGGTGCTTTCAAAGTCCTGAGCCGTCTGCGTGACGAAGGTGTGATCAAGGCCTGGGGCCTCGGTGTGAACCGTGTCGAGCCGATTGAATTGACCCTCGAACTGGCGGAAGCCCAACCCGATGGCATGTTGCTCGCCGGTCGCTACTCGTTACTCGATCACGAACGGGCCTTGCAGCGAGTCATGGCATCGGCACATGACCAGAACGTCGAAATCGTTGTCGGTGGCCCTTACAGTTCCGGGATTCTGGCCGGTGGTGCGCATTTCGAGTACCAGAAAGCGAGCGCGCAAATCATTCAGAAAGTCGAGCACATGAAACGCATCGCTCAAGCCCATGGTGTCGATATCAAAGCCGCTGCGCTCCAATTTGCCCTTGCCAACCCGGCAGTGGCCGCGGTGATCCCAGGCGCGAGCCGTCCGGATCGTATCGCCGAAGACGTGGCTGCTCTCAAGTCAGTGATTCCGGCTGCTTTCTGGGCTGCGCTGCGGGACGCGAAACTGATCTCCGCCAACGCGCCAGTGCCAGCTTGACCATCAACTAAATCAAAAAAGGAAAGCCACCATGAACATCGATTTGAACGGCAAAGTAGCCATCGTTACCGGCAGTACCGCGGGCATTGGTTTAGGCATCAGTCAGTCTCTGGCTGAAGCAGGGGCCAGAGTGGTGGTGGTAGGGCGAGACGAGGTCAAAGTCGACCAGGCTCTGGCTGCTATTCGTCAATCGGTACCGCGCGCCGAGGTTAGCGGTGTGGTGGCTGACTTGGGCAATGCCGAAGGTGCACAGAAGTTGTTTGCCGCCTACGGGCACGCCGACATCCTGGTCAATAACCTAGGCATCTTTAATGATGTCGATTTTTTCGAAACACCCGACAGCGAGTGGGAACGTTTCTATGAAGTGAACGTGATCTCGGGTGTTCGTTTGTCACGCTTATACGCCCCGGGAATGGTTGCTCAAGGCTGGGGGCGAGTGATTTTTCTATCCTCCGAGTCGGGCATAGCCATTCCCGCGGACATGATCAACTACGGCGTGACCAAAAGCGCCAATCTGGCTGTTTCACATGGTTTGGCAAAGCGCTTGGCAGGAACGGGTGTAACCGTTAACGCGGTGCTGCCAGGGCCGACCTTTACCGATGGCCTGGAACAAATGCTGAAGGAGGAGACGGAGAAGTCCGGTCGGAGCGCCTTGGAAGAGGCAGATAACTTCGTACGCCGGGCGAGACCTTCTTCGATCATTCAGCGTGTAGCGCGAGTGGAAGAAGTCGCCAATTTAGTCACCTACCTCGCTTCACCACTGTCGTCCGCTACCACGGGTGCAGCACTGCGTGTGGATGGTGGTGTTGTCGACAGCATGGCCATTTAACCCTTTTCAATTTCTCTGGAGTATTTACCATGACCCAAGCATCTGCCTACATCGATATTCCGGCTTCGGCCGACACTGTTTGGAAACTGATCGGTGGCTTTAATTCACTTCCCGATTGGTTACCGTTCATTCCCAAAAGCGAGTTGAGCGAAGGCGGCCGTGTTCGTAGCCTGCAGACACCTGAAGGTGATGTAATCATCGAGCGCCTGGAGGCTTTCGATAACACTGCACGTTGGTACAGTTACTCGATCACCCAGGCACCCTTTGCAGTGACTGGATACCGAGCGACTCTACGGGTCGAACCCCTGGGTAACGAAGAATCTGCACGAGTGGTGTGGTCGGCAAATTTCACGCCCAATGGCATTACAGAGGAAGCCGCCATTGAGTTGTTCAACGGGATTTTTCGCGATGGCCTCGCTGCGCTACGAGATAATTTTCCCGCGTGACGTCGAAATAAAACCGGCGCATTCGTGCGCAACGATGCGCCGGCAAGCCATGCTTGCCCTGATCCCATCTGTGGGTACACCCATTCCACATCGCACGACTAAAGCGATTTCTACCGTGTCTGAGCCATTGAGCTCGATGCTTTTAGCGCGAATGAGTGGGCGTACTGCCTTGGCGATGGCGGTTGGGAGACCCCTGATCTTAAATATTGATGGCTGTGGATCATCAAATCGCGAGCCGGAAAAAACGCCGCCGAATTCAACGAACGCCAGGTATGAACGCGGGGTTCGCGTCGTCCATTTGTTCTAAAATTTCATCGATCAACAGGAGTGCCGCTGGCGGCAAATTACCCCTGGCGCGACTGATGATCCCATAGGCAGGACTCAGTGCCGGCAAGGCTACTGGCAACTGCACCAGCATGCCGAACTTTTCGCCAAATCGCGCGACCTCTCGTGGAATCACTGCCAGCAACCTGGGGTCTTCTTGCAACAGCATGAAGGTGGCAAAGGTTGATGAAGTTTCCAGCGCGTAGCGTGGCACTTCCATGCCTGCCTTTTCCAGTTCGCGCTCCAATGCCTGCCGCATCGGCATGCTGGTTGGGTAGACAATCCAGCGATAATCGCTGAGTTGCGTGAGTGACAGCTGACTACGGTTCGCTAATGGATGCGCGGCAGTGGCCACTACTGACAGGGGTTCTTCGCTCAGCATCTGGCACTCGTACGCCTCGGTGCGCTGACTGACACTCGTCCGACAGATCGCCAGGTCCAGCCGACCCTCATCCAACAGGGCGAGCAAATTGGCACTGGTGTTTTCAACCACTTCCACCGACAAGCTGGGCTGTTTGGCACGCAGGCGGCACAGTGCCCGGGTCATGAGGGGAACAGCTCCCATGATCACCCCCACAGACAATCGCCCGCCACTTCCCTGAATGATGCCGAGCATTTCCTCGCGCAAGTGTGCGAGATCGCTGTAGATGAGTCGGGCGTATCGAATCACGCAGCGGCCCAGGTCGTTTGGCACCATACCCTTTGCCTGGCGTTCGAAAAGCGGCATGCCGAGGATCGCCTCGATTTCATGCAGCGCTTTGGTGGCGCCCGATTGAGAGATGGAGATGTGTTCAGCGGCCCTATGTAACGAACCCTGTTCATCGAGCGCGATCAATAGTCGCAATTGTCTTATTCGCAAGCGCGAGGCGATGGTCTGCAGAGTGGGAAACATTGGGACAACCTTGTTGGGATAACGGTTTCTTACAACCGACACCTAGTCAGTCTAATTTCAAACGGCCGTCAGGGCGATGCCGGCGACCAATCAATTGCTACCCAGGACGGGATTCGCTTCCCATTCCGGATGAACCGCCAGCCTGCAAGTGGTTGAACCGCAACCGTGCAGTGCTTGACAACTTCGCCCAATGCGCCGCGAGCCAGAAACAGAAGTGAAATGCCAGCGGCAGTGGGGGGCAGACCGATGGTGATACGGACATGAATACCTTCCAATGACCCTAAGGGGATGACAAACGCTCATCTCCCATTCAGTTGTTGTCATTTGTTGCTCATGACTTCGCCCAATAGAGTGGGGTGTACGCCTAGGCGTATCCCATCCTTTTTAGTGATCGCCTGCCGAACGCAGACGAGGGAGTTTTCTTGATGTCCGATATCTTGGGCCAGCAATTCATTGACGGACAGCGCAGTGCCTTGGGCCATGAGACGCTGCACAGCTTCGACGCGACTACCGGGCAGGCGTTACCCTATGTTTTTCATCAAGCCAATGAGCAAGAGGTTGCTTTGGCAGTGGCGGCGGCAACGCGCGCCTTTGCGCCATTTCGTCAACTCCCGCCGCTCCGAAGAGCCGAATTTCTCAACGCCATTGCCGATGAAATCGACGCATTGAACGACGACTTCATTACGCTGGTTTGCCAGGAAACTGCATTGCCCGAGGGGCGGATTCGCGGAGAACGCAGCCGCACTACCGGCCAGTTGCGTCTGTTTTCGCAGGTACTGAGTCGCGGTGATTACCTCGGCGCGCGCATCGACCAAGCATTACCTGACAGCAAGCCACTGCCACGCCCGGACATCCGCCAATACCGTATCGGCGTCGGTCCGATCGCGGTGTTCGGTGCGAGCAATTTCCCGCTGGCGTTCTCCACGGCGGGGGGCGATACGGCTTCGGCATTAGCCGCGGGTTGTCCGGTGGTGTTCAAGGCTCATAGTGGGCACATGGCAACCGCTGACCTGGTGGCGAGGGCAATCGTTCGAGCAGCGCAGCGCACCGGTATGCCATCCGGCGTGTTCAACATGATTTATGGTGCTGGTGTGGGTCAGGCATTGGTCAAGGCTGATGGGATCAAGGCGGTAGGGTTCACCGGTTCGCTCAGAGGGGGGCGGGCATTATCCGATCTGGCAGCGGCAAGGCCACAACCGATTCCAGTGTTCGCCGAAATGTCGAGCATCAATCCGGTCATCGTACTACCAGAAGCGATCAATAACCGTGGCAGTAAAATCGCCGAAGAGCTCACCGTGTCCGTAAATCTTGGTTGCGGTCAGTTCTGTACCAGTCCTGGTTTGATCATCGGCCTACGCTCCCCGCAGTTCAGTGAATTCCTTGATGTATTGGCCCAGAACATGGGCAGTCAGCCCGCCCAGACAATGCTCAACGCCGGCACCTTGAAAAGCTATCGTGCAGGCCTCCAGCATATCGCCGCACACAAACAGGTCGATCAATTGGCAGGTCAAGCGCAAGGCGATTCCAAGGCGCAACCGCAGCTCTTCAAGGCGGATGTGCAACTATTGCTGGACGGCGATCCGTTGTTGCAAGAGGAGATTTTTGGCCCGGCAACTGTGGTGGTAGAGGTGATCGATCAACAGCAATTGCGCGCCGCGCTGGACAGTTTGCAAGGCCAACTGACCGCCACGCTGATTGCGGAACCAGCAGATCTGGATCGCTTCAGTGAGGTGTTGCCACTGCTTGAAGACAAGGTCGGTCGGTTGCTGCTCAACGGGTACCCGACCGGTGTCGAAGTCAGTGATGCCATCGTGCATGGCGGTCCGTATCCGGCTACGTCGGATGCGCGCGGTACCTCGGTGGGCAGTTTGGCGATCGATCGCTTCTTGCGGCCAGTGAGTTACCAGAACTATCCGGACGAATACCTGCCTGAGGCGCTGCAAAACAGCAATCCTCTGGGCCTCAATCGGCTGGTCAATGGCCAGTGGAATAGAGGGCCGCTGAACTGACAATATAGCTTGCGCGGCATCGAAGATTACCTGGAAATCACATACCTCTGCCTTAGCATCTGAAGCTCTGCATTGGCAGCCAAGTCGCCGTGCAGTCGGGCCGGCAACTGCTTCCTTTGCTAAGGCAGGGCAGAAAAGCACACAGGCAATCAGTCGCGCTTTCCGAGAATACTGCCGCCAGTCGAGCGCCCATTGGCATGAATTTACTTTCGTGTGAACGCGATGATCGCACCCTGGCTAGTGGCTGGTCGGACCTCGGGATAGAGCCCATTTTCAACGAATTGTAAGGTCCGGCACTTATCTAACATGCATATGTCGGCGCAACGCTACCCAGGGCTCATCCTGGGTACATGGGCAGGCATCGCCTTAATTTTTGCTCCGTGACGATAACCGTTTGCGCAGCAGTCTGGAGGCGCCTTGCACAAGAGGGAGGCAATGGGGGAAACAGATACACCGAAGCTTCCGATATCGCGTCGTAGGATTGGACTTTATGACGAGAGAGTGCGGGCCGGCGCCGAAATATTTTCGGCGGCGACCCTACTGATCAACAAGCTGCAGCGGGACTGGCCTACTTGATCACGATCGGGTTCACCGGTGCGCCTGTGCCGCCCACGATCTTCAACGGTGCGGCGGTGTAGAGGAACTGCCATTGACCGTCTTCGGCGCAATCATTGGCCAGATCATCGAGCATGGCCACTTCAGTGAAGGTCACGCCGAGATTGCGCATCAAGGCATTGTGCAGCGGGATCAACACGCCCGTAATGGGGTCGACTGCCACTTCATTGGCCATGGTGTCGGTCACCAGGTTGGGAATTTCCATCTGATGAAACCATTCAACCAGTTCACGGCTAAAGGTCAGGCCTGGTTCAGCGAAGTCCTTGTAGAACTCTTCTGGTTCGCGCTCATAGAAAGATCCGATCCAGCCTGTGCGAATAATCAAGATGTCGCGTTTCTGGATCTCGATGCCTTGGGCTTTCGCAGCGGCCAGAAGGTCGAGGTGGGTGAACGTTTCACCCTTGTCCAACACGGCTTTCCCTCGATGACGGGCCATGTCGATCAACACGGCTCGACCGACGATCCCGCGCTCGGCGATCGGCAAGATGCTGGCCTTGTCCATGCTGCCTATGGTGCTCATCGCGTCATAACCATTCCATAGTTTGTTGTCGTGCCAGACATGTCCCAGTGCGTCGTACTGAGTCGAGCCTTGCAGGTGCATGAAGATCACATCGTCCGCGTATTCGACGTGGCCATCAAAGTGAGTTTTTCCGGCAAGGAAATGACCCTTGTCGAGCACGTTGACCCGCATTGATGGGCGGCGGCCAGGCCAAAGCGGCTCACCCTTAGGATGACCGATTTGTACTTGCAGGGTGAACGTCTTTCCTTTGCGGACTGAGGCAATACCTCGGAGGATTTCAGCGCTTTGCAGGTAATTCAGAGCACCCACTTCGTCGTCGGCCCCCCATTTACCCCAGTTGGTCGGCAGGCCTTCGAGCAAGGCTTTTATATCGGAAGATCGGTCAGCGGCGGTGTTATTAGCTTTGTGGTCGCACATAAAAACTTCCTTTTGTTTCAGCGGATGCCGAAGGGGAGTTGGCATCCCCGTCGGCGACCCCGCGGGGGTTATTTGATCGGCGAAAACTCCGCTGGGATCAGCAGTTTCGATTCCATTTTTTCCAGCATCGGGAAGGCAACCGGCACGAAACCTTCGAGCCAGTCCGGATCTTGATACAGAGCGGCGCGTTTCTTGATCCGATCATCCAGGCTTTCGTAAGCCCAGATATGAATGACTTGATTAAGCTCACCGATTTCCGTGTACCACCAACCCACCAGCGTGGTGTAACGGGAAATCACCGGCAGGCCGTTTTCCTCGAAGTGTTTGAGGTAGGTCTGCATTTTTCCGATTTGAATGGTGTAGGTGCGCATTTCGTAATACATCGGATAACTCTCGTGAAAGTAAGCGTGGATCAATGAGTGCCGTGGTAGGCGTTGGTGATGATTCGTTCGATGTCGGCGGCTGTGGTCAAACGCGGATTCACCAGAACGTTGCCGCTGCGCATGGAGTCGCTAACCATCTGCGGCATGTAGTCCAGGTCCACTCCCAGGTCCTTGATGTTGGCGGGGATGCCAATGGATTTGTTCAGCGCCGTGACGTGCTCGATTAATTTGTGTCCGGCGCGAACAGGGCTTAGGTCGGCCACGTCTTCGCCCATGGCCATGGCGATATCGCGAAACAGTTCGGGGCAAGCGGCCAGGTTGTATTCGATGACGTAGGGCAGCAGCGTCGCGTTGGCGATGCCATGTGGAATGTTGAACACGCCACCAAACGTGTGGGAAATGGCGTGGACGTTGCCCAGTTTCGATTGGGCGAACGCGACCCCGGCGAGGAACGAGCCGAGCAGCATCTGTTCACGAGCATGTAAGTCAGACCCAACAAAAAATGCCTTGGGCAGGTGAGTGCTGATCATCTTGATCGCTTGCAACGCCAAGGCTTGGCTCACCGGATTGGCCTGCTTGGAAACGTAGGATTCGATGGCGTGGGTCAAGGCGTCCATACCCGTTGCCGCGGTAATGGACGGTGGCAGTTTGAGCGTCAATTCGGCGTCGAGAATCGCCAGTTTTGGATACAGCGCCGGGCTGATGATCACTGTTTTGAACAGGGTCTTGGTGTTGGTGAACACCGTTGACGCGGTGCATTCGCTGCCCGTGCCGGAAGTCGTTGGAATAGCGAAGATGGGCAGCGGTGCGTGCACCAGCTTGTCGTAGCCCTCGTAGTCGAGGATGTTGCCGGGGTTCGTGGCCATGGCCGCGACACCCTTGGCGGTGTCGATGCTGCTGCCGCCACCGACGCCGATCACAGAATCGCAATCACGGTTTTTCAGGAATGCGACGGCGCGCTCGAGAACGTCAGTGGTAGGGTTTGGCTCGACGCCGGAAAACACTTCATAGGCAATTTCGCTGTCGGCCAGCGAGGCAAAAAAACTTTCCATGATGCCCGACGCCATCAGGCCTTCATCGGTGACAACCAGCAGTTTTTTTCGAACATGCGGCTTGAGCAAGGCGCCCGCCTGACGTACGAGGCCGTTGCCGCTTTTCAGGGTCGTGGGGAAATAAAACTGGAACGAGTTCATAAGCTACTCCGGATCTTATTGGTCTGGAAACGCGTAGAAATCGGGCTTCAGGAGCGCCCGGCTGCAGACGGTTTATCGAACAATAATCAGCGTCGTAGTGAGCCGATAATGAAAAGGTCTGATCCATTGATCACCCTTTGTCATCCCCTGCCACCCGTGTTTGCGGTGGTAATGTAAGGTCTTCAAAACCGATAGGAGCATCGTCATGGAGTTAGGCATCTCGGGCCGCTGGGCTATCGTCTGTGCCGCCAGCAAGGGTTTGGGGCTGGCCTGTGCGCGGGCCTTGGCGAAGGAGGGCGTCAACCTGGTGATCAACGCCCGTGGCGATGAAACATTGCGGAGCGCGGCCGCGGAGTTGCGCGGCCTGGCGCCGACCATTGAGGTGCGCACGGTCGCCGGCGACATCAGTGAACCTGCTGTGCGCGACCGGGTATTGGCCGCCTGTCCGCAAGTCGGCATCCTGATCACCAACGCGGGTGGCCCGCCGCCGGGCGACTTCCGCGACTGGCAGCGCGAGGACTGGCTGAAGGCGCTGGATGCCAACATGCTCACACCCATCGAGCTGATCAAGGCCTGTGTCGATGGCATGGCTGAGCGCGGTTTCGGACGTATCGTCAATATTACTTCCGGCGCGGTGAAGGCGCCGATCGATGTGCTCGGTCTGTCCAACGGCGCCCGCAGCGGCCTGACCGGTTTTATCGCCGGGCTTGCGCGCCAATCGCGACTGGCTGGGAACAACGTCACGATCAACAACTTGCTGCCGGGTCCGTTCGAGACCGAGCGTTTGCATAAAACGTTAATGGCTGCTGCTGAAGCCAACGGCGCTACGCTGGAAAATATCAGCGTCCAGCGGCGCAAAAATGTTCCGGCTCGGCGCTTTGGACAGCCTGATGAGTTCGGAGCGTATTGCGCGTTCATATGCAGCGTCCACGCCGGTTTTATTACCGGGCAAAACCTGTTGCTGGACGGCGGTAGCTACCCAGGAACATTCTGATTGCTTGGGATGACGTTAAGTCATCCCCCAATCAAATCCCCTCATTATTCAACTGTCGATGGCGTGATTAGAGTGGAGTCGAAAGTCTTCACAACAATAAAAGAGCGCCCCTCATGAACAATCCGAGTGCCGAAACTCTGCGGCTGGCTGCCGCGTCCGCAACCGATCGCCCAACCAGCGTACGCTGGCGAATCTTTCTGATTATGTTGATGCTGACTGCGATCAACTACATCGACCGCGCCTCTCTGTCGGTCGCCTTGCCGCTGATTTCCAGTGAGTTCAAAATCCCGCCAGCGCTGGAAGGTTTGATGCTGAGCGCCTTCTTCTGGTCCTACGCGCTGATGCAGATTCCCGGTGGCATGCTCCTGGATCGTTTCCAGACTCGCCGTGTCATCGTTGTCGCAACAGTGGCCTGGGGTGCCTTCCAGGCACTCGCCGCGGGTGCGCACAACTGGATCTTTCTGATGATTACCCGTATGGGCCTGGGCGTTGCCGAATCGCCCATCATGCCGGCCGGCGCCAAGCTCAACGGCGCATGGCTAACCCCTAACGAGCGTGGACGCGGCGCCGTGTTGGTCGATGGCGGTGCACCGCTGGGCAGTGCCTTCGGCGCCATTATCATCGCAGCCCTGATCGGCTGGTTCGACTCCTGGCGTATCGCCTTCGTGATTGCCGGCGTCGGCACCATGCTTGCCGGCGTGCTGGCCTGGAAATACATCCGCAACCATCCCAGCGAACACCCTGGGGTCAACGCCGCCGAACTGGCACACATCACGGAAGGCAATAGGAAAGTTAGCCAGCCCGGTGCGGTCACCAGCATTCCTTTCAAAGAGCTGTTGAAAGATCGTTCGGTGTTGGCGATGTTCGCCGGATATTGCTGCATTCTCAGTGTGTTCTACGGCCTGCTGACCTGGATGCCGAGCTACCTTCACCAAACCCACGGTCTGAACATCGCCAGCATGGGCGGTGCAACTTTCCTGATTTTCATGTGCGGTTTCGTCGGTGAATTGGTCGGCGGTTATTTGGGGGATAAATGGAAGTCCAGCGGCGCCTCGCCCAACCTGGTGATGCGCAGCATGTTCAGTGGCTCGGCGCTGGTGGCTGCGTTGTGCATGTTAGGCACGGCCTACGCGACCCAGACCAGTCAGGCGATTGGCTTGCTGTGTGTGGCGATGTTTTTCATTCGTTGGTGCGGCATGTATTGGTGCATTCCGTCGATCCTCGGCGGCACGTCGAAAACGGGCGTACTGGCCGGCACCATGAACTTCTGCGGGAATATGGCCGGGGTGATCGTGCCGATCCTGATCGGGCTGATCGTGCAGTTCACCGGCTCGTACTTTCTGGTGCTGATCTTCTTCGTGGTCATGGCCGTGCTGCTGGCGATGTTCTCCAGCCTGATCGATTACCGGGAACGAGGGCTGGCATAAGGAGTGCTGGGTAAGTGAACGTCGATATCGAGTGCGTGGTGGTCGGGGCTGGGGTGGTTGGGCTAGCAGTCGCCCGGGCTGTGGCCCGGAGCGGCCGGGAAGTGATCCTGGTCGAGGCCGGGGAGGGTATTGGTGTGGGCATCAGTTCGCGTAATTCGGAAGTGATCCACGCCGGCATCTATTACCCGAGCGGCAGCCTCAAGGCGCAATTATGCGTGGAGGGCAAACAGCGCCTTTACGCTTTTTGCGATGAGCGTGGCGTCGACTATCAGCGTTTGGGGAAGCTGATCGTGGCCACGGATGAAGGCCAGTGCGCGGCGTTGCAAAAGTTGCTGGAACAGGGCCGGCGCAACGGCGTCGATGACTTGCAATGGCTTGACACGAACCAGGTGCGCGAGCTTGAGCCGGCACTGTCATGCGTCGCCGCGCTCTGGTCGCCATCCACTGGGATTGTTGATTCTCACGCCTTGATGCTGGCGCTGCAGGCTGATGCTGAGGCCTGCGGAACATCGATGGTTCTTCACACGCCTTTACTTTCGGCTCGTTGCACTGAGCAAGGTTTCGAGCTGCACATGGGCGGTGCGCAGCCGATGACTTTAAGTTGTCATGAATTGATCAACTGCGCCGGATTGTCCGCCCCGGACGTGGCGAGCCGCATTGTGGGTCTGCTGCCGCACCACGTTCCGACGGCTCGTTTGTGCAAGGGCAGTTACTTCAGCTTCAGCGGCCGTGCGCCGTTTCGGCATCTGGTGTATCCGGCACCTGAGAGCGCCGGGCTCGGTGTGCACATGACTCTCGATCTTGGCGGTCAGGCGCGATTCGGGCCGGATGTGGAGTGGGTTGAGCATATCGATTACCGCGTCGATCCGCTCCGAGCTGATGGTTTTTACGAAGCCATTCGGCGTTACTGGCCGGCCTTACCGGATGACACCCTGCAACCGGCCTACAGCGGCATCCGCCCGAAGATCAATGGCCCGACAGTACCCACTGCCGATTTCATCATCAGCGGCCCTGCCGAGCATGGTGTTCCGGGGCTGGTCAATCTGTTCGGTATCGAATCACCTGGGTTGACCAGTTGCCTGGCGTTGGCGGATCGGGTTGTGGAATGTTTAGCATTAATTTGATCTCTACCTTGACAGGGATTACCCCCGGCGACAATTCAACGAGATGAGCCTTTTCGAGCAAGTCAACGCTATGTGTCCCGGGTACATTTCCCAAGGGAAACCAGCCACGTAGGCCCATGAAAAACTAACATCGTATCGCCGACAAACATTTGGTTCGCAGATATAACTCGAACGATGGCGCTGATTGGGCAGTGGACAATTATGCGCACTACAAAGAAGTAAAAAGTGCCCGCAGTATCGAGCAATAATAAAAGCTACTAATGGTGGTTGCGATCACTTCTCGTACACAATTTACATAGCGGATGTTATAGCCGACGCAAGGGGGAGCTTGCGTGGATAAAAAATACCCCGCGATCCATCTGGAGTCAGAATACTGGATTACACCAGTAGGTGATCTGGAGGTCATTCCCGTCGCCCATATTAAGTTGATGCGTTTGTGTTAACGAGCTCAGTGTGGGATTGGTGTGTTGTGTTGACTTGGAAAGTTTCCTTGTTGCTTCTGTTGTTTACAAATTATAAAAAAAATCGGAGCGTTATAAGTGAGTGTAAAGAAAATTTCTGCAACTTTGGTGTTTGGCAGCATTGGCCTAAGTGGCCAGGCGAATGCTGACTTTCTAAGTGATAGCAAAGCTACCTTGGGAATTAGGAATTTTTATTTCAATAACGACAACCGTGATGGCACCGCTGCCCCTTCGAAAACCGAAGAGTGGGCGCAGGGTTTTATGCTGGATTATACGTCCGGCTATACCGATGGCCTTGTTGGTTTTTGGTGTTGATACTCTTGGATTATTGGGCATAACCCTGGACAGCGGCAAGGGACACCACGTTGGCAGCACCATGATTCCTTCAACGAGTGACAACCGCGCCGTCGACGAGTGGAGCCGGTTGGGGCTGACCGGAAAAGTCAAAATGTCGAAGACCGAACTGCGCTACGGCACCTTGATTCCGAAACTTCCTATTCTGGTCGCCAACGATGGACGGGTGCTGCCACAAACCTTCGAGGGCGGCCAAATTACCTCGAGCGAGTTCAAGGATCTGACCCTGACGGGTGGACGAATTGAACATGCAACAGGTCGTGGTTCAACTGATCAGACGGGGCTGGCCGCTATGGGTGGTACGCGCCAAGGCAACCAGTTCGACTTCGTCGGGGGCGACTGGAAAGTCACCAAGGATCTGACGGCACAGTACTACTTCGCCCATCTCGAGAACTACTATAACCAGCAGTTTTTTGGACTGATTCACACGCTTGCGTTCTCGGGCAACCAATCCCTGAAAACCGACTTGCGCTACTTCAAAACTGACTCGTCAGGTGAAAACAGCTCTGGTACATCGGGTTACAGAATCAGTGGCTACACCAAAAACGGTGATGGGGTAATCGACAACCGTATCTGGAGTGCTGCATTGATTTACAGCGTTGGCGCCCATGCGATCACTGCGGGCTACCAAAGCGTTTCGGACGATAGCAGCTTCACCCAAACCAACCAGGCTAGTTTGGTAAATAAAGGCGCGGGAGGCAGCAGCTTGTACCTGTATACAGACCGTCTGATTCAGAGCTTCACCCGTGCAGGGGAACGTGCATCATTCGGTCAGTACGCCTATGACTTTGCCGCCCTGGGTGTCCCAGGCTTGAAAGCCTCGGCCATGTACGTCTCCGGGGACAATATCAAGACAAGATCCGGCGACGATCAAAAAGAATGGGAAAGGGATATCTTTCTGGACTACGTCCTTCAGTCGGGCGCGCTCAAAGGCGTTGGCTTCGGCTGGCGTAACGGTAAATCCAACAGCGAAGCCGCCCGTAATCAAGATCAGAACCGGGTATTTGTAAGCTACAGCATTCCGCTTCTCTAAGGGTGCAGCACAAACGTATCGCGCTCATTTCGAGGGTTCTGAGCTGGTCAATTCGCCTTTGCGCTGACACGTCTCGACTATGCCGTCTGGCTCCCTGAGAACCGAGCAGCAATCTAAGCTGCCGGAGTAATTGAGACGCGTGAGCCGCTACCGTATTGATGCTGTTGAGTCTTGGCTGACCAAATGATTTTGGTTTGAGTACAACAAGGGCCCTTCGAGGGCCTGTTTTTTGGTGCGCCAGGCATGGCGCGTTGCGCGCAAGCGCAACCAGCTTGGCTGTGGTGGCCTCGCTGGTGACTTGGTGTTGGCGCCGACGCCGAATTGACCCAGTTGCCGAGATGTCACTGACCCAGTCTATTCCTCGCGAACCATTGCCTTTGCGGGATTTGTGCAGGTTTAGAGGTGGGTGAGTATTGCGTCAGCACGCGGCTCAATTCAGCATCGGCGTCAACAGTGCAATATCGCAAAAAGCCATCCTGCGGCCATTGCAGGCGGTATTTCAGTATTCTAAACAGCGACTCCGGGTAGGGATTATCATTGCTGACTCGCGGTCGGCTCGCGAGGGCGTGATGCGCAGGTGTAAATTTTTCTCAATCTGGCAGGCGCCAGTGTGGAAGCAGGCTTTCAGCCTGAAATAGCCACGCATAGGGCTGCGAATCGATGACAAAAAATAAGTGATGAGATCGTGTCGATGACCGCCCTGGCCTGATGCCAGGGCGGTCTATCTGACGATGTGAGCATAAGCGTTACAGGTAACCCCGCTCAGCCAGCGACAAACAGCCCTCATCCCCCACGACAACATGATCCAATATTCGGGTGCCGATCATATTAAGAGCGTTCTTGAGGGGGGCGGTCAGCGTGCGATCGGCGTGGCTGGGCTCTGGGTCGCCGGAGGGATGGTTGTGAACCAAAATCACGGCTGCCGCGTTGTGCTCCAGTGCGATCTTGACCAC
>Ga0182005_1000257_pt1 | contig 33567 bp, 33 predicted proteins | sample Sormic07211103_1_FD_123021 | JGI IMG/M metagenome (GOLD analysis project Ga0182005, IMG submission 123021) | Rhizosphere microbial communities from Sorghum bicolor, Mead, Nebraska, USA - 072115-103_1 MetaG | ecosystem: Host-associated > Plants > Roots > Rhizosphere | place: USA: Nebraska...
ATCATGGACCTCGATGCCGACGCCCTTGAGCACCGCCATGATGTCTTCGATCTGCTCCGGATCGACGATGTCGTCGGGCAGGTGGTCGTTGATTTCCGCGTAGGTCAGGTAGCCCTGCTCCAAGCCCTTGGAGATGAGCTGTTTGATTTCAGACTGCTGCTCGTGAGCTTTGTTAGTCATGCCGACCGCCGCGGGTTACAGGAACCGATCAGTATAGTCATTTGATGATTTTTTGACCAGTTTTCAAGTGGATCGGACTCATCGGGATCACGCAAGAATCGCGCCAGATGGCCGCTGGGAGCCGGGCGATCGCGCCACGATGAGGAGGGAAACGGGGACGAAGCCCCGCGCACTGACGCCTCAGCGCACCTCCAGACGGAAGGTGACCGGGCCATCGTTGATCAGGTGAACCTTCATATGGGCACCGAAGCGTCCGGTTTCCACCCCCGGGTGGGCGACCCGGGCCAGATCGACCAGCCGGTCGAACCAGCGCCGGCCTTCTTCCGGCGGCGCCGCGGTGGTGAAGCTGGGGCGCATGCCCTTGCGGGTATCGGCCGCCAGGGTGAACTGGCTGACGAGCAGCAGTCCGCCGCCGGTGTCCGACAGCGCCAGGTTCATCTTGCCCTCGGCATCGGAGAACACACGGTAGCCAAGCAGCCGCTCGAGCATCCGGGTGCACTGGGCCTCGCCGTCGCCCGGCTCCACCGCGACGAGAACAAGCAGGCCGGCGCCGATGGCGCCCACGGTCTGCCCGTCGACGTCGACGCGCGCGGATTCGACACGCTGAATCAATGCAATCATGTAAGGGTTTAACGGCCAGGGGGCGCCAAGCTTAAAGCGTGCGCGCGCGGCTTTACAGCGGCGGAGTCGGCCCGGGCCGCCTTGCCTTACACTTCTCCGGATGCGTCCGGATATCTACCTCCTCTACCTTCTGCTCCGTCTGGTCAGCCTGCTGTCCCTGCGGACCGTTCATCGCGCAGGTGCCTGGATCGGGCGCCGTTCGCTGCGCTCGAAGTCGCGCAGCGCCCGCTACAGCGCGGTCAACCTGCGACTGACCCGGCCGGAGCTGTCGGCAGGGGATCGCGAACGGCTTCTCGTCCAGACCATGGAAGAGTCCGGCAAGTCGGTGACCGAGGTGGCGGCGATCTGGGGCGGCGGCGCCGACCGGTCGCTCGGCCTGGTCCGCGAAGTGGTCGGCGGCGAGCTGTTCGAGGCGGCGCTCGCGTCCGGCAAGGGCACCATCATCGCCGCGCCACACCTTGGCTGCTGGGAGCTGCTCAATTACTGGCTGTGCAGCAAGACGCCTATGGCCATTCTGTATCGCCCGCCGCGTATTCAGGCCATCGAGGCCCTGTTGCGCAAGGTGCGGGGCAAGCTGGCGCCGGAGCAGGTGCGGGCCGAGGGCGCCGGTGTGCGCACGCTGTTCAAGCGTCTCGGTGCCGGCGGCACGGTCGGCATCCTGCCCGACCAGAAACCGCGCGAAGGCGAGGGCGAGTTCGCGCCCTTCTTCGGCGTGGATGCGCTGACGATGGTGCTGCTGCCGCGTCTTGCGGCTCGCACCGGCGCGACGGTGCTCTTCAGCTTCGCCGAGCGCCTGGCCGATGGCGAAGGCTTTCGAATCCACATCCTGCCGGCGCCCGGAGGCATCGACAGCACGGACCTGAAAGTCGCGTGTGCGGCACTGAATCGTGGCGTCGAGCAATGCGTGGAACGTGCCTTTCCGCAGTACCAGTGGCACTACAAGCGGTTCACGGCGCACGACCGCCCCGATCCCTACAAGGTCAGCTCTTCCGCGACAGCCGGTTGAGGAAAACGGTCATCTCCTTGCCGGCCTGAATGTCGCCGCGACGCGTGGCCGCGTCGACCCCCTCGCGCCATGCGTCGGCCGCGCCCGTCTCGTCGTCTTTCGCGAGCAGCGCCTTGCCGAGCAGTTTCCACGCCGCGGAGTAGTCCCGGTCGAACGCCAGCGCCTCGCGGAACGACGTGGCGGCCTCGTCGTACATCCCGTCGCCCAGAAGCGCGTTACCGATGGAGAAGCGCAGCAGCGCCCCGTCCCTCGGGCCGCCCACCTGAGCTCGCAGACGCTCGACGAGGGGATCGGTCACCGGACTGCCGTCCGCGTGCGCCAATACTCCTGCGGGTAGAGCAGGGTCGGCTGTTTCGGCTCGGGCGGAGCCCGTCCGGATTGCAGCGCGGCCAGTGTGCCGGCATCCCAGATCATGAGCCATCCGGTGCGCGACGGCTGGATCAGCCGGGCGTAGCGGAAGGCTTCCGCGGGCGGATGCTTGGCGTAGGAGATGATGACGCCGTCGGCGTGATGGCGCGCGAAGTCGTCGAGGCTGTCACCGTCGTGCACGGCGTCGTCTTCGTCGTCTTCCATGGGCGTCGCCATACCGGGCACGACGTTGATGCGTGCGATCGGGTGCATGAGGCGGCCGGCGAAGTGGTACTGGCCGTTATACGAGACGCCCAGATTGCCGATGGGGCGCCCGGCCGCGTCGGCCTGCGCCAGGAACTGGGAGGCGGGCGCCAGGTCGTAGCGGTACCAGAGGCCCAGCGTGAACAGGGCATTGAGCGACACGGTGCCGATCAGGCCGGCGAAGGCCAGCCGGCGCATTTCGCCGCGGCCGCGCAGCAGCAACAGCGCACCGAGCACGATGAAGATCACACCGAAGAAGCGCGCATACGGCGCCATGCCGGTCAGCCACATGTTGTCCGGGAAGCGCGAAGGCACCACGGACGGCATGGCGAACAAGGCGATGGCGAGCAGGAATGCGCCGACCGAGAGCGGCCAGGTGCCCAGGGCATAGCTCGTGGCCAGCGCCTTGTGGCGCTCGCGCAGGTCGGCCACCGACGCGGCCACCAGCATCGTGACACCGGCCAGTTCGGGCAGCAGGTAGTACAGCTGCTTGCCGGTGACCAGTGAAAAGACCAGCAGCGCCGGCAGCAGCCAGACCAGCAGGAAACGCAGCCCCGTCTCCAGCGGCTGTCGCATCAGCGCGACAAACAGCGGCGCGATCACGAGGATCAGCAGCAGCTTCTCGGCCAGCGGCGGGAAATGCGCGAACGCGGCGGAAATCAGCAGGAGCACCAGGGCGACGACCGCACAGGCGATCGCCCCACCGGTGCCGGCGCGCCATGGTTTGCGGAACAGTGCCGTCGGCAGCGCGACGATCCCGCGCAGCCAGCCGCTGAGCGGGAACACGATGACCGGCAGGAAAACCAGGTAGTACCAGGCGGGACGGGCGTGGTTCTGCAGGTCGGCGTTATGCGTTTCGACCACCCGGCCAGCGGTCTGGGTGAAGAACAGACGCTGGCGGTAAGCCTCGCCACCGGCCTGCCCGGCCGGCAGTGCCCAGGCCAGCAGGATCGCGAAGCCGAGCAGCAGGCCGAGCACGCCGAAGCCGTACCAGCGTGCCTTGTTCTGCCGCGCCCAGTCGTTCCACAGCGGGCCGAAGAGCAGGGGAAACAGCAAGTGCAGGGCCATCACCGGTCCCTTGGTCAGCAGGCCCGCGCCGACGAACAGGCCGAACAGCCACCAGCGGGGCTCCGCACGCGTGGCGGTCGGGGTCAGGGTGAGCAGCGCGGCCAGTACCCAGACGACGAGGAGCACCTCGTACATGCTCTGCAGGCCGAACAGAAACGCGTAGGCGAAGCCCATCAGCAGCCACGGCGTGGCCTTGGCCACCCACGGGCGCGCCGGAAAGAGGCGCCCGGCCAGAACGGAGGCCAGTACCAGCTGCGTGCCGCCGAAGAGGACCTCAAGGAGGCGCGGCCACACATCGTTGACCCCGAACACGGCCCACCCGGCGTGGATCATCCAGAACAGCAGCGGCACCTTTTCACTGTACGGCTCGCCGTTGATGTACGGCACCAGCCAGTGACCGTGCGCCCACATTTCCCAGGCGACCGCGAGGGTCCGCGTGGAAAACATCGGCATCGGACCGTGGGAAAAGATCGCGAGCAACGCCATCGCGGCCCACAGGGGCAGCCATGGCCAGAAGGCGCGGACATGTTCCGATCGGGTATAGGCGCTGTTGGACAAGGGCGTCGTCACCGTTAAGGGATCAGGAATTCTAAACGCTTCACCGGAGCAACGTGTCCAGGGCGTGCCCCAGGCGCGCGGGGAACCCGGCCTGATTGGCGTCGTACCAGTCGCGTGCGGCCTGGCCAAGGGCTTCGACCTCGGCATCGGACATACCGACGATACGCTCGACGCATGCTTCGAGCCCCTCTTCGTCGAACTTCCACAACGTGGCGGCGTTGAGCGTGCCGTTTTCGTGCGCGGGGACGCGCATCCCTCGCGTGTCGTCGACCAGTTCGTTCATCGGCGCACCGTCGGTGACCAGTACCACGGCACCGCAGCTCATGGCTTCGACGATGTAGTGGCCCCAGCCCTCGGCCTCGGACAGGCAGAGGTGGAAACGGTGTGCGTTCTGCAGGCGGTAGATCGATTCCACGTCGGGCAGGAAGGTCACCTGGTGATCGAGGTTCGGTGCGGCCGGCGGTCGGTCCGGTGCGGCCACCGACGGTGACTGGAGCACATGCAGGGTCGGCCACTCCGGGTGCCGGCGCCAGACGTCGAGCAGGCGCTCGGTACCCTTCATGCGGCTGCCGCCGGCAAGATGCAGGAAGGCGCGGTCGCGTGCGACACCTTCACGACGGCAGTCCGTGCTGATGAATCCGATGTGGGCGGTGCGCAGCCCCATCCCGCCGAACGTCTTCATCGCGCTGTCGGTCTTGCACAGGATGGTGTCGAAACGATGCAGGTGGCGGCGGTCGCGTTTGCTCATCCATTCCGGATGGGGAATGAGCGCATTGCGCCGGGACATCGGCAGGTAGCCCGGGTGCACGTGCTCGATCGTCAGGCCGAGGTCGTAGCGCCGCGGACCGCGGCCGGTCAGCCAGCGCCCGAACATGGCGGCACGCTGCGCCCAGGCCCGCCACGGCCATCCATGATTCCGCTGCGGCGTCCGCGTCACCGTCACCTGGTGACCGAGTTCGCGCAATGCGTTCTCGAAGAGACGGATATCGTGCGTGAGCCCGCGACCGTTGTCCCAGGCGATGAGGTTGATGTGGGCCATCTCAGGAGGCTCCTGCGCCGGTGCGGTGCCGATCGAGCGCGCGTCCGACGTAAACGGCGAGTCCCAGCGTGAGAAAGAAATACAACGAGTGCGGCATCGCCCGATAGAAGACATTGTCGGTGAGGGCGCATAGCGCGTACATGGCCGTCGTCGAGAATCCGGCGCATGCCGGCATGGCGATGGCGTTATCGCGGTTCAGCGCATGCCGCCCGAAATAGATCAGCGAACCACCGAAGAGCAGCACGAGGACCAGCAGGCCCGGGATGCCGCCCGTCGCCGCCCACTCGAGGTACTCGCTGTGCGGATGGTCATAGCGGACCACCGACGGATTGACCTCGCCATCGGCGATCCGCGCCCGGGCGAAGGGGCCGAACTGATTCATGCCGACGCCGGTGACAGGGTGCGCGATCACGGCCATTCGTGCGGTGCGCCACATTTCGAGGCGCTCACGCACGGCGCCGGTGGCGTCCTGTTCGCTGTAGGTGGCTACTTCGTCTTTCACGGCGGCCAGGCGCTCCACCATCTCGCCGTGCAGCGTCGTCGCCGCCAGCCCGGCGGCGGCCACGCCGATGACCAGGGCCAGTACGCTCTGGCGCCAGCGTCCCGTCCGGCGACCCTGGATGAGCATCAGTGCCGCGAAGACGGGGACGAACGCGAGCAGGGGGCCGCGGCTCTGCGTCAGCAGCGCGCCATAGAAGCCCATGACGGCGAAGACCGCATGCATCGCGCGTTCGCGCGATCGGAGCTCACCCCGCAGGGCCTGCACGATGGCGATGAGTGACAGCACCAGCATGAACATGCCGAATTCGATGGCACCCCATTCGCCGTTGTTGATGCCGTAGGCGCGGTCGATATGCTCGATGTAATGCTGTTCGACGCAGATCAGGCCCAGAACGCCCGCCGATCCGCTGAAGCCGACGCGAAGGGCGGCGGTCCGCAGCGGCAGGGCGAACGTCGCCGCGATGACCAGAAACGCAAGGATGTGCGACGTGACGTCGAACTCGCGCCAGTTCACCCCGTGGGCGCCGACGTTGACGGCCCAGAAGACGAAGGCGATGGCGGCGGGTGCCAGCACGGGCGCCGCGCGGCGGTAGGCGCGACGGACGTCGGCACGCGTCGCGAGCACCCAGAGCCCCGTCAGAAACAGGATCAGCGCAGGGACCGCCTTGGCCTTGACCGGCAAGGCGAAGGACAGCGGCATGATCGCGATGAGCAGCGAGAGGATCCACACGCGCCACGGATTCGTTTTGTCGAGCACTCGGCACCTGCTGGGATCGGAACGGCACGGCGGCCTCGCCGTCACCGGCTCGTGCCGCCGGGGCGGCGCGAGGGCATGGTACTTTAACGGATCGCGGATGCCTCTCCGTGCGGTTCCGGGTGAGCGGCGCCAATTCAGCTTCCGTAAGGACCCGCCCGGGCGATGAAGCTCCTGTTTACCAATTTCCACGCCGGCGACGGTGGCGGCCATACGACTTACCTGATCAGCCTCGCGCGCGGACTGTCGGGCCGGCATGAGGTGCACGTCGCCGCGCCGCCGGGTAGCCGTCTGAATCGCGAGGCCCGCGCGCTTGCCGGCGTGCATGTGCTCGACCAGCCCTATCCGAACGGCCTGGGCAAGCTGCCGGCACGGCGCCGCGCGCGCCAGCAGTTGTCGGCCTATCTGGCCGGGCATCGGTTCGACGTCATCCACGTCAATGGCTCCGCCGACCATCGTCTGGTCATTGCCGCCGTGCGTGGACTGCGCCGTCGCCCGGCCATCGTGCTCACCAAGCACAACTCCAAGCCGATGTCCGGCATCGGAAACGCCTGGCGGGCCCGCGTCGGCACCGATGGCGTCATTGCCGTCTGCGACTACGTGCACCGGCAGGTGATGGCTTCGCCTTATGCGCGCTGCCGTGTGGTCACCGTTTTCAATGGGGTCGACATCGATCGCTTCGCGCCGCGACCTGCCGATACGACGCTTCGTGCCGGATGGCTGGCGCCTGCCACCGCGGAAGCACCGCTGCTGATTGGCAGCAATGCGGGCACGGCCAGCTACAAGGGGTGGATGGACCTCGTCGAAGCGCTGGCGTCGTTGGAACCGGCCTGGCGCGATCGCCTTCGTGTCGTCCTTGCCGGCGGTCTTCCCGACGCGGAAGACCGCCGCCGTATCGAAGCCCTGGGCGTGGCATCGCAGGTGCACTTTGCCGGCCGGCTCGACGACGTCCGGCCGCTGGTGGCGACGCTCGATGCCGGATTCGTCCTTTCCTGGGACGTCGAAACGATTTCCTTCGCCTGCCGCGAAATGATGGCGATGGAGAAGCCCGTGCTCGTCAGCGACTACGCCGGGTTGCCCGAAAACATTCGTCAGGGCGAAGACGGCTGGATCGTGCCGGCCCGCGACCGGCATGCGATCGCCGCCGCCCTGCGCCGGCTGGTCGAAGAGCGCGACCAGCTGCCCGCGATGGGCTTCGCGGCGCGAGCACATGCGGAGGCCGAGTTCGGACTGGAGCGTTTCATCGACGCGACCGAAGCGTTCTACCGCGAACTCAGGCTCGCCACGCTGCCGGGTTAGCCCTGTTTGCGCAGCAGGGCGTAGTACATGCCGTCGAGGTCGCCGTCGCCGGGCAGGATCTGCCAGCCGATGGCGGCCGCCTGGCCCACGGGCAGAGTCAATGGCAGCACGGAGGCATCGGCGCGACCGTCGACGAAGGCACCGACCACACCCTCATTCTCGGCACGCAGCAGTGAGCAGGTGACGTAAAGCAACGTGCCGCCGGGTGCCAGGGTTTCCCAGCAGGCGGAGAGGATGCGGCTCTGTAGTGCCACGAGCGCATCGATGTCGGCGGCGCGGCGATGCAGGCGTACGTCCGGTCGCCGGCGAATGACGCCGGTAGCCGAGCAGGGGGCGTCGATCATGACGCGATCGAAGGGTTTGCCATCCCACCAGGCCCGCACGTCGCCCGCGTCGCCGACGATGACGTCGGCAGCGAGGCCGAGGCGGTCCAGATTCTGGGTGATGCGCAGTGCGCGTCGCGCCTCGGATTCCACGGCGACGAGGGTGATATCCGAGCGTTCCAGCGCGTGGCAGGCCTTTCCGCCGGGGGCGGCGCAGGCATCGAGCACGCGCTGGCCGCTGGCCAGATCGAGCAGGTCGGCCGGCACCTGGGCGGCGCCGTCCTGGACGGCGAAGTGGCCTTCGGCGAATCCGGGCAGGCGTGTCACATCGGTGCTGTGGGGGAGTACCAGACCGTCCGCCAGCCACGTGTGCGCGGCGATCTCCTGACCGGCCTCACGCAGGCGGTCGGCGACCGCGTCGCGCCCCGCGCGTCGACGATTCACGCGCAGCATCAGCGGCGGCTCGTGATTGGCCGCGGCCATGACCGCCTCCGCGTGGCCGGGCCAGTCGCGCGCGATAGCCTTGGCCAGCCACGCCGGATGAGCATGCCGCGTGGCCGGCGTCGCATCGAGGTCGGCCAGCAGGGCCTCGCGCTCGCGCTGCCAGCGGCGCAGTACGGCGTTGGCCATGCCGGCAAGTCGCGGGCGGCGTAGTTCGCGCACGGCTTCCACCGTGGCGGCCACGGCGGCATAACCCGGCATCTCGAGGATCTCGAGCTGGACCAGCGCGGTCACCAGCAGGGCGTGGATGACCGGCTCGCTCCGCCGAATGGGTTTGGCCAGGAGGCGGTCGAGCGCGGCGTCGAACCGGGGCCACCAGCGCGCACCTTCATTGAGGAGGGCGGTGAGAAGCGCCCGGTCACGGGCATCGGGGAGACGGGGGAGAGCCCGGTCGGCCACTTCGCGCAGCGAGTGCCCTGACAGGGCGATATCGGCCAGCGCTTCGGCGGCCAGGGCACGGACCGAGATCGTCCGACTCACGAGACCGCCTGCTTCAGCTCCGGACGCGCATTGAGGTAGTCGACGATGCCGATCCGGCGGCCACCGGGCCGCTGTACGGCAAGCAGGCGCAGGGCACCGTCGGCGCAGGCGATGTCGATGCCCTCGCGCGAGACGCGCAGTACCTGTCCCGGCGTGGTGCCGGCCGTCTCCGCGTCGATCGCGCGCGCCGACCAGATACGCAGGCGTTCGCCCGCGATATCGGCTTCCGCGACGGGCCATGGATCGAACGCCCGCACCTTGCGTTCCAGCGCGATCGCCGTCAGCGAGAAGTCGAGGCGAGCCTCGGCCTTGTCGAGCTTGTGCGCGTACTCCACGCCGTCTTCCGCCTGCGCACGGGCGACAAGGGTTTCGCCGTTCATGACGCGACGAAGGCCTTCGGCCAGCGCGTCCGCGCCGAGCGCGGACAGCCGGTCGTGCAGACTGCCGCCCGTGTCGTCGCCGGTGATGGGGGTGCGCCGTTCGATCAGTACGGGACCCGTATCCAGGCCCGCTTCCATCTGCATCAGGTCGACGCCGGACTCCTCGTCGCCGGCCAGGATCGCCCGCTGGATGGGCGCCGCGCCGCGCCAGCGCGGCAGCAGGGACGCGTGGACGTTCCAGCAGCCCAGCCGTGGAATCGCCAGTACCTTGCGGGGAAGAATCAGCCCGTAAGCGACCACGACCATGAGGTCGGGTGCGTGGGCAGCCAGGCGATCGCGGTCGGCCTGGGCCTTGAACGATTCCGGTTGCTCGACCGGGACCCCGGCGGCGAGCGCCGCTTCCTTGACCGGACTGGCGGCGAGCTTGCGCCCGCGGCCGGCGGGCCGGTCGGGCTGCGTGTATACGGCCACGACGTCGGCGCCGGAAGTGCGGCAGGCCTCGAAACACGGGACGGCAAAGTCGGGTGTTCCGGCGAACACCACGCGCAGAGGACGACCGGCCACGCTCAGGCGCTTGCCTTGCGCTGCTTTTCCATGCGTTTCAGCAGCATGCCGCGCTTGAGGGGCGACAGGTAGTCGACAAAGACCTTGCCGGCGAGATGGTCCATCTCATGCTGGATGCACACCGCGAGCGGGCCTTCGACGTCCACGAGGATTTCCTTGCCGTCGGCATCCTGCGCGCGAACCTTGACGTGCAGCGCACGGGTCACGTCGGCATAGATGCCGGGAAACGACAGGCAACCTTCCTGATAGACCTGCTGGCCGTCCTTCTCGAGGATCTCCGGATTGATCAGCACCATCGGCTCGTCACGGTTGTCGCTCATGTCGGCGACGAGGACGCGCTGGTGCACGTTGACCTGGGTAGCGGCCAGTCCGACGCCGTTCGCGGCGTACATCGTCTCGTACATATCCGCGACGAACTGCTTGAGTTCGGCGTCGAAGACGGTGACCGGCGCCGCGACGGTACGCAGGCGGGGATCGGGGAATTCGAGGATGGTGAGGGTGGACACGGTGTCACCTTGAACGTATGCGCGGGCCACTGCGGCGCCTGCCTGACCGCAAATTTGCGGGCAAATCGGCGAAATCCAACCAGCGGCAACCTGTAGGATGAGCCTGTATTCTACGCGCGCGCCGGGGGCCGGGCGAGCGACGCCACGTATTGTGCCCGTTAACGATTCAGTTACACTCGCGACAGCACCGGGGAAGGGGGAAATCCCGCATGATCAAGAAGTTCGCCATGCTGCTCGGCGGCATGTTCTTCACTGTGGCCGTTTATGCCGCAGCGGCCCAGCTACGTCCCGACCATCCGGATACCTATACGGTCCGCAAGGGCGACACGCTGTGGGATATTTCCGCCCGCTTTCTGAGCAAGCCATGGCTGTGGCCGGAAATCTGGCAGGCCAATCCCCAGGTCCGCAACCCGCACCTGATCTACCCGGGTGACCTTCTGAATCTTTCGATGACCGGAGGCGGCCCGCGTGTCGGCCTGCAGCCGGGCATCCGCCGTGACGACGAAGCGGTCGCGGCCATCCCGCTCGGCGACCTGCGCATGTTCCTGAAGGAAATGCGTGTCATGGACGCCGACGCGGTCGAACAGCTGCCGTACCTCGTCGGGTTCGAGGAATCGCATCTGCGCGCCTCGCCGGGCAACAAGATCTACGCCCGTGATCTGGACTCGGCGCAGCTGGGTCAGCGCTGGGCCATCGTCCGCCCGACCAATCGCTTCCGCGACCATGGCGGAAACCCCGGTGGTCTGGACATGCTGAACAACCCGGGCCACGGTTCGTTCGTCGCGGACGAACTGGACAGCGATGCCTCGATGGCCAACAGCCCCTGGCAGGAAGATTCGCGTCACGACACGCACACCGGCAAGGGTGACGATCGCGGTGTCGAGGTATCGGTCATCGGCACGGCGGAAGTCATCGCGACCAAGGGCGACGTGACGAGCCTGGTCCTGGTCGATTCGACCCTGGAAATCCGCAAGGGCGATCGCCTTACGCAGATCGACGACACGCCCTACGACCCGTACTTCTATCCGCATGCCGCAAAGGGCGTGCCGGCGGACGGCCGCGTCATCGGCATCGCGGACGGCAACTACGCCGGCAGCCGCCAGGTCGTATCGATTTCCGCCGGCTCGGCCGACGGCGTCGACAACGGTGCCACCTTCACGGTGATGGACCAGGGCGAAGTCATTCCCGACGAAGTCAGGGGCAACTACAAGCGCCGCGACACGTCGCCGAAGGTCAAGCTGCCGGACGAGTTCGCGGGCCACATCATGGTTTTCCGCACGTTCGACCACGTGAGCTACGCGCTCGTGATGGATGCGCTCCGGCCGATCAAGAAGGGCGAGAAGCTCGTTCTGCCGGAATAATCGGCGGTGGCGTCAAGCCGCCCGCTGACAGTAAGTCGCCGCGCAGTGTCTACACTGCGCGGATGACCGACACCGAAGACCTTCGCGCCTGGCTGATCCTTCTGCGGACCCCGGGCCTCACGCCGCGAAACCTGCGGGAGGGGCTCGTCGCACGTGACAGCGCATCGGCGTTGCTGGGCTGGCTGACCCGGCACGAGAGCTCCCTGAAACCCGAGGGCCGCGACTGGCTGGCTCAGCCGGACGAGGCTGCGTTGGCCGCCGATCTGGCCTGGGTGAAGGGCGCCGACGACCAGCGCCTGCTGCTGTGCACGGAAGAAGACTTCCCCCCGCAGCTGGAGGCCATCCCGGATCCGCCCGCGGCGCTCTTCGTGAAGGGTGATGCTTCGCTGCTCCTGCGACCCCAGGTCGCCATCGTCGGCGCACGAAAGGCTCAGGTCCCGGGACTCGCCAATGCACGGCGGTTCGCGGCCGGGCTGGCCGAGGGTGGCCTCGTGGTGACCAGCGGAATGGCGGACGGCATCGACGGCGCGGCGCACGAGGCGGCTCTGGACGCCGGACAGCCCACCATCGCCGTGATCGGCACCGGCCCCGACCGGGTCTACCCGCGCAAACACCACGCCCTGGCCCGCCGTATCGCGGCCCACGGGGCCATCGTCAGTGAATATTCGCCCGGTACCGCCGTGCTGCCCCGCCATTTCCCCGAGCGCAACCGCATCATCGCCGGCCTGAGCCTGGGCGTCGTCGTGATCGAGGCCGGCCTGCGCTCGGGCTCGCTGATCACCGCGCGCGTCGCCGGGGAGCAGGGCAGGGACGTCTTCGCGTTGCCTGGCTCCATCCACAATCCCCTGGCCGAGGGCTGTCACTCGCTGATCGCCGAAGGCGCCCGTCTGGTCCAGCGTCCCGACGAGGTCCTCGCGGCGCTGGCGCCCGCGGCCATGGAACTGGGGGCTCAGCTGCGTGAGCGGCTGGCGGCCGGCGAGGCGAAGCCGGCCAGCGGGCGGGCGAAGCGCGGCCCCTTCGACTGGCGCGAGGATGAGGAATATCGCCGCCTGCTCGACGTCATGGGGTACGATCCCGCTTCTCTGGACGCCCTGGTGGGCACGACGGGTCTCGCTGCGGGGCCATTGTCTTCCATGTTGTTGATGCTGGAGCTGGAAGGTGAGGTCGCAAGCCTCCCCGGAAACCGTTATCAGCGCGTGATGTAAGCATCCGGCGCTTGACAGGCATCACGGTGGTATGCCCCCACTAAATATATACATGCCCTGGGGTCCACTCGCCCCGGCGGCCTTTGGAATCGGTTAACGCATGGCAAAGAACCTCCTCATCGTCGAGTCGCCGGCCAAGGCCAAGACGATCAACAAGTACCTGGGGGCCGACTTCCAGGTGCTGGCGTCGTACGGTCACGTGCGCGATCTGCGGCCTAAAGAGGGCGCGGTCGACCCGGAACACGGCTTCGCCATGGCTTACGAGGTCATCGAACGCAACGAGAAACACGTCGATGCGATCGCCAAGGCGGCCAAGGCGGCAAGCAGCATCTACCTCGCGACCGACTTGGATCGCGAGGGTGAGGCCATTTCCTGGCACATCAGCGAGATCCTCCGCGAACGCGGCCTGCTGGCAGGCAAGGACGTCCAGCGGGTGGTCTTCAGTGAAATCACGCCCAAGGCCATCAAGGAAGCCGTCGCCAATCCGCGACAGCTCTCGCACGACATGGTCGACGCCCAGCAGGCGCGTCGCGCGCTGGACTACCTGGTCGGCTTCAATCTCTCGCCGGTGCTCTGGCGCAAGGTGCAGCGCGGCCTGTCGGCTGGCCGTGTGCAGTCGCCCGCGCTGCGGATGATCGTCGAGCGCGAGCTCGAGATCGAAGCGTTCCAGGCCCGCGAGTACTGGACGATCCAGGCCAACCTGACCCATAAGGACGGTGCGTTCGACGCCCGCCTCGTGCGGCTCGACGGCAAGAAATTCGAGCAGTTCGACCTCACCAATGAGGCCGATGCCACCGCCGCGCGTTCGGCGCTCGAGCGTGCCGCCGCCGGCAATTTCACGGTGGGCGAGGTCGCCAGCAAGGAGCGCAAGCGCCGTCCCGCGCCGCCGTTCACCACCTCCACCCTGCAGCAGGAGGCCGCGCGCAAGCTCGGTTTCTCGACCAGCCGCACCATGCGTGTGGCCCAGGGCCTCTACGAAGGTGTGAGCATCGGCAGCGAGGGCAACGTCGGCCTCATCAGCTACATGCGTACGGACTCCGTGGCGCTGTCCGACGACGCGGTCGCCGAGCTGCGCGGGCTGATCGCCAGCGAATACGGCAAGAACGCCCTGCCTGACGCGGTACAGGTCTACAAGTCCAAGTCCAAGAATGCCCAGGAAGCGCACGAGGCGATCCGCCCGACCTCAGCCATGCGTACGCCGCGCAGCGTCGCGTCGTTCCTCAATGACGACCAGCGCAAGCTGTACGAGCTGATCTGGAAGCGCACCGTCGCCTGCCAGATGATCCACGCCACGCTGAATACGGTTTCCGTGGAATTTCCGATCGGCGACTCCGCGTTCCGCGCCACGGGCACCACGGTCATCGATCCCGGCTTCCTGGCCGTCTATGAAGAGGGCAAGGATCAGAAGGGTGACGAGGATGAAGATCAGCGTCGTCTGCCGCGCCTGAAGCAGGGCGAGGTGGTGCCTGTCGCCGCCATCGTGGCCGATCAGCACTTCACCGAGCCGCCGCCGCGCTTCTCGGAAGCGAGCCTGGTCAAGACGCTCGAGGAATATGGCATCGGTCGTCCGTCGACCTACGCCAGCATCATCCAGGTACTGCTCAGCCGCGAATACGTCCTGCTCGAAAGCCGGCGCTTCAAGCCGACCGACGTCGGCCGCGCGGTCAGCCAGTTTCTGTCGGGGCACTTCACCCAGTACGTCGATTACGACTTCACCGCCCGGCTGGAAGACGAGCTCGACGCCGTCAGCCGCGGTGAGGAGGCGTGGGTGCCGCTGCTCGAGCGCTTCTGGCAGCCGTTCAAGACGCTGGTCGACGACAAGACCGAATCGGTCGACCGTAACGAGGCTACCGGTGCGCGAGAACTGGGCGACGATCCGAAATCGGGCAAGCCCGTGTCGGTGCGGCTGGGCCGCTATGGCGCCTACGCCCAGATCGGCACCAAGGACGACGAGGCCAAGCCGACCTATGCCAGCCTGCGCCCCGGCCAGAGCATGCATACCATCACCCTCGAAGAGGCGATGGAGCTGTTCAAGCTGCCGCGCAACCTCGGCCAGTCGGAAGCCGGTGACGATGTCACGGTCGGTGTCGGTCGTTTCGGGCCCTTCGTGAAGCAGGGCAGCACGTATGCCTCGCTCAAGCCGGAAGACGACCCGTACACCATCGAGCTGCCGCGGGCCCTGCAGCTCGTTCAGGAGAAGCTCGAAGCCATCGCGAACCGCATCATCACCGACTTCGGTGACGGCGTGCAGGTGCTGAACGGCCGCTACGGGCCGTACATTACCGATGGTGAGAAGAATGCGCGCATTCCGAAGGACAAGGAGCCCAAGTCGCTGACCGAGGCCGAATGTCGCGAGTTGCTCGCCGCCGCACCGGTCAAGAAGCCGCGTGGCGGTCGCGCCGCCAAGAAAACCGCGACAAAGAAGGCCGCGGCAAAGAAGACGGCAACGACCAAGGACGCCGCGGTGAAGAAGACGGCCGTGAAAAAGACGGCCGCCAGGAAGACCGCGAAGAAGACGGCAACGAAGAAGGCGGCAACGAAGAAGGCGGCAACGAAAAAGGCCGCCGCTAAGAAGACCGCAACCAAAAAGGCGGCGGTGAAAAAGACCGCGGCCCCGGCATCGAAAACGGCGGCGCCTGCCGCGGACTGATATGCGACGTTTCACTCTTCCCGACGTCGCCCTGGCCGCCGACCGGCTTCGCGAGGGTGGCGTCATTGCCTACCCCACCGAGGCCGTTTTTGGCCTCGGTTGCGATCCCCACGATCAAGGCGCGTTCGAGCGTCTGTTCGCGCTGAAGGGGCGTCCGCCGACCCAGGGCGTGTTGCTCATCGCGGCGGACTTCGCGCAGGTCGAGCCGTATATCGACGTAGCCGCCGTTTCTTCGGAGATCCTTCGCGATGTCCGCAGCTCATGGCCAGGTCCCCATACCTGGGTGTTTCCGCGTAGCGCGCGCGTACCCGCATGGGTGGCGGGCGCACACGCCGGCATCGCCCTGCGCGTGACGGCGCACGAGCCATCGGCGGCGCTCTGCCGGGCGTTCGGCGCACCGCTGGTGTCGACCAGCGCGAACCCGCATGGCGAGCCGCCTGCTCGCGACGTAGCGACCCTCGAGCGCTATTTCGGCGAACGCCTCGATGGTGCGCTGGACGCTCCGCTGGGCGGCCAGGAGCGCCCGACCACCATCCGCGACGCCCTCACCGGCGCTATCATCCGCGCCTGACAGGGGGAATCACGTTGTCGACCGTTTACGAAATCACCGGGCGCGAGACCGCGCCATCGTTGCCGCTGCTGGTAGGCGCGCCGTCGCGCGCGATCGCCTGGCGTGAAGGCCGGGCCGTCACCGCGTCCACCTTCCTGGCCCACGTCCGCCAGGTGGCCGCGCTGCTTCCCGAGGCCGACAGCGCCGTCAACCTCTGCGAGGACCGTTACGCCTTCCTCGTCGCCTTCGCGGCGCTGGTCACGCGTGGCCAGATCAACCTCTTGCCCCCCTCGCGCGCGACGCATGCGGTCGACGAGGTCATGGCCAGCCACCCTGGCTCCTACGCCATCGGCGAGCTGGCCCTGGCGCCCGCACCGGCCGGCTACCTGCGCATGCCGACGTTGGACGATACGTCGTTGGCCGGCGGTGAGGTGCCCTCGATCCCGACGGACGCCGTGGTCGCCATCGGCTACACCTCCGGGTCCACCGGCAGGCCCAAGCCCAACGTAAAGACCTGGGGCAGCTTCGTCGCCAGCAATGCCGGTAACGCCGCGATGCTCGGTGGCACCATCGGACGCGCCTTCGATGTCGTCGCCACGGTGCCCCCGCAGCACATGTACGGCATGGAGATGTCGGTCCTGATGCCGTTGCTGTCCGAAGTGAGCGTCCATTCGGGGCGTCCGTTTTTCCCGGCCGATGTCGCCGCCGCGCTGGCCTCGATGCCGGAACCGCGCGCACTCGTGACGACGCCCGTACACCTTCGCGCGCTGGTCGAATCCGGCGTCGTTCTGCCGAGCCTCGCCGCGTTCGTCTCCGCGACCGCACCGATGCCGGTGGAGCTGGCGCGTGCGGCGGAAGAGCGCTTCGGCGCACCCCTGCACGAGGTGTTCGGTTCGACCGAAACCTGCGTGTTCGCCAGTCGACGTACCGCGACCGACGACGACTGGTCGCTCTACCAGGGTGTGACGCTGCATCCGCAGCCTGACGGGACCCTGGTCGACGCGCCGCAGCTCGCTGAGCCGATCGCCCTTGCCGACATCGTCTCGCTGCACGACGGCGGGCGCCGCTTTCAGCTCCGCGGCCGGAACACCGATCTCCTCGAGATCGCCGGCAAGCGTGCTTCGCTGGGCGACCTCAATCGCCGTCTGCTGGCCATAGACGGCGTGCGCGACGGCGTACTGTTCCAGCTCGACGACGCCGACGCCTCCGGCATCCGCCGCATCGCGGGCCTCGTGGTAGCGCCGGGGATGACCGAGCAGGCCGTACTGGCCGCCTTGCGCCAGGCGATGGACCCGGTGTTTCTGCCGCGCCCGCTGCGCGTCGTGGAGGCGCTGCCGCGCAACGAGACCGGCAAACTGCCGCGCGGCCTCCTGTTGGAAATGCTGGCCGCACGCGGCTGATAGAATCTCCGGCTACTTGTCGGGAGAAGCAGCATGAAGGTCCTCGTTATCGGCGGCGGCGGTCGCGAACACGCGCTTGCCTGGAAACTCGGCCAGTCGGGCCGCGTCGACGAGGTCATCGTCGCTCCCGGCAATGCGGGCACGTCACGCGAGCCGGGCCTCCGTAACGCGGCGGTCCCGGTCACCGACATCGACGGTCTCGTGGCCCTGGCGAAAGCCGAAGGCGTAGGCCTCACCGTGGTCGGCCCCGAAGTTCCCCTCGTCGCCGGGGTGGTCGATCGCTTCACCGCCGAAGGCCTGCGCTGCTTCGGCCCGTCCGCCGCCGCGGCGCAGCTGGAGGGCAGCAAGGCCTTCGCCAAGGACTTCCTCGCCCGCCACGGCATTCCTACGGCGCACTATGCGGTCTTCACCGAGCTGGCGCCTGCGCTCGCGCATGTGCGCGGTACCGGCGCCCCGATCGTCATCAAGGCCGACGGCCTCGCCGCCGGTAAAGGCGTGGTGGTCGCCATGACGCTCGCCGACGCGGAAGCCGCGCTCGAGGACATGCTCGGTCAGCAGGCCTTCGGTGACGCTTCGTCCCGTGTGGTCATCGAAGAATTCCTCGATGGTGAGGAAGCCAGCTTCATCGTCATCGCCGATGGCAGGCATGCGCTGCCGATGGCGACCAGCCAGGATCACAAGCGGCGCGACGACGGCGATCTCGGCCCGAACACGGGCGGCATGGGCGCGTATTCGCCCGCCCCGGTCGTGACCGACGAGGTCTCGGCGCGGGTCATGCGCGAGATCATCCAGCCCACCCTCGACGGCATGATCGCCGACGGTGCGCCGTTCACCGGGTTTCTCTATGCGGGGCTGATGATCGACAAGGCGGGCGCGCCGAAGGTCATCGAGTTCAACGTGCGCTTTGGCGATCCGGAAACGCAGCCGATCATGCTGCGCCTCCGTTCGGACCTGGTCGATCTGATCGAGGCGGCGCTGGATGGCCGCGTCGGCGACGTCACCGCCGAGTGGGATCCGCGCCCCTCGCTGGGCGTGGTGCTCGCCGCGGGCGGCTATCCGGGCAAGGTCCGCGCCGGCGATGTGATCACCGGCGCGGAGGGTGACTTCGGTGCGGACGTGAAGGTGTTCCATGCGGGTACGGCCGACAATGCCGACGGGCAGGCCGTCACCGCCGGGGGCAGGGTACTCACCGTCTGCGCGCTGGGCGTGGACGTGGCGGCCGCCCGCGCGTCGGCCTACGAGGCGCTCGGCAGCGTGCGGTTCGCCGACATGTATTTCCGCCACGACATCGCACACCGCGCGCTCTCGCGAACGTAAGGCAGCCACACCACATCGGCTAACGGTTCGAATCGATCGGCAAGGGTTGCCAACGTTCTTCCGCACTGACCGCCTTGTGCCGCAGCAGTCCCTGGGAGATGGCGGGTGAGGCACCCGCGACAGCCGGGACGACATCGCCCGGTGTCGGTGCCTGCGGATACGACGACCACGGTCGCAGCAGATGATGGAACGGGTTGCTGCCGATCTCCTGGTGTCGCACGGGGTCGAAGATAGCCCGGGGTACGCCGTCGCGTACATGAAGGCGCCAGGAACCTCCGTCCATGTACGTGGAGTGCAGGCGGTCGGCGCGCCACTGCCACTGCTTGTTCAGCATGGAGCCTGCGCAGGATTCGGTCCGGACGCCGCCACCCGCCGGATCCGCGGCAAGGCAGAGCCGGCTCGCGACGTTGCGGTAAGTGTGGTCGCTGTCGAGATACCACTGCTGCTCCGCACCGTCGGTGCCGCCTTTGCACGGCGCCAACGCCACGGCAGGCTGGTCTCGCTGCGACTGGGTGAGGCAGTGGCCCTCGCCTGCGAGAGACTGCAACCTGACGACGGGTTGCCGTTCGAGATGCGGCGAGCCGAGGTCGATGCGCGTCAGATGCCCGATGCCGGCGTCCTCGTCGCGCCATGTCTCCATCGATGAGGTCGGCGCGAGCCGCGTGGAGTTGTCCACGGAGCTGCGCGTGGCGATATCGATGGGGCCGCTGTAGCCACCCGGGAGGCGCCACTCCGAGACGGTCTCGATCGTGGCTCGCTGCATCATCGGAGTCGTCGTGGGGAGCGTGAACAGCCAGCCTGGCCCCACCCGATAGTGCGAGTACGAATACCACACGTCGTTGGCGATGTCGGGCGCCAGCCGGAAACGCCACAGCGCCGATGCCTCACCCGCGGCGTTCTTCGTGACGGCGCTCTCGGTGAAGTAATCCTTCAGCGTCATCGTGACGCTGCGCTCCGATGTCTGCTCGAATCCCGCGTTGAACGAGACAGGCAGTTTTCCCCACGAGAAGCCGCTGTCTTTCGACACGGCCGCCGTCAGTTCCGTACTCGCGCCCGCGCCCACGCTGGTCTTCACGCCGACCTTGTCCACGAAGGTGCGATCGGTCGCGCCATCCGAACGGGGTGCCTGCGATATCAGGCGCACCTGTCCGTCCTGCAGGTCCGGTGCGGTCAGGGTGGTTTCCACCTCGTAATGCAGGGGCAGGGTCAGAATGTTTCCGTAGTTGTCTTCGCTCTCCCGGCCGCCCCACATGTGGAGACCTTGCACGGTAGGCAGCTGGTTGACGACGGTCTTTACGATGACGACCTTCTCGTCGACCCTCGGGCTCACTTCCCGGACGACGACGATGTCGTGGTGGATGCTCCGGCCATTGTCGAAGACGTCACTGTCGCGTACTTCCAGGCGTGGCACGTAACCGCCGACGGTGCGCGCGTCCTGGGCGACGACGGCCGCGAAAGGCGCCGCCGCGAGCACGGTGGCGACAAGCCAGGGTTCGGGGTGGCGCGTGCGGTCCGGTGCTCTCTTCCTTCTTGTCATGGGATGTCTTCCTTGGATCGTGGGCAATCATGCCGGTCAGGACGGCATCTGCTTGCAGGCGGCGAGGTAGGAACCCGACGTTGCTGTCCGTGAGGTTTTTCCTGAAAACGCAGCGCACCGCGACGAGACCGGGTGTGCCGGCCACGGTGACCCACGTCTCAGCTACACTCCGGAAAAATCAGAGGGTCGATCACGGATGTCCCAGTTCTCACTGCTCGCCACGCGCCGCTTCGCACCTTTTTTCTGGACCCAGGCGCTGGGCGCCTTCAACGACAACGCGTTCCGCAACGCGATGGTGATGCTGGTCGCCTTCCAGATGAGTCTGCCGGACGCCGAGGTCTCGCTATACACAAACCTCGCGCCCGCGCTCTTCATCCTGCCGTATTTCCTGTTCTCCGCCACGGCGGGACAGCTGGCCGAGAAGTTCGAGAAAACCCGGATCATCCGTTACGTGAAGCTCTTCGAAATCGCAGCGATGACCATCGCGGCCGTCGGCTTCTTCACTCACCACGTATCGCTGCTGCTCGTCGTCCTGTTTCTGATGGGTATCCATTCGACCGTCTTCGGCCCGATCAAGTATTCCATTCTTCCGCAGACCCTCGATCGCAGCGAACTCGTCGGCGGCAATGCGCTGGTCGAGATGGGTACACAGCTTGCGATGCTGATCGGCATGATCGTCGGCAACTCGCTGATGCTGATCGCCGGCTACGGAACGCTCGCGGCATCGCTGACGACCATCGCGATCGCGGTGACCGGTTACCTCGTCAGCCGGTCCGTACCTCCCGCGCCCGCGACCGCGCCCGATCTGAAGTTCAACTGGAACCCGCTCAGCGAAACCTGGCGGGTGCTGAAGATCACGAACGCCGATCGCGCGGTCTTCAACGCCGTGCTCGGCATCTCGTGGTTCTGGTTCTTCGGAACCGTGATGATCGCGCAGCTGCCGAACTACACGCGCCACATCCTCGGCGGGGACGGTTCGGTCAATACGCTCGTGCTGACGTTGTTTTCGCTGGGTACGGGCGTGGGCTCGCTCATGTGCGAGAGGCTGTCGGGCAAACGCGTCGAGATCGGCCTGGTGCCCATGGGCGCGTTCGGCCTGACCGTATTCGCTGTCGATCTGTTCTTCGCGCGGCCCGGTGTGACGCCCGGCGCCTCGCTCGACTGGCTGGCTTTTCTCGCCGTGCCTGGCGCGTGGCGCGCCGCGCTCGACCTGACCATGATCGGAGCCTTCGCGGGCTTCTACGTCGTCCCGCTGTTCGCTTTCGTGCAGAGTCGCGCGCCTCGCGACCGCCTGTCGCGCGTGATCGCGGGCAACAACATCGTCAATGCGCTTTTCATCTGTGCCGCTTCCGGCTTCGGCATCGGCCTGACGGCGCTGGGACTCTCCGTGCCGACGATCTTCCTCGTGACGGGGCTGATCAACATCGCGGTCGCGGTGTACATCTTCACCCTCGTTCCCGAATTCATGATGCGCTTCATCACCTGGGTGCTCGTGCACACGCTTTACCGGGTGCGGGTGGACGGTCTGAAGAACGTGCCGGACGAAGGTGCCGCGCTGGTCGTGTGCAACCACGTGAGCTTCATGGATCCGTTGATCCTGATGGCCAGCGTGCGCCGCCCCATGCGTTTCGTCATGTACTACAAGATCTTCAACATCCCGGTGCTGCGCTTCGTCTTCCGCACCGCGAAGGCGATTCCCATCGCCGGGCGTAACGAGGATGTGGCGCTGATGGACAAGGCGTTCGACGAGATCGACGAGGCACTGGCGGCCGGAGAGGTCGTCTGCATCTTCCCGGAAGGTGGCCTGACGCGCGACGGTGACATCCAGACCTTCCGCCCTGGCGTGGACCGCATCCTTGCGCGTCGGCCGGTGCCCGTCGTGCCGCTGGCGCTGCGAGGCATGTGGGGCAGTATCTTCAGTCGCCGTGACGGTGCCTTGCGCCGTGCGCGTCTGCCACGCCGGTTCTGGTCGAAGATCGAACTGGTGGGTGGTGCACCGCTGCCTGCGGAGGCCGCGAATGCGGCGTCACTGGAAGCGCGTGTCAGCGAACTGCGGGGCGACAAAGCCTGAGGGCATCGCCGGCGCGTTGAGCGCCGGCGATTCGATTTTCCTGCTTCAGCGACTGAGGGGGATCGTCTGCCAACGCTCTGTTGCCGGTACGCGACGGTAGCTCAGGTAGCTGTCCGGCACCGTCGGCGAATTCGTCGACAGGCGTGGAATGGTGCTGCCAGGTGACGGTGCCAGCGGATAGTTGCTCCACGGTGGCAGCAACGCGTTTTCCGTGTTGACCACGACTTCGTCATGTCGCACGGCATAGAACTTTGCGATCAGCGAGTCATTCGACACTTCGAGGCGATGATGCGTGCCCCCGTCCATCAGGGACACGACGCGATCCGCGGCCCACTTCCAGCGCTGGTTGTGACGAATGGCGCACTTCGCCGTGCCGACCGTGCCACTCTTCGTGTCGATCTGAAGGCACTGCGCACTCTCGCGGTTGCGGTATCGGCCTTCCGAATCCATGTTCCATTGCTGGGCGCGATGGCTTTCGGCTTCGTCGCATTCCGTGAGCTGGGCGGCGCCGGCTTTCTCGTCAAAGGGGCCCTGGGTGATGCACAGGCCTTCGCCGCTGCTCGACTGAATCAGCACCGTCGGGCTGGACGTGAGAAAGGGTGAGCCAAGGTTGATCTTTACCACTTGCGTCGGCTGCGCGGGTACCTGGCGGAGATGCGCCCACGGGTCGTTGCCCTTGTGCCAGAACCACCATGGAATGTCGGCCGTGTAGTCGGGATGGACATCGGAGCTGCGGTCCCAGGAAACGCCCATCGATCGGTTCCATCCGTAGCGTCGATTCTCGACGCGCCCGCCCGTACCGATCAGCAGATTTCCTTCGTAGTCGCCACGGACTCGCCATACCGACATCAGCTGGGCGGAGGCTTTGCGCATCATCGGCGTGACCATCGCCGTGCTGACTTTGTACTTGCTCTTCGCGTTGAAGTATCCGGGGCTGCCTGCGACATCGTTGGCGAGGTGCATGTTCCAGGTCACGCCCTGGGCTCGGCCGTAATTCTCGGTCACGGCGTCGATGTAATAGGACTCCGTCTCCATCGATACCGAGGTGGAGTCGGTGTACGTGCGATTGGCGGAGAATTCGAACGGGACCTTGCCGATGGCGGAGATGCCGATACCCTTGAGTGCATCCTCAGCCTTGAATGCGGTGCTGACGCCATAGGACGTGCTCACCTGGCTGCTCTTCGCAACGGAACGATTCACGTCCGGCGAGGTGTCGGGAACCATCCGGTCCAGACGGAGCTCCGGGCCACGGTCCTTGCCTTCCCAATCCACAAGCGTCCTGAATTCGTAGCGACCCGCGATGGCGAGGAAGTCGTGGATACCATCACGTTCGAAGGCGGGGCGGTTTTTGCCGTAGACGCCGTTGTCCCATGGCGCGATATCGACACCCGCCTTGACGACGATAACCTTGCTGTCCCCGCTGGTGCGCGCATCGCGCAGTACGACGATGTCGTGGACGACCTTGTTTCCATGGGCGCTGATGGGTTTGTAGCGGAAGCGCTCGTGTGGCACGTGGTCGGGTATGTCGTCGGACGCGGAGTTCGCACCGTTCAGGGTGGCGCTGCGCGCGAATGCCCTGAACGCTGGAGCCGCCGCCAGCTCGCGATAGAGCCGTTGGGACGTTTCGACGTCGGCTGTGGTGTCGTCGAGGGTCGAGACTTCCAGTACGCCATCCTTGCCACGCCTGTACAGCGATGTCCGTCCCTGGCCTTCGATGCCGAAGACTTCCGCCTCATGACGGGTGGTCCCTTCGGGCGAGGTCACCAATACGCCGATGCCCTCGTGGAGAGCCTTGCTTGCAAGCGAACGAACGGTGGCGTCGCTCAGGGCGTCACCGGAGATCCACGCGACGACGGGTTCTCGCTCCGCGGCGGCTTCCCGGTAGGACAGGCCGCGGAGTTCGTCGGGGGTTCGCCAGCGAGCCGGATCGCGTTGAGCCGTGGCCATGGCCTCGGGGAGCGCCTTCAGTCGCAGGAAGTGGATGGCGCTGTCGTTCGGTGCGGAGGCGGGCGGCGAATGGGCATGTACGCCAGTGCTCAGGCTGGCCATCAGGACCAGGGCAAGGGTGCGGGTTTTCATGGTTGCCATATCCTTGGCAGGGGGGAGTACGAAGCGTGCCGCATTCCCCTACGAGGCGAGGTCAGTCCTTCGCCCCGAGTCTGGCTCAGTCAACCCTTCACTTGCGCGTAGGGCTTCGCCTCAGATCAGCGTAAGTCGATATCACGCCACCCAGGCGGCCAGCACGATCAGCGCAACCACTGCCAGCCAGACCACAAGCACGCGCCGTATGACCCGGCGAGCATCTTCGAGTTCGACGACGGGGTCGCTGACGTCCTGCGCGTAGCCGTCGCCGGCTTCCACGTCGGCATCGACACCGGCACGGGCGACGGCACCCAGGAAGTCCGGGTCCAGCCGCGAGCGCGGGCTCCCCGAGGTGCGATGCCACTGCTTCCATGCGCCCATGACGGCGTCGAAATCGGAGACCAGCGCCATCGCAAAAACCATCAGGTGGGCGGGAATCCAGTCGAGCGCATCGGCCAGACGACGTGCCGCGGTACGCGTGTCCGTGTCGACGGATAGCGACGCGTCGCGACCCAGCAACTGCGCGAGGCGATAGCCGAGCGCGCCGGCCGGCCCGAGCAGCAGGAACCACAGCAGCACGCCGAAGCGACGACGAAGCGCGCCGTAAAAGGCGGCCTCGACCAGAGCCGGCGCAAACCACGGAAGGGTCTCTTCGTCGTGGCGGAGCGCGATCAGGGCCTCGTCGCGGCGAAGCGTATCGCTCGCACGCAGGATCGCGTCGATATCGGTCTCGATTTCGCGGGGTCCGAGTGCGTAGGTCAGCACGACGATCGCGAAAGCCAGCCATGCCAGATCGAAGAAGGGCAGGGCACGGAGTACGCCGGCGATGATCGCCGCCGCGATGACGGGAACCAGCAGCACGACCGCGACGCGACCGGGACCGGAAAGATCGCTCAAGCGGGAGACCCAGCCCCGGAACCAGCGGTCGTCACGCCAGCGCGCCAGCCGGGGCACGCTCCAGACGATGGCCAGGGAGATGAGAATCGCGAGGAGACGTAGAGCCATGGCAAGCGGAATCCGCAGATCGATGGCCCGATTGTAGGCGAACCGTCAGCGGGCCGGCGAACTCGCGATCAGTTCCTCGAGGGAGATATTCCGCTGCGCCAGCCAGTGTCCGATCAGGCGATACGAGACCGATAGCGGCGGCGGTACGCCCAGTTCACCCGAACGCATGCCGGACACGATGTCGTCGGCGGTGAACCAGCGGGCGTCTTCCAGCTCGTCGTCGCGGAGGATGATCTCGCGGGTTCTGGCCGTGGCCGTGAAACCGACCATCAGGGAGGCCGGCAGGGGCCAGGGCTGTGACGAGTGGTAGGTCGCGTGAAGTACCTCCACGCCGGACTCTTCGCGCACTTCGCGCCTGACCGCATCCTCGAGCGACTCGCCCGGCTCGATGAAGCCGGCCAGTGTGGAATACCGGCCCGCCGGCCAGCCGCGCTGTCGGCCCAGCAGGCAACGGTCGCCGTCCTCCACGATCACGATGATCGCGGCGTCGGTGCGGGGAAAATGCATGTGCGGACCGTCGGGATTCGTGCACTGCACGCGATGTCCCGAAGCCACGACGAGCGTGGGAGCACCACAGAGACTGCAGAAACGCGTCTGCCGCTGCCAATGCGTGATGCCCTTGGCGAACGCGAAGAGTCCCGCTTCGAAGGCCGGCAGGATCAACCCGGCTTCGCGCAGCGACATGCGTCGCGCGGAGGTCAGGTCGACGAAGATCTCAGCATGCGCCTCGTCGAGCACCAGCGCGAACCATGCCGTTCCGTTGGCGATCCCCAGCAGCGTGGAGACCACATCGCCGAAGCGTTCGGCCCGCATCACGGGAGTCATCCACTGAGGATGCTCGCCACGCTCGTCGACGAAGGCCTGCCCTTCGCTGTCCAGCACCAGGAAGCGCGTGTCGTCGGCGCGTTCGGTTTCTTCGACCCAGAGACGATCGTCGCGGCGCTCGGCCATACGGTCGATGGCGACGCCGGCGAAGACGTTATCCCGCACGCGACCTTCTACGGGCGTGTGGCGCTCCGTTCCGTAGCTCACGCGGTACGACCGGTCATGCGCTGAACGAGGAGCCGCAGCCGCACGTGGTCTTCGCGTTCGGATTGCGAATCACGAACTGCGAACCGCTGAACGACTCGGCGTAATCGATCTCGGCGCCGGTCAGGTACTGCAGCGACAGCGGATCGACGACAAGGGTCACGCCCTCGCGCGATACGGCCAGGTCGTCCTCGGCCTGCTCTTCGTCGAAGGTGAAGCCGTACTGGAAACCCGAGCAGCCGCCTCCGCTGATATACACGCGGAGCTTGAGCGAGGGGTTGCCCTCTTCGTCGATCAGCTCGTGCACCTTTCGTGCGGCGGCCTCGGTAAAGATCAGGGGCGAACCCGCCGAGCGGTAATCCGGCGCGGCTGCCGACGGAGCCATGGGGAAGGGGTTGTTCATGCCTCCCATAATGGCGCCGATCGGCTACAGGTCAAGCCTCGGACAGCGTCGGGGTCTTCTCGATACCCGCCTGGGCCAGCTGCCGTACGGTCGGGGGCGCCCGATGGATCATCTTGCCGTTGACCTGTGCACCGGCGGCCATTTCCAGCACCTGGTAGTGAACGTCGCCTTCGATACGCGCCAGCGGCGCCAGTTCGAGCCTTTCGGACACATCGATGTCGCCGGTCACGCCGCCGTTGATGCTTGCGTGTGGCACCTCGATCCGCCCGGTGACGCGTCCCGTCTCACTGATGGTGAGAAAGCCGTCGCTACCCGTGTCGGCGTGGACGGAGCCCTCGACCGCGCCATCCAGGTGCAGCGAGCCGCTGAAAAGCACGTCTCCACGAATGATCACGCCCCGCGCGATCAGGCTCGTGGCGGCGATACCGACGGCCGGCCCCTGGTTCTTCCCCTTACTGTTGAACATCGCTTGCCTCGTCGTTGCGTGTTGCCTCGGCCCAGGGCACGGTGGCGCTGACGGTGTCGTCCCCGGCAGGCCGCGCTTCGAGGCGCAGCCGCGTCGGCTGGAACCCAGCCGGCAGCGTGAAGCTGCCCTGGATCTGTTGAAAATACCGGAAGGCGAAGGGCAGACCATCCACGGATGCGGCCTGGCCGAGAGCGGCGCCTTCGAGGGTACGCACCTTGTTGTCCTGGATACCCTCCACGGCGAGGTGGACATCGCCTTTGACCTCATCGCCCCGGCGCGCGTTCTGAGTCAGAGTGATCACCACGTTCCATCCGTTCGGCGCGCCCTTGATCGCCGTGGTGCGTGTGCCCTGGATTTTCAGGCCGTCGCGCTGCCCGTTACCGCCGACCAGGCGCGAATAAAACGCCAGATCCGTACGCAGACCACTGATCTCCTCATCGCGCTCAGCGAGGTTTCTCTTGAGTTCCCTGGCGGCGATCTCGCTGACCTGGCCCGCCCGCTGCAGGTTGGCGACCTGCTGGCGCAGGTCTTCGGCCTCGGTCTCGTGCGCCACGATGGGGCCATGGCCTGGCTTGCCGGCCGGCGCCTTGCCCGCCGTCAGACTCAAGGTCAGCAGCGTGGTCAGGAACAGGCTGCCCAGCCACGCGGCGCCCATCAGCAGCCGTTTTCGCCGCTCGACGGACATGTCGTCGAGCCGGCGCACGACGAAGCGGGGTGGATGGCTTGGGGCCATGAACGGATCCGTGGAGAAGGCGTGAAGGCCGGATGGTATAGCCCCCGGCTTCCGCCGCGGTCAAGGAACCCCGCCTCGTTCCACGAAAAAGGCCGCCTGGCGGCGGCCTTATGTGGCTTTGTAGCGACCTGATCAGTGCTTGTCGAGCGAGCCGACCTTGCTGAGCATGTAGCGCTCCGGACCGATGTCCGAAATCAGACTGAACTGCGTCTCCAGCCAGTCGATGTGCTCTTCTTCCTGGCCCAGGATGAACTTGAAGAGGTCGCGGCTGACGAAGTCGTGGATGCCTTCGCTGTAGGCAATGGCCTCGCGCAGATCCTTCGTCGCGATCATTTCGAGATCCAGGTCGCCCTGCAGCGCTTCGACCACGTTCTCGCCGATGCGCAGCTTGCCCAGGTGCTGAAGGTTCGGCAGGCCGTCGAGGAACAGGATCCGCTCGATCAGCTTGTCGGCGTGCTTCATTTCCTCGATGGACTCCTCGTACTCGTGCTTGGCGAGTTCGTTGTAGCCCCAGTCCTTGAACATCCTGTAATGCAGGAAGTACTGGTTGATGGCGGCCAGCTCGTTGTAGAGGACCTTGTTGAGGAATTCGATGACCTTCGCGTCGCCCTTCATGGGGGTGTCTCCCTGGATATTCAGCGGCGACTATACGACTCGCGGAGAAGCGATGACGTAACGAGAATGAAGACGGTTTGCGTCCGCAAAGGCGGGCGCGAGATCAGGCCGGGGTAGGGAGAAAGCTCAGCACCGGGCGCATCTCGGAGACCGCCTCACGGAGGCATTGCCGGGCCTCGGACTCACAGGCGCCGCAGCAGTCGGAACAGCCGGTGCGGGCCTGGAGCTCGGCGAACGATTCGACACCATCGGCCGCGGCGCGGCGAATGGCGTGGTCGGTGACGGCGTTGCACATGCATATGTACATGGGTCGGCATTCGAATACGAATGCGAACGATTGTCAACTACACAGATGTGAAATTCAGCCGCGAGGTGACCGCGCCATCATTCGCCGCCGCGGGCGAGCCGTTCGGCTTCGGCCTGCTGTGGGCAGGTACCCACCGTGACCGAACAGACGGTCTCGACCGTGGGTGCGAACTGACGTAAGGCGCGCTCGTACACCTGGCGTTTGAAGTTCACCACGTGGTTGGCGGGATACCAGAAATCGACCCAGCGCCAGAGGTCGAACTCCGGCTTTTCGCAGGCATCCAGGCGAAAGGTGTCCTCGGTGCACTTGAGGCGCAGCAGGAACCACACCTGCTTCTGGCCGATGCAGGTGGGGCGCTGATGGTGTCTCACGAAGCGGCTGGGCAACCGGTAGCGCAGCCAGCCACGGGTCTCGGCGAGGACTTCCACGTGCTTGGCGAGCAGGCCGGTCTCTTCTTCCAGCTCGCGATACATGGCCTCCAGCGGCGTTTCGTCGCTGCGCATGCCCCCCTGAGGAAACTGCCAGCCGTCGCGATTGACACGGCGCGCCCAGAACAGGCGCCCGTCCCCATTGAGGAGAACGATGCCCACATTCGGTCGATAGCCATCTGCGTCGATCATCCGCCCTCCGCGAATCCATGCCGCGCGCCAGCCTTGCAGGCCGGAAACGTGCGCGATGGGCCCGATTCAACCACAGCGCGAGAAGACGGGGCAAGGCACCACTTGAACGGAAGCTCAGCCCCGATTAAACTGCCCGGCCTTCGTGAGCCTCGCTTACGAACGACCAGGTTCCATGGCTAGGTAGCTCAGCTGGTCAGAGCGCGGCACTCATAATGCTGAGGTCGGCGGTTCGAGCCCGCCTCTAGCCACCAAAACGAGAAAAGCCGCATCGTCACGATGCGGCTTTTTTTATGCCTCAGGCGGCCGACAGGTCGGTGTCCGCGACCCGCTCGTCGGGACGGGAGGGAGGCCCGTCCAGCACGGCCCTCGCCAGTTCCACGACGTTATGCACGCGCAGCTTCGCCATCAGATTGGCGCGGTGGAGTTCCACGGTCTTCGGGCTGATCCGCAGTTCGCTGGCGATGACCTTGTTGAGCTTGCCGCTCATGATTCCGTCGAGCACCTGCGATTCCCTTCGCGTCAGGCCGAGGTCCGGACGCGTGGCGGCGATCGAGACGGGGCTGGCCGGAGAGGAAGAATCCGCCGCCACGCTCTCATCATCGGAGAGGGGCATCAGGAAAACGGCCTGGAACGCACCGCTGGGTGCTTCGAGACGCTGCCGGGTCACGCGATAGCGGCGAGGCTGGCCGTGCGGATCGCGGAAGGCGAATTCGTCGGCGCCGCCGGAAGGCTCCAGGTGGTCGGCGATCCAGCGCGGTCCGGCTGTTCCGCGGCCCACGCCAAACTCCCGCCGGAATGCGGCGTTGACCATCACCGCGCGCCCGCCTTCATCGCGCCACACCACGCAGGGCATGGGCAGGGCGGCAAACACTTCTTCGGCCAGCCCGCACTGGTGCGGGCGGTCGAGCGAGTCACGACCAAGGCACATGGATGCCTCCTCAGTGAGCACGAATCCCCTCAACGGACGCCCCCCGGCTCCGTCGGACAAGTTACCACTGCAACCGTTCCGGTCGTAAAAGTCCACGAAACGACGCCCTGACGGTTCGAAAATGCGAACCACGTCGTGAAGGCGGTCGCTGAGATCGTTTGAAGCCCGGTCCGCTACACTGTCCAGTCATCAGAGATCGATTCACCCTCATGCGTATCTATAAGACGTTCAACATCGAGGCGGCGCATCGCTTGCCGAATGTGCCCGAAGGCCACAAGTGCGCGCGGCTGCACGGTCATTCGTTTCGTGTGGAGCTCCACGTGGAAGGCCCGGTCGACCCCGTCTTCGGCTGGGTCATGGACTTCGGCGACCTGAAGGCGCGCTTCCAGCCGCTCTACGACCGCCTCGACCACAACTATCTCAACGATATCGACGGTCTCGAGAATCCGACCAGTGAAAACCTCGCGCGCTGGATCTTCCAGCGGCTGCGTGTCGACGTGCCGGGTCTGGCCAAGGTCGTGGTCAACGAGACCTGTACCTCGGGTGCGGAATACACGGGCGACTGAGGCAAAGGCTGTCATCGCAACAATTAGCGGTTGCTGCGCCGCCGCAGACAGGTCTACACTCCGGCACCTCCCCGTTCCCCACGGATGCACTCGATGCCTCACGTAAACGGTTACGCCGATCTTGCCCGCTTCGTCGAGCAGGCCACTTCCGCGCAGGCCCTGGCCTGGCGTGGCATGGAGCGCGTGGCCGACCTGCACCTGCAGGCGATGGAAGGGCATGCGCGTGCGGCATCCGGCCTGATGGCCGATGCCATGCTCGCTACGGATGCGAACGCGATGCGCGCCATCATGGCGCGCGGTGGGGACCTCCAGCGGGAAGGCGTCGAGCGTGCCGCATCGGCCGCCGGTGGCATATTCGACGTGGCCGTTGAGACGGCCACCTCGCTCGGCGCGCTGGTAGGTCAGCCCGCCAGGGCCTGATCCACCGCCGCTCCCTCGCCAACGACGCGACGGACGGTCGCGCCGGCGGGTGGTTATTGGACTTTCGTCGCTTGTCCCGTCGTTTACGGCGCTGGTATACTTTTCCAGATTAGACCGTGGCCCGTTGAACCAAAGGTGCCGCCTCGAGCGAAACCACGGGAGCCTCGCGTTGCTCAACAGTCTTGCCGCCGGTCGTCATCTCGCCATGCGCGTCGTTATCGCGCAGATCGGGGTGGCTATCATCGCGGGACTCGCTTTTTCACTGCAGGGGCGTGCCGCCGGACTGGCCGCGTTTGCAGCCGCCCTGATCGTCGCTATCGCCAACGCGCTTTTTGCAGCGCGAGCGTTCAGCGCGCTGGGTGGAGGCGCGGCGACGTTCATGAGGTTCCTGGTGGGAATGATCCTTCGATGGATCGTCCTCGTCGGCGGGCTGGCGCTCATTCTGGTCCAGTGGAAACTGCCGTTCCTGCCCGCGCTCGTGGGGTTGGTGGCGGGTTTCACGGTCAACGTATTTGCATTCAGATTCAAGGGTTGAGGCATGGCGAGCGAACCGCAAGGCGGTCTGACCGAATACATCCAGCACCACCTGAACCACATGACGGTGAATTTCAGCGCCGATCATGGGACGTTCTGGAACCTGCGCGTCGACTCCCTGGCGGTGTCGCTCGTGCTGGGTGCTGTGTTCTGCCTGTGGTTCTGGCTGTTCGCCCGCAAGGCGACGTCGGGGGTGCCGTCGAAGGGGCAGGCGCTGGTCGAGCTGGCGATCGAATTCGTCGACACCCAGGTGAAGGACACCTTCCACGGCGACCGTCGCACGGTTACGCCGCTGGCGCTGTCGATCTTCATGTGGGTGTTCCTCATGAACGCCATGGACCTGCTGCCGGTGGATCTGGCCGGCTGGCTCGTGCATACGTTCTCGGGTGCCGAAACCGCGCATCACACGTTCTTCCGCATGGTTCCGACCGCCGACATCAACACGACCATCGGTCTGTCCGTCGCCGTGCTCTTCATCGTCATCGGCCACGGCATCAAGGCCAAGGGCGGCTTCGGTTTCGGCAAGGAAATGCTCACCGCACCGTTCCACGCGGAAAGCACCGGCGCCAAGATCGTGCTGCTTATCCCCAATCTGCTTCTTAACGTCGTCGAGACCCTGTCGAAGCCCGTGTCCCTCGCGATGCGACTCTTCGGCAACATGTACGGTGGCGAACTGGTGTTCATGCTGATCGCCGGCCTGATGGTGAGCTGGATCGGCTTCGTGCCTGGTGTCGTGTTCAACACGGCCTGGGCGATCTTCCACATCCTGATCATCGCCCTTCAGGCGTTCATCTTCATGATGTTGACGATCGTCTATATCGCCACGGCACGTGAACACCACTAACTCACCGCACCGACGTTAGACCGCTCAGTCCAGTTTCGTTTCGTTTCCACCCATTCGTCATTCTTAGATATCCCAGGAGAACACCATGGAACTCACCGCACTCTTCGCACACGTGCAGGGCATGACCGCCATCGCCATCGGCGTGATCATCGGCCTCGGCGCGCTCGGCGCCTGCCTCGGCATCGCGATCATGGGCTCGAAGTTCCTCGAGTCGGCCGCTCGTCAGCCGGAACTGGTTCCGCTGCTGCAGGGCCGCATGTTCCTGCTCGCCGGTCTGATCGACGCCGCGTTCATTATCGGCCTCGCCATCGCCCTGCTGCTCGCCTTCTCGAACCCGCTGATCGGCGTTCTGCGCACCGCCGCCGGCGGCTGAGCAAGCGTTCGTCTTCGTCGCCGTGGCGTAATGCGTCACGGCGACCGTCAGTACCCCAGCGTTCGGAGTCTTTGGAGAGATCATGGAAATTAACATGACCTTCCTGGGCCAGATGATCTCTTTTGCGATCCTGGTCTGGTTCACCACCAAGTTCATCTG
>Ga0182005_1000258_pt1 | contig 33562 bp, 28 predicted proteins | sample Sormic07211103_1_FD_123021 | JGI IMG/M metagenome (GOLD analysis project Ga0182005, IMG submission 123021) | Rhizosphere microbial communities from Sorghum bicolor, Mead, Nebraska, USA - 072115-103_1 MetaG | ecosystem: Host-associated > Plants > Roots > Rhizosphere | place: USA: Nebraska...
ACGCTGGGCATTGCAGTGCTCACCTGGGTGCTGTCACCTATCAAGTTCCAAGCTGATATGGGCATCTTGCTCGGGTTCATGTTCATCTGGAACATGGTGGGCGCGCTGGTATTGGTTCCGGCACTGGCGCATTTTCTGCTCAAGCCAAAATCTTTTCCTGTATCAGCGTAATTTCCAAGCACGAGAGCGGATTCAGTGGCGCTGAATCCGCTTTTGGTGGTGCACCTCAAACACAATGGCTTGATTTATTGAATGATCAAATATGCAGCGAATCTCTCCTTGCTCTTCACCGAATGGTCTTTCGAGGATCGATTTAGCGTCGCGCGGGACGCCGGGTTTGAGGCCGTTGAGTTCAGTTTTCCACGAGACATGACGGCAGCAGAAATAGCGGAAAATCTTCGTCGCACGGGCCTTCAACAGGTACTGGCAACAGTGCCATTAAGACCTGGCAGTAAGGGGCTGGCCGCTCAGTCCGGAAAAGCTGGGGACTTCCGTGAAGATTTTAACTTGGGACTTGAATATGCTGTGGAAGGAGGAAGCCCACTGCTTCACGTGCTATCCGGTGTAGTTGAGCAGAAAAATTACGCGCTTTCGAGCGGACTATTTGTCGACAATATGCGCTGGGCTATCGAGGAGGCTACCCGTCATGACGTAAAGGTTGTGATTGAAGCCATCAATCAAACTTCAGTGCCAGGGTATTTTATTCGAACACTGGCGGGAGCCGTCGGCTGGACGCAAAGGCTTGAAGGGCTAGGCCTGATTCTGGATCTTTATCATGCTGCGATGGAGCGGCTGGATCCTATTGCTTGCCTCGATCTCCTTCTTCCTCAATCCGACCATTTACAGATTGCAGGTTACCCAGGACGGCATGAGCCTAATATTGGTAATTTGAACCTACCTGAAGTGCTTGAATCGATAAATGCACATTCTTATACAGGATGGGTTGGCTGCGAATATCAGCCTGCTGATGGCACGCTCAAGGGCATGAGGTGGCTCGATCATTTTCGGTGATCGATGGATGTGGCGGAGGGAATGTAGAAGGTGAGTCAGTGCAATTGTTCGGTCTATCCTCTAGCCAGACATAATGGCACTCATAAACGGGGGACTGACCGATGCCAATTAGTGCCGCTCAAATTTCTGAATATGAAGCTTTCGCTGAGGAGCTAGCCGATGCTGCCGCGGTAGCCATTCATCCGTACTTTCGAGCAAAGATCGATGTGGAGGATAAGGGCGGTCGTGTTTTCGATCCGGTTACCTTGGCCGATAAGACTGCTGAACGAGCTATGCGCGAACTAATTCAAGATCGGTATCCCGCACACGGAATCCTTGGTGAGGAGGAAGGTTCAATTGTAGGCAGCAGCGGCCTGACCTGGGTGCTCGATCCCATCGATGGCACTCGTGCTTTCATTACCGGCTTACCACTGTGGGGAACGCTGATTGCCCTCAATGATGGTCAGCAACCTGTGATTGGAGTGATGAATCAGCCGTTCACTGGAGAGCGCTACATTGGCACTCCAGATGGAGCCCAGCGCAATGGCACGAAACTGCAGACACGTCCGTGCCAAGATCTTTCCTCTGCGACACTGATGTGCACCACACCCGACATGTTCGACACACCTTTACGGCGAGATGCTTTTCAGTCCGTGGCGAGTCAGGCTCAGCTAGTTCGCTTTGGCGGTGATTGCTACGCGTACTGCATGCTCGCGTCAGGATTCGTGGATGTGATTATCGAAGCCAGTCTGCAGCCATACGACGTACAGGCCCTGATACCGATCATCGAAGGTGCAGGGGGAGTGATTACCGCCTGGGATGGTAGCGCTGCTCAAAATGGCGGGAGTGTCGTTGCTTGTGGAGATCCCACACTGCATACCCAATTGGTGGAGTTGCTGCGGTACGCTGTCTGATTTTGGGCGGGGTCAAGGCGTTACCCCAAAACCTTTAAGGAGTGGAAAGCTGAGTCTAGGGTGACCCAGATCTGGTTCGAGTACAAAAGACCCTTTTCAGGGCCTTTTTTTGTTGGGCGAGGATGACATGGTCGGTAGTCCGTAGACTGTGTGGTCTCCACTGAGTGAACTGCTGTTGGTTGGTAACCAACAGAGCGACTGCCGTAACCATCATTGCCCCTATGAGGACTCAGCGATCAATTGATCATCCTGTGGATCAGCTAGCAGACTGCAGTTTGCGCTGTGGCTTACCCAGTGTTTTGTTTCTAGTCATCGAAATCTTGATCGCTGCTTGTGCAGCTTCACGTCCTTTCTCCACGAAATGCTTGCTGAAGATTTCACGGTGATGCTCCGTTTCCTGGAAGTGATGAGGAGTCAGGGATACCGACAGTACGGGTACTCGGGTATCCAGGCCCACTCGCATCAATCCATCGACAACCGCCTGCGCAACGAAGTCGTGTCGGTAAATCCCACCGTCGACAACCAAAGCTGCTGCAACAACTGCCGCGTATCGGCCGGTCAATGCCAGTTCCTGTGCCATCAGAGGCAGTTCGAAAGCCCCGGGCACGTCGAAGACGTCAACCTGTTCCGCTGAGATTGTTTCAAGGAAACCCTCAAGGGCACGATCAACTATGTCGCTGTGCCAGCCTGCTTTGACGAACGCGTAACGATTGGCGGCCATTTTTTCTACCTCATCATTTTATTGTTTGCGCCCTCGGCAGGTGTATGCCGAGGATTGGTTGCATTACATTGACGCTTGAGCTTTCCCAGTCCGACGTCATCCGAGCACATACATGGAAGGTATGAGTCGTCATGCACCGATTAGCGCCTGACGTTAGCAATCTTGATCATGCGATTTCTGCAGAGGTGCGATAGCGGCGCTGATGCCAAACGAGGCACTCTGCCGGCTCTTCTGGGGTGAGCACGATGTCGGCGATAGACCCAATCAAAATAGTATGGGAGTAGCCATCAATCGCTCGCTCTAGGCGGCAGTCGAAGGCAATGAGAGCGCTACGCAGCAAAGGGGCACCGGTCTCGCGCTGTACCCATTCCGAGCTGGCGAAACGATCTACTCCTCTTTGAGTGAAGAGGGTGGCGAATTCGGTCTGATCGGGCTTAAGTACGTTGACCCCGAAAACTCCTTGTGAGAGCAGCTCTTCGTGAGCGCTGGCGTTTTTATTGATGCATACGATCAAGGAGGGAGGTTCGGCAGAGAGGCTACACAGGGCCGACACTGTCAGTCCCATGCGTTTATCACCTTGCCCCGTTGTGACTAGGGATACAGGCCCAGGGAGAATCGACATTGCTTGCAAAAAAAGCGTCTTATCAACCGTGTCTTTAAACTGGGTAACTTGCTCTAGAACAGCCATTCTTTCACCTCTGCAGGCTTAGCTGGGCGAATGCACGTGGCCCTGCCAGTGCCCCCTTAAGCCGCCATAAATCACTTTTTCAGTTGTCGGCGCCTCGAAGGCTGCGCGTCAACCCGTTCTATAAGGTGGTTCAAGCCCACAATTGAAAGTCATCTAAATCGTGAGGTGGCTGATCGGCCTGCCTCTGATCTCAGGTTCTCTCACAAATGGGTAAAGGAACTGTGCCAAGTTGAGCCAGCAGCTCGCGGCATCCGCGGCAGACAGAAATTCTCGTGGTTCGAAGGTGTGCTTCAGAGCCAATTTCAACTGGGCAACCTGAGAAACGCTGCCATTGATTCGATGTCTGAATTTTAAGTTGGTATGTCGCTCATAATTTTATGGGCAGCCTGCATGTCGCCACTCACGCGCGTGCGAATCCTGCCCTACAGTGATTCAAGGTGGGACAGTTCGGCATGATTTGCATGCGGCAGACTACCCCGGGTGCTTCGCCTGACTGGCTGCTCCAGGCCAGCCTTTGACATCGTTATCCAGGCTCCGCGTGTCAGGACGCTCTCTGCATCCTTACCGGGTCAAGTAGGCGGTGAAATGACACACGATAAGAAGAAGAGGTAGGTGCGATGAAAAACGACAAATATGCCTTCATCAAGGTCGGCGAGCTGGATGAATTTGTTGAAAAAACATTCAAAGGTTTCTGTGAGGTTATCCCTCAAAAACACGTTGATTCCTTCGTGATTGCGGATCCTTTTTCAGCACCAAATTTGGCTAGAGATTTGGCGAAATCTGGCTATTACCACGCAATAATTGTCTCTGCGATGTTTTTCAACGATATTGATTTTAGGAAGGATCACATTGCAAGTGCACTGGCATCCGGGTTGATGGCGGTCAGTATGGATGTTGATGCTCTCGTTCTACCTATCGTCCTGCTGCCTCGCCACGGACAAGAGGAGGAGTGGCGGCGCGAAGAACACAGTGATTATTTTCTATCTCAAGGGCGTATCACCGCAAATTCGGCACTAAAAGATTCAAAATTAATATCCTCTCTGCCTTTTCCTAAGAATGTAGTTGGATGGCTGTGGCCTATGTAGGCCAGGCTGCATTCTTCAGTTATTATATTTCTTCCACCCGTCATTAGGTGTGATATGGGGTTTAGCGCGTTTTCTATTCGTTCAAAAATAGTTGTATTGGCCGGTGTATGTTTGCTCGGTATTGTGGTTGTAGTGATTTTTATGAATATTCATCTTTCGCAGAGCAATAACACAATTGTTGCTCAAACGAGCGAAAGGATGATGATCGACAATGCGAAGACACTGCTTCAGGCCGAGGCAGTTGAGCAAGCAGCCGCTCTAGATAGCCACTTTCAGCAGAGCATTCTGTTACTCACGTCAGTTGCTGACCTAGTGACCGCTCAAAGGGAAAATTGGGTAAAACATGGTGGGGATGCAGGTGCGCAGCGTGAACTGATAAATCAAAGTCTGAAAAAACTATACCAGCGAAATGCCAAGCGTGGACTGCAGGGGGTATGGATTGTCTTTGAGCCTAATGCATTGGATGGAAGAGATGCGGGTTTTGTAGATGATGCTGGTCACAGTAGCAATGATAAAGGGCGTTTTACTCCGCAGTGGAGCCGCAACGGCAATGATGTAGTGAGCTCAACCATTGCTGAGTCGTATTTTGTTAGAGCGGATTTAAATGCCAGTGGAGTGCCATATAACTACTGGTATTTATGTCCAAAAACAACACGGCAGATTTGCATGCAACCTCCGTATCAGGACACTGCCAATGGCGTGAATATTTTGCTGACATCTGTATCTATGCCTGTTTTGGTCGATGGAGTAGTGGTTGGGGTAGTGGGTGTAGATCTGTCTCTTGCCGCTTTGCAGTCGAGGGTGGAGAAAAGTGCTTTTGATCTATTTGGTGGTAAGAGTTATATCGTCATCACTTCAGATGATGGTGTAGTCGCGGCAAATAGCAAAGACCCGGGCGCGATCGGTAAGCCATGGTCGCAAGATTTAGGTAGTGGCTCGCATCCTATACCTGGCCTGAAGGACAATGATGGCTCAAAGGTTATAGAGAGTGGAGAAGACATTCGCGCTATACACCCGTTGAGTTTTTTCGAGGGTGCCAAACCTTGGAGCGTCATGTTGGGGGTGCCTCGGAGTGTGTTGCTGGAGGACACGCTCACGATGCAGCGTGAGCTGAGTGACGCGCAGGCGCAGGGCGTGAAGGACACTTTATTGATTGCGTTTACAGCTGCGTTGTTTGGTTTGGTAATGATTTGGTTCACAGCTTCTGGGGTTATCCGACCCATCAATGCGGTGGCACAAATGCTGCAAGATATCGCTACAGGGGATGGTGACCTCACGCGCCGACTTGGTTATGCAAATCGCGATGAATTGGGAGAGCTCGCCAGTTGGTTCAATCGCTTTTTGGACAAGCTTCAACCCACGATTGCACGGATTAAGCAAAGCATCGTCGAGACTCGCGACACGGCCGATCGTTCTTCTACTGTGGCCCGAGAAACCAGCGAAGGCATGAAGATCCAGTTTCGAGAGATTGATCAGGTAGCAACCGCTTCAAACGAAATGAGTGCTACGGCTCAGGATGTTGCAAGCAACGCCTCAAGCGCCGCGACAGCAGCTCAAGGTGCAGACGAGGCTGCTCAGGATGGGATGGAAATCATCCGTCAAACCACGAAGGACATAGACATTCTTTGTGCGGAAGTCAGCCAGGCTGTTCAACAGGTTGAGGAATTGGCTGTGAGCAGCGAGCAGATCGGCTCCGTTCTCGAAGTCATCAGAGGCATCGCAGAACAGACGAATCTACTGGCATTGAATGCAGCTATCGAAGCAGCACGAGCGGGGGAAAGCGGTCGTGGATTCGCCGTTGTTGCGGACGAGGTAAGGGCACTAGCCCGGCGTACCCAGGACTCCGTTGAAGAAATTCGGCATGTTGTTGAGCGCATTCAGAGTCATACCCGAGGCGTTGTGACGATGATGCATAACAGTCAGGCCAAAGCTCAGGACAATGCTCATAGCATCCAGCGCGCTATGGAGGCTCTCGATCGTATAGGGGAGGCCGTGTCTGTTATTACAAGCATGAACCTTCAGATTGCGAGTGCTGCGGAGGAGCAGGGAGCTGTGGCAGAAGAAGTTAATCGAAACGTTGCCAACATCAGGGGCGTCACGGAGTCCCTTACAAACCAAGCCAATCAGTCCGCGCTTATCACAGGCCAGCTTGACGTACTTACAGCTGAACAGATGAGGCTGATGGATCATTTCAGAGTGTGAGTAGCTCCAAATTATTGGGTATGTCTCGGTTCGGTGTGTAGAACGGCCTGCTCATTTTGAGTGCATCAAGGGTATTGCTAGATCGTTTTTGGGCGAGTGAGTGCAGCAAAAGCGCGCGAAAAAATGGATCCTGACTGAGATGTGGCACTTGTCTCGAAATGGCACAGTAGTCGCTTGAGGTCAGCGTTAAGGTGATCCTGCAAAACAATGGCACCAGCCAAGAATAATTTTGAGGTTAGCGATGAATCGAGTATTGGAAAAAGTCACGATTATTACCGGCGCAGCTCGTGGACAAGGCGAAGCGCATACTCGTCTGTTTGCCGCGGAAGGTTCGAAGGTTTTGATGACTGATGTCCTTGATGAGGCTGGGATGACCGTTGCTCAGGAGTTGCGCGATGCGGGTCATGATGTCCATTACCTCCACATGGATGTGACTTCGGAATCGGATTGGGTTGCAGCTGTGGCTGAGGCCGAGCGACGTTGGGGACGTGTGAATATCCTGATCAACAATGCAGGCATCGTGGGTTCCATGAAATCAGTTCACGAGGAGGAGTTGGGTGCCTGGACTAAGGTGACGGCCATCAATCAACAAGGTGTTTTCCTTGGGATCAAACACGTAGTTCCCGCGTTGCGACGTGCTGGCGGCGGAGCCATTGTGAACATTAGCTCCATCAGCGCAACGGTTGGCGGCCCTGGTTCGTTCTCCTATCAAGCCTCCAAGGGCGCGGTACGCATGATGACCAAAGCAGCCGCTATGGAGTACGCCAAGGAAAATATTCGTGTCAACGCTGTCTGCCCTGGCCAGGTGTTGACACCTATGGCTGAGGAAGAGGGTGAGGAGTCGGTCAAGGCTTTCGTAGCTGCTACGCCAATGGCGCGTGCTGCCCGTGCTGAAGAAATCAGTTACGGAGTGCTGTACCTCGCTAGTGACGAATCCAGCTACGTCACCGGAACTGAGCTTTACATTGATGGCGGTTACACCGCGCAGTAACGATTCAAATGCTGGTGCTAGCGAGTCCGTGGGCTCGCCGAAAAATAAGTACTTTTGCTTAGTGGTTCGAAGCCATCGCTTTCCCTGTGTATGGCTTCGGACGGACTGCACTCTTTGCCGATTGACGAAGCTGCAGTTGAAGAGTTATTCGTCACTGGCGCCCCGCGATATCGCCTGGCTTATCAGCCTGCGCCAGCTAATGCGTGCAACCTGCACGCAAAGCCTTGCTTCCCTTCCGGGGCGGAGGAATACATGAACCATACGAATACAAACGGGCAGCATGAAATTGCTGCGGGCTCTCTGAATAAGTCAGCGATCATTTCTCTCAGAGAGCAATTCCTTTCTGACCCGAAAAACACTGATCTCTCTGGCTTACGCCCGGTGATTGCTCGCTCTTGGCAGCGCAGTATTCTGTGTCAGGTTAGCCCAGCCCAAAAGGCGATGGAGCTTGTGGCTACGCCTCAGCTTGATGATCAGATTCTTCGAATTGCTAGCCCAATCCTCTCCGAACTTGAGCGTTTGTGTATTGATGCGCAAGGCCTGGTGACCCTTTCTGATTCCATGGGCACGCTTGCAGACTTCCGGGGTGATCCCACGATGGTGAAGCGTGCTGAAAAATGCTTTCCCATCCAAGGGGGATGCATGTCCGAGGATCAGATCGGTACCAATTCCGAGGGCACTGCAATTGAAGAGGGCGGTGCTGTCCAGGTTTGGGGCGCCGAGCATTTCAATGACGCTTTGCAGGACATGTACTGTACTTCGGTACCAATCCGCGATCCCCTTCGTCGCTCCATCCGTGGGGTGCTGAGTCTGGCTTTTCCTGAGCGCTTAATCATTGGGATGGATCCACGTTCGATCATGCTGATTCTGCAGGGTGCTGCAGCAGAAATCACAAGTGCACTCCACGCTCGGTTGGCTGCACGTGAGCAGTCACTATTAGCGGAGTATCTTCGAGAGGTTCGTAAGCGTGGTTCTGACGCTGTAGTTGCAATGGACGGGCGCACTACGATTGCTAGTAAGGGAGCGATGCAGTTGCTCGACCAGAGTGACTATGCCGTCTTGGCAGGATATGCGCAGGAAGTCCAAAGCCTTGATCGCCCAATGGAGCGCGAGATCTGCTGTGGCCCTGATCGAACCCTTCATTTGCAGGTTCGTCCTGTATCAAATGGAGATACTGAGGCCGGCTCAGTAATCAGGTTGCGCAAGGTTGAATCACGCCCGCGTGCGGCGTTTTCTCGGTCAGTCGCTGGCAAGGATATTTTCGGGCAGTTGGTGGGTAAAAGCTCTACATTCAAACGTGCTGTCGAAGGTGCCACAACTGCAGCCAGTCGTGAGATCGCAGCGTATATCGTTGGTGAGGCAGGCACAGGGAAGCGCCTTCTGGCAGAAGCGCTCGCTGGAAGGTTGTCAGATAAAACTTCTGCCTACGAATGTTGCGCCATCAGTCTCGATAACCCCTTGGATCTGCATCAGATCAAAAACCAGCTCGCCCAAGGCCAGGCGTTAATCCTGCATGAGATCGAAACGCTGCCGGCCATCTTCAGAGATCGACTGACTACTGTGCTGTCCTCTATCGATGCACCACGAATTGTCATGACGGCAAAAAAAGTCACTGACGAAATGTTGCCTTTAATCTCCAGTATGCACGGCATCGAAATCCAAATGCCCCCGCTTCGGACTCGTCGCGAAGACATTCCGTTGTTGGTGGATCATTTCTTCAGCCAGCTTCCACAACAGCGTCGGATGTCGGCTCGTCTGCTTGAAGTCCTGGTGGGGGCGGAGTGGCCCGGTAACGTTCAACAGTTGAAAGAGATTGTTGAGGCTGCCGCCCTGAAAGCATCGGGGAGTGAAGTCAAGATAGAAGACCTCACCGAACTGCATCGTCGTGCGCTTGCAAGAAGCCGTTTGAGCCGGCTTCAGAAGGCTGAATTGGATCAGATCAGAGAAGCACTGATCGAAGCCGGAGGAAACCGTCTGCGTGCTGCTGAAATTTTGCGAATCGGTCGTTCAACGCTGTACCGAAAAATCGACTCATACACCAGCAGAGGCTTTGATATCGACGTTAAGTGCTGACTTATATGCCTCAGGAAAACGAATGACCTTAGTACGTGAAGGTTAGGGTGCGTCCTGACTGAGAAAGCATCGGGGACTGGTTAAAGCCTGGTGCTTTAATGGGGCAGATCCTCAGAGCCTTTAAGCTGCATGAGGTCTGCTCGATTCCCTACTTTAGTGATGCTTGCACCCTGGCAAACTAAACTCCCTCCGGGCACAGACAAATTTGTAGCTCTAAGCATGGCCTAGACAAAGTGCCGCAACTCCAGCAGCCGCAATCTGAGCGTCCTGTTCTGGTTTGACACCCGATACGCCAATGGCTGCTATTACCTTTCCCTCTACTACCAATGGTAAGCCGCCTTCCAATGAAGTGAGCAGGGGAGCGGTGATTAGTGCTGTCCGTCCAGAATTGATCATCTCTTCGTAATTTTTGGTATCTCTCCTGCCAAGCGCTGCGGTGCGAGCTTTTTCCGTTGCGATATAGGCGGAAATTGGCGCGTAGTCATCGAGGCGCTCCAATGCAAGTAAATGCCCGCCGTCGTCGACCACCGCCACAGTTACCGGCCATTTGTTTTTCTGTGCTTCCGCGCGAGCGGCCGTAACCATACGGTTGACCTCAGCGCTTTCCAGAACGGCTTTGCGTTGCATGAATTTCTCCTAGGCGAGTGCTTCTTCCACCAACTCGATCCAATGGCGCACTGGCGTACGTCCGGCACCGTCGAGGTGAGTCTGGCATCCAATGTTGGCGGTCACGATGACCTCTGGATTACCGCTTTCCAGGGCATTGAGCTTGTTGTCACGCAACTGGCGGGATAGCTCAGGCTGTGTGAGCGAATAGGTGCCGGCCGAACCGCAACAGAGATGACTGTCAGGCACTGCGGTGAGACTAAACCCGAAACGGCCAAGGATTCCTTCGACGGCGCCGCTGAGCTTTTGGGCGTGCTGCAGAGTGCAAGGACAGTGGAAGGCTAAGCGACGATCTGCCTCAATGCCGAGCTGTTCGATGGGTTCGGCGCTGAGGACTTCGGCCAGATCTTTGCTGAGGGAGGTCACCCGCTGCGCTTTTTCGGCATAGGCTGGATCGTCCTTGAGCAGGTGCCCGTAATCTTTCACGAAGGCTCCGCAGCCACTAGCTGTTTGAATGAGTGCTTCCGCGCCTTGTTCAATGGCTGGCCACCATGCATCGATGTTACGTCGTGCACGATCAAGACCCTTATCTTGAGCGTTCAGATGGTAGTCGACTGCACCGCAGCACCCTGCTTCGCGAGCGGGGACTACGGATATCCCGAGCCTGTCCAGTACGCGCGCAGCTGCAGCATTCGTATTCGGGGATAGCGATGGTTGTACGCAGCCTTCGAGCATCAGCACTTTGCGACCATGGCGAACGGAAGGCCCAGCTTTCGCTGGATGAGCTTGACGAGGCAACTTGGCTTGGAGCGCTCCTGGGAGCAAAGGTCGGAATAGCTGACCTGCCATGGTCAATGCTTTGAATACAGCTGGGCGCGGGACAACGGCGCGCAAGCTCTCTCGCAGCAAACGCTCTCCAAATCCACGAGGTATTTGCTCCTCGACCACAGCTCTCCCGATGTCGAGAAGATTGTGATACTGCACACCCGATGGACAGGTTGTTTCGCAGTTGCGGCAGGTCAGGCAACGGTCAAGATGTAGTTGTGTTTTAGCGGTGACTTCTTGCCCTTCTAGTACTTGCTTGATTAGGTAGATACGGCCTCTGGGCCCATCTAATTCGTCACCCATAATCTGATAGGTTGGACAGGTTGCATTACAGAATCCGCAATGCACGCATGACCGCAAAATACGCTCGGCTTCCTCTGCGCGAGGGAGGCGTTTTGCTTGTTCGCTCAAATTCGTTTGCATGGCGTACTCAGACCTCCGCGTACATGCGGCCAGGGTTGAAGATGCGCTGTGGGTCAAGCTGCAGTTTCAGCCTTTGGTGGTATCGCAGCAGTGGCTCAGGCAGTGGCTGAAAAGGGGACTCATGAGTACCGAAGCGAGTGGCATGGCCACCCAACGCTGTTACAGCCAGGCGAACAACTTCAGCCGGCTCGTCAGTGAGCAACCAACGTTGCGCTCCACCCCAGTCCAACAGTTGCTTACCTGGCAGGTTTAAGACAGCTGAGTTATTCGGAACAGAGATGCGCCAGAGTGGTTCTGAGGTGTCGAAGAATGGAAGTTGCCGTTCACGCAGCTTCGACCAGTAACTGCCATCCAGCGCTTCGCCACCTAGGCGGTCACACGCTGATTTCACCGATCCTTCACCTCCCTCTAAACGCAGGTGGAGAAATTTACCGTCGTGGGAGGCTGCGCTGATGGGGATCGGTTGTTGGCCCCACGCGGCAAGTTTTGCGAGGGCTTGATGTGTGTCCAACTCCAGCTTCACGCTGGCACACTGTCGGGGCTTTGGAAGTACCTTGAGGGAAATCTCTGTCAGCAGACCCAAGCATCCAAAACTGCCCGCCATCAGGCGCGAGAGATCGTAGCCCGCAACATTCTTCATTACCTCGCCACCGAAGCGCAGTAGCTTGCCATGGCCCGTGATGATACGTGTGCCCAGCACATAATCACGGACAGAGCCTGCCCACGGACGACGGGGCCCTGAAAACCCACTAGCGACCATCCCGCCTAATGTTGCTGATTGCCCTAGGTGCGGAGGTTCGAAAGGCAGCATTTGGTTTTCTGCTTCGAGCACCGCCTCGATTTCTGTGAGAGGAGTGCCGGCTCGTGCAGTGAGCACCAGCTCGGTAGGATCGTAGGAGATGATGCCGCGGTGACTACGCGTGTTGAGTATCTCACCTACCACTTTGCGACCAATATTGGCTTTGGTGTTGCCACCCTGGATGCGCAACGGAACACGTTTGTTAAGCGCATAACTAACCTGCTCCATCATCGAAGTGGAGTCGTCATGATCTTGTCGCATTAGAATCGCTCCAGTTCTGGGAAGGGCAGGTTTCCGCGGTGAATGTGCATCGATCCGAATTCGGCGCATCGATTAAGCGTAGGAATGTTCTTGCCCGGATTGAGCAGACCGTTGGGGTCGAAGGCTTTTTTGATAGCGTGGAAAAGCGTGATCTCGTCACTGTTGAACTGGGCACACATCTGGTTAATCTTTTCGCGACCGACCCCGTGTTCACCTGTAATGCTTCCGCCCACATCAACGCAAAGTTCAAGGATCTTGGCACCGAGTGCTTCGGCTCGGTTCAGCTCACCAGGTTGATTGGCATCAAAAAGGATCAATGGATGCATGTTTCCGTCTCCAGCATGGAAGACGTTAGCAACGCGCAGCCCGAACTCATTCGAGAGTTCATCGATCCCTTTGAGAACTTTGGGCAGTTCCCGCCTTGGAATGGTGCCGTCCATGCAGTAATAGTCTGGAGAGATTCGGCCTACCGCCGGAAAGGCATTTTTGCGGCCAGCCCAGAATCGAGCCCGTTCGGCCTCATCACGCGCCAAGCGAACACTGGTTGCACCGGCCAGTTTCAGTACCTGTTCAACGCGCTCACAATCTTCATGTACATCAGCCTCAACCCCATCTAACTCGCAAAGCAACATGGCTGCTGCGTCGATAGGGTATCCCGCATGAATGAAGTCTTCTGTTGCCCGGATTGATAGGTTGTCCATCATCTCCAGGCCTCCCGGAATAATGCCTGCTGAGATGATGTCTCCGACCGCACGGCCGGCCATTTCCACCGAATCGAAGCTAGCCAGCATCACCCGCGCTACTTGTGGCTTTGGCAGCAGTTTGACGGTGACTTCGGTGACAACCCCAAGCATTCCCTCGGAGCCCGTGAAAAGAGCCAGAAGATCAAAGCCAGGGCAATCCAGTGCATCACTCCCGAGCGTCATGAACTCGCCATCGGCAGTGAGAATATCCACCCGAAGCAAATTGTGGACGGTGAGTCCGTACTTCAAGCAATGCACTCCACCGGCATTTTCTGCAACGTTGCCACCGATCGAGCAGGCAATTTGGGAGGAGGGGTCGGGCGCGTAATAAAGGCCGTGAGGTGCAGCTGCTTGGGAAATCGCGAGATTGCGAACACCTGGTTGTACTCGTGCATACCGACTGTCTGCATTCACCTCAATGATCCGATTGAAGCGAGCCATGACTAGCAGGACGCCCTGCTCCAGGGGAAGTGCACCTCCGGAAAGACCTGTCCCAGCCCCGCGAGCCACCACCGGTACGTTATTGGAGTGGCACAGCTTGAGGATCGTTTGAACTTGATCGATTTGATCTGGAAGCACTACAAGCAGAGGAACAACACGATAAGCAGACAGACCATCACATTCATAAGGTCTTAGATCTTCTAGGGTATGAAGGATTTCGAGACTGGGCATGGCATCGCTAAGCTGAGCGAGCAGCTTTGCTTTGTCTGGCCGCGGCAGTGCGCCATCGACGCGCTCGTCATAGAGAATGTTCATGAAGCTCACTTGTCAGTTTTTATTTTTGTTGGAGCCGGTTCCCGAAGGCTGGTGCACGGTGTGATCGGGTACTGGCTCGCGAAGCTGAACATCTCAACAATGCAGGTAAGGGAACATGTAGGTCGACGTGGATTTGAACTGGTAGTACCACTTTATTCGTGTAAATGGTGTCCGTAGTAGGTGCGCTACGGGCTATCACGGTAGAATCAGGTAAGGGCCTTATGGTGGTTTTCATCTGGTAGTACCAGTTGTGGAGTGCGTTTTGATGTCTGATTCCAGTTCAAGCAAGCAGAGCAAGCCACAGGTTGCGGATCATGTAGCGGAGAGGATCGAACGGCTCATCGTTGACGGGATTCTGAAAGTGGGCCAGGCGCTCCCATCGGAAAGGCGTTTGGTTGAGAAGTTGAATTGCTCTCGTACGGCCCTGCGGGAGGGATTAAGGATTCTGCGCGGGAAAGGGATCATTGAAACTGAGCATGGTCGAGGTTCGTATGTTGCGAAATTAAGTAGTTCCGACAATACCTCCCCCCTGATGCACCTCTTCAGTTCGCAACCGCGAACGCTGTTTGATTTACTGGAGGTTCGCGCGTTGCTGGAGGGCGAATCGGCACGATTGGCCGCATTGCGTGCAACTGATGTAGATCGGATGATCATTAAGCGCCGATTCGACGAGATGGTCGGATCCGAAGAAGACTCAACTCGTCATGATCCTCGTATGCAGGCTCAACTGGATCACGCGTTTCATCGCGCGATTAGTGAGGCATCCCACAATCCTGTATTGGTGCATACCCTGCAAACCCTCAGCGAGCTTACGCTGAGCACTGTTTTTGCCTCGGTCAACAACCTCTATTGCCGTCCACCTCAGAAGCGCCAGATTGACCGTCAGCATTCAAAGCTTTATCACGCCGTAATGGAGCAGTTACCGGAGCAGGCTCAACGAGCCGCGCGAGAACACATCCACAGCATCAGGGATAACCTCAGGGAGATTGAGCAAGAGGAGCAGCGACTGGTGCGAGCCACAATGCGTATGGAGGGGTGGAGTTAGGGGTAGGGTGGAGAGTCAAAAAGCCCAAGCACTCGGCCCAGGCTTTTTGTCATCGAGGCGTTGGATTCACCGGACGATATTACGCAGCTTACCAACCTCACTAATTTCAATTTCAACCACGTCGCCGGGTTTCAACCAGAATGGAGGGGTGCGTTTGCTACCGATACCTTCGGGAGTTCCAGTTGCGATAATGTCACCCGGAGAAAGCTCCAGGAAACTGGAGATGAATGACACTACGTCAGCGAGCTGGAAAATCTGGTAACTGGTGTTGGAGGACTGCATTACGTTGCCGTTCACCCGGGTCTGAATGTCGAGAGCTTGTGGATTGCTGATCTCGTTCAGGGTTACCAATGCTGGCCCACATGGAGTGGAGCCATCAATAGCTTTGCCTGGTGTCCACTGTGTTCCTCGAAGCTGAAGGTCACGGGCGGAGGTATCGTTGAAAACGGTCAGTCCGGCTACATACTCCAGAGCATTTTCCGACGAGACATTGCGGCAGGCTTTACCAATGACGATTGCCAGCTCACCTTCGAAGTCAAGATTGGGTGTGAGTTTGGAGCACGCGATATCGTCCGTGTGACCGATGAGGGAGGTGTTGAACTTGCAGAAAATGTCGGGAGCAGTTGGCAGCTTACGACCTGTCTCTGCTACGTGATCGCGATAGTTCAAACCAACACAGAGAACCTTCGCGGAATCATGAACAGGAGGGCCAAGTCGAAGTTTGTTCACGTTACCTGCCAGCGCGTCAGGAGTGCTCTTTGCAGCGCTTACCAACTTATCTTCCAGCGCCGCCAGATTGCCCTGCCAAATTGCGAGCAGTGTCCGATTAGTAAGGTCGGCGGTGCTTTTTTCGCCCGCGGCCTCCAGCAGTTTACGCGTATCAAAAACCAGCTCATTGATTAGAACGCCTGGCTGCAGTTTGCCTTGAGTTTCGTAGCTAACGAGTTTCATTGTTCCGCCTTAAAAAATGAGTTTGCAACTGTGTGCCTAGGGCAGGCCCCATGCACGTGATCGCATATCGGCGCTGTCGCCCGTCGGGAAGGTCAACTCGCGATTTGCTGGCCGAATAGGGACAGATACGTATTGAGCTGCATCGACCGGGCGGTGCCGTCCGGTCGATAGGTGCTCATTAGTCCTTGATGCCATCAGGACGCTTGAGCTGTGCCAGCGTTTCAGTCTTGTGCTTGAGGTTCTTGATGCGAGGCAGTACTTCAGTGCCCAGCAGTTCGAAGTGACGACGGTATTTTTCAGCCTGATCCAGATAGTCGAATGAGAAGTGGATAAGGGTGCCGAAGCCGCCCGAAGCATCCAGGTCACGCTGAAGCTTCTTGATGATGGTGTCAGGGGAGCCTACAAGCCATTTCTCGCGAGCGAGGTATTCGATATCGATGTCGGCCGCGGTCACCTTGCCCAGTTCAGGCACCATGACAGGCAGGAAGCCGCCGCGCTCATAGCCTGGCAGCAGCCATTCACGGTAGGCCTGGCCCATGGCGCCATTTACCGCCATGTCGATTGCTTCTTCATCGGTGTCAGCAACCAGGATGTTGTGGGCTACGCGCCATTGGTTACGGTCTGCGGCATGACCGGCTGCTTCCGCGCCTTGCATGTAGCGGTACCAATGACCAGCAAGGTATTCGCGACCAACGTTGAAGCTCATCGGCAGGTAGCCATTGCGACCGGCTTCGGTGAGGGTTTTGGAGTTTGGACTAAGGCCTGCCATTGCCAGCGGTGGGTGTGGCTTCTGGAACGACTCGAAGAATGGGCCCTGCTGAATTGCATCATATTCAGGGATTTCAAACTGCCAGTATTTGCCTTCGTATTTGAAAGCGCCTTTGGTTTCCCAGACCTTGCGCATGATATCGACGGCCTCAGCCATCTTCTCAGGCGGGTTGTCGTTGCCGTGAATTTTGTGGTCGGACGGGTACGCGCCAGCACCCAGGCCCACGATCAGCCGGCCCTGGGACATGTGGTCAAGTTGCATCAGGCGGTGAGCCAGTGCGACTGGGTTGTGGTGAGCGGGTACGTTGGCGCCGGTGCACAGTTTGATTTGCTTGGTTTGAGCCAGGGCTGCTGCCAGATACAGTTCTGGGCTACAAACGGGTTCCCAGCGCATAGTGCTGTGTTCGGCAACCCAAACTTCGGACAAGCCGTATTCATCCGCCCAGCGGATGACTTGCATATCCCAGTCGTAACCATCTTTCAAGCTGGTTTGTGGTGCGCGAAATGGCACGAGGAACAGACCGATATCCATGAAAACCTCCAACAGAGTTCATTTTTGTTTGTGATTGATTCATCGAGAGGGTGCTGGCAACGCTTGTTCAAACGTCGCGAACATCCCTCTCATCGCAGCCCAACTGAGTAGGCTGTGTTGCGGTAGAAATACTTAGGAAGAAGCCGACACAGAGAGAATTGCGTCGGTCAGGCGCTCAGCCATATCGCTCACGACTTCTTTTGTCATAGGCGATGAAAGTGCGACCAAGTTTGCCGGCGACAACAGCACCCCTCGGTCATACGCGGCCCACCAAAGCTTTTGTTGCACTTCGGTGGTGTAAGCACCTTCTGCTTTCGGGAATGGGCGCAGGAGGGAACCTTTCCCGCGAACTTCCCAGCCTGCTGCAGCAACCCGGGCGTCGATTGAGAGCCTTGCGGAGTTGCCTAAATTATTCATCGTGTCGATCACTGCGGGGGTCAGCAGTCGAAGCGATTCAGCGCCGGCAGCCATACTCACCGGGTTGCCAGAGAATGTTCCCGCCTGGGGCAGAGGATTAGGGCCGGTGGGGTCAAGATGGCGCATCAGCTCCTCTTTCCCCGCGAAAGCACCAATTGGGAAGCCGCCTCCAATTAGTTTCCCGGTTGTCAGGATGTCCGGAGTGATGCCGTATTCAGCGCAAGCCCCATTGAAGCCAAGACGCAAACTGATGACTTCATCAATGATGAGAACGATTCCGTAGCGGGTCGCCAATGCGCGTGCACCACGAATGAACTCTGGACATGCTGGGATCAAGCCAGCACGGTTCGGGAGAACGTCGATGATGATCGCCGCAAAATAGCTAGGCTTGGCGGAAATGACTTCTTCCAGCGCGCTCAAGTCATTGAGCGAAATCAGCGTGACGTCCTTTGAGACGCCTTCCGGAATGCCACGACGATACTGAGGGCCACCGGTGCACAGTGCGAGATCGGACGATCCGTGATAGCCGTATTTCATCATGATTACGCCATCGCGACCCGTAGCGCCTCGGGCGACCCTTACCGCGGTCATCACAGCTTCGGTACCGGAGTTGGAGTAGCGAACTTGGTCAAGACCTGGGAGGCGGGCCAGCAGAAGTTCGGCATGATCCCACTCATGCGTGTTGGGGATGCCCCAGCAGCTACCATTCTTGATAACACGGGTGGCAGCCTCAACAAGCTGAGGATGGGCGTTGCCGTGGATCAAAGTGGTGAAGTTGTTGTTGGCATCAATCAGCTCACGCCCACGGTCATCCCAGACCTTATAACCTTCACCACGCACTGCGTAGGGCGTCGGTGCGCCGGTGTAATAGGTGGATCGGCCAAAGCCACCGGGCAGCAGGGGAAACCCCTTTGCGTTCCGACGTACATTTGCGTCCTCAGTAGGGTTACGAGCTTGGTCGCCTTTGTTTTCGATAGCCATGATAGTGCGCCTGTCTCCTGGAAGAATGACCTGTGGGGTCGACATCGTGGTATTAGCCTATCGCCCAGGTTTGGCGGCGAACTGTGCCGAGTTGAGACAAGACCACGGTTTTATGTGTGGCTTGGAGCTATGGCGGGGGTAGTAGCAAACGCTACTAAGTAGGAGAGGGTGTTTGCAGGCGTGAAAACAGGCGCTATCAAAATGTGATGGAAGAGAGAGTCGAGTTCTACAGAGACGTTCTGAGGTACATGACTTCACTTCAGATAGGTGCTGAGAGTCGAGTTAAGGAGCGGGAGAAAGGCGTGTGTCAGGTTGGCACAGTCGCAAAAGGTGGACGAGGTTAGCCTAGTACCAAGCGTGCACTCGACCGAGTGTCAACCTGACTGGTACGAGGATAATAATGTCTACCGCCAACCATGAAGTATTTGCCCAAGCAGTATCGGCCCAGCGTAAGAGCAAGCCGGTGATTGTTCCCCATGTGATCGCGGGCAAAGAGTATTTTGATGGCCCGTTGTTGCAGCGCGAAGATCCAAGCTTCCCATCTGTCATCGTTTCGGGTTGTCACGATGCTCCGTCTGACCTGGTTCATCTCGCAGTGCAAAAGAGTCGCGAAGCGCAGCGTGAATGGGTAAAAGTCTCTTTAGACGAGCGCATTGCTCGTGTTGCCAAGGCATATGACTACGTCGCGAATAAAATCGATGACTGGACTGTGCGAGTCGCTGTAGAGATCGGTAAAACCCGTGCCGGTGCTCGTGCTGAAGCAACGGAAGTGCTGGAGCTGTTGAAGTACTACGTTGAGTACTCCAGTCGTCCAGGTGCTTTCGAGGACGAGCGTGAAGACGATCCATCGGGCTTGGTAAATGCCTCCGTGCTTCGTCCCTATGGCGTATTTGGTTTCATCACGCCTTTCAACTATCCGATTGTCCAAGCAGCAGGCCCAACGATCGCTGCGATTATTGCTGGCAACGGAATGGTGATCAAAACCACGCACCATGGCCCGTGGTCTTGCCACGCGGTATACGAAATGTGTGCGGCGATGGATCTGCCTGTTGGCTTGGTCAACATTATCCACGGGGCCGATGATCCAGGTCGCGCTCTGGTCGCCAGCGATGTCGACGGCATGTCCTTCACAGGTTCGGTGTCCGTTGGGCAGGAGATCATTCGTCAATTCAGTAATGGCGCGTACCCACGGCCAGTCATCGCGGAAATGGGCGGCAAAAACCCCGTCATTGTCACTGATACTGCTGACTTGGAAATGGCTGCGGATGGCATTGTATTTTCCGCATTTGATCTGGTCGGTCAGAAGTGCAGTGCACTGTCTCGCGTCATCGCCACGCCTAAAGCGTATGACCGTTTGATTGAGCTCGTTGCGGCGCGCCGCAACAAGTTAGTCATTGCTGAACCAACAGTCGAAAACAGTTTTGGTGGGCCTGTGGTCGAGAAGCGAGCAGTTGAACGCTTTAAGAAGGTTGTAGAGCAGGCCAAGGCCGGAGGCTTCCGCGTTGACGGCGGTGAAGTGCTGAATCAAGAAGGCTATTTCGTCGATGCTACCGTCATCTCGGGCATGCCTGCAGATCATGAGTTGGCTGTTACCGAATACTTCCTACCATTGGTGTCCATCAGTGTCGTGCCGGACTTTAAAGCGGCCATGCAGGCTGCCAATGGTACGTCGATGGGGCTGACTGCGGGCATCTACACAGGGGATGTTGAGGAAGCTCGAACTTTCTTGCGGGAAATCGAAGCCGGCTGCGTCAACGTTAACGTTCCTAGTCACGCGACCACCGGTTGGTGGCCAGGCCCTCAAGCATTCGGTGGTTGGAAGGCAAGTGGCTCGACAGGGAAGCAGGCGTTGGGCAAATGGTACGTGCAGCAGTTCGCGCGTCAGCAGAGTCGAAAGACTGTAGCTGGCCTGGAATCGCTGCTCTCGGAGTAAAAGGTGTGACAGTCTGGGTGGAAAGTGAGCTTCCACCCAGATTGAAGCTAGCGAACTCTCTCAAGAGGCACAGAGAGAGGTTGGGACTGGCGAGAGCATGCTCTGGTCGAGCCATCAGGATGATAATAATTTTGACAAGACTGCGTGCGAGAAGGCGTCCCTAAAAATTTTTCTGCCATAACAAATAAATCTTCGGCGAAAGGCGAAGTGACTAAGATCTTCACAGGAAAATGAAAATGAGCTCAGTTTTAAACCAAACAAGACTAACAGGTGAGTTGTCTTCTGAGGTGATGGACGCGCCGAAAACTGATTTCAAGCTAAAAGGTAATATGGGGACTCTCGACCTTGTATTTACCGTGTTGGCCTTCACAGCTCCCCTAGGTGTTGTATTCGGCTTCCTCTCTTTCAACATTAGCTACGGAATTGGCGTGCCAATTGCTTTTTTGGGTGTCACCGTACTGATGATGATGTTCGCAGTAGGCTTCACCAATATGACCCGGCAGGTTCCGCGACCAGGTGCTTTTTATACCTATATCGCGGAGGGGCTTGGTCGGCCACTCGGTCTTGGAGGTTCATTCCTTGCTCTTGTTACCTATGGATTCAACATTGTTGCTGCCTTGGTTTTCGCAGGTGTTGCAGTTAATAACTTCATTGCCAGCTTTGCAGGGGAGAGCACTGTTGCTTGGTGGGTGTGGTCGCTGTTGATGCTGTCGGTTGTATGGGGAATGAGCTATTTCAATGTCGAGTTTTCGGCAAAGGTTCTGACGGTTCTGCTGTTTTTAGAAGTTGTCGCAATTATTATTTTTGACGTTGTGATGATTTTCAATGGCGGCCCCGAAGGTCAGTCCATTCAGCCCTGGAATCCTTTGAATCTGATGACTCCGACGCTGGGGCTGCTGCTCCTTTTTAGTGTTGGATTATTCAATGGATTCGAAGCGACGGCTATCTATCGAGACGAAGTGCGCGATCCGGTGAATACGATCCCACGTGCGACCTACCTTGCGATTATCTTTTTAGGTGTGTTTTACGCCATCTCTTCTTACGCACTAATTCTCTCTGCCGGTGTTTCAAACGCAGTCGCCAGTGCGCAGGCGAATCCGGCAGCGATGATGCCAGATGCTTTGCTTCGTTATTTTGGTGTGTTTGCTAACCAAGTCGTGGCCGCATTGTTGCTGACAAGTATGTTCGCATCTACATTGTCCTTGCAGAATATTCTGTCGCGTTATACGCACTCTCTTAGTGTTGATGGCATTCTTCCTCGGGCGTTAGCGGCAGTGCATCCCAAGCATGGTTCGCCATACTTGTCTGCGCTCGCCGTCGGTGGTGTGATTCTGTTATCGATTGTAGTTTTGATCTTCACTAATACTAAGGCGCTTGCACTTTACGGTGCAGCAGTGGGTATCGCATTTTACGGGATGCTATTGCTCCTCTTTATGACATCGGTGGCGGTATTGGCATTTTTCCATCGTAAAGGGCAGCGAAGTTCAGTATGGAAGACACTTGTGGCTCCCGTGATTGCAGCTATCGGGGTAGGCGCTGTGGTGGCGGTTGCAAGTACAAACATTGAGCTGCTTATTGATGCTCCCCGCGTGGTTATTTGGTCGCTTCTCTCCATTACCTATATTTCTGTTGGCTTAGGTGTTGTGGTTGCACTTGTGTTGAAGAAAAAAGGGTCTCCGAAATACGCAAGGATCGGACGAAAAGTTGATTGATTCCTGCTGACAGGCCACTTGGATTATCTAGTCCAGGTGGCGATGTATCGCTGCACGATTTCTCATTAATTTAGGTATTAGATATGTCGACTATTGCCGATCGTGGCACCCTTTTGGTTGCCCCTCATCAATTTCCGCATCTTGAGCGTGAACAGAAACTGGCTGACCAGTTTGGGCTCAAACTCGTAGCGGCTAAAGATCAGCAAGCCTTTACTGATGGAATGGCCGACGCTGAAGTTGTAATGGTCACCCCTTATGGAAAGGTCAATGAAGCCGAATTAGCACGCATGACACGCTGCAAAGCCGTTGTCCGCTATGGCATGGGCTACGACAACATCGATGTCATAGCTGCAACCAAAGTTGGGGTTCCTGTATCCATCGTTCCTGACGCGTCTTCTGAAGAAGTTGCAGCCCATGCCCTTGCTATGGGTATCGCCTTAGCTCGTCGACTGCCACAAGGCCAAGCATCCATTAAGAATAATGCGTGGGCGGGTACCATCGCTTATGACACCCCAAAACTCGCTAATCTTGAGGTGGGTATCGTAGGCATGGGGCGGATCGGGCGACTGACTGCAGGTTGGTGGGCTGCACTGGGTACCAAGGTGAAAGCCTATGACCCATTTGCGAAATTCACTGATGTCCCACAGGCGTCGCTTGAGGAAATCTTGGAGAAGTCCGATGTGGTTTCGCTGCACCTGCCGCTGAATGCTGATACCCGGGACATGATTTCCACTGAGGTGCTGAAGCGTATGCGTCCTGGGTCGGTAATCGTCAACGTTTCTCGCGGTGGTCTCATCGATGAGCCTGCCTTGGCTGATGCACTTCGCTCGGGCCAAATCGCCGGCGCAGCTTTGGACGTCTTTGCGAAAGAGCCACTCCCAACTGACAGTCCGCTTCGCAACGCTCCGAATCTGATCCTCACACCGCATATAGCATGGCGCTCCAACACTTCCCTTGGTGCGTTGCAAGACGGTGCGGTTGAGCGTGCACGCAAAGCGCTTGCAGGCGAGCAGTTGCCTGACCTAGTGAGCTAATCCACGCATGGTGCGTGCTAGAGTGGCTCTAGCACGCGTTGAAGATTTTCGTTCCAACTCTGATGTCGGAGTAAGTTATGTTAGAGGATAAAGTAGTCCTCATCACTGGTGCCGCAGAAGGTATGGGTGAGTTTCATGCGTGCGTCTGCGCAGGTTACGGCGCAATTGTTGTCTTGGCCGACCTGGACAGAAAGGTGAAGCCGTAGCGCAAAGCATCAGGGACGGAGGAGGGCAGGCAAGCTTCTACCAGCTGAATGTCACCAGCCCCGACAACTGGAAGAGCGTGATCGATTCCATATTGAAAGAGCATGGCCGCCTCGATGGGCTGGTCAACAATGCCGGTATCGTACTGTCTAAACCAGTGGAAGAAATTACGGAAGCAGAGCTCGATCTTTGCATTAACGTAAACTTCAAAGGCACCTTCTTTGGATGCCAGTTCGCACTCCCGGGCTTCAAGGCTGCTGGTGGCGGCGCGATCGTCAACATCTCGTCGACTTCGGGTATAGTAGCTAACTTGCCAGGTCTCAGTGCTTACTGCGCAACTAAAGGGGCGGTTCGGCTGTTCACTAAAGCTATTGCACTTGATTATGCCGGTTATGGTGTTCGGGCTAACTCGGTTCATCCGGGAGCTATCGAAACTCCTATGGTTGCCGAGTATTTGGCTGACAAAAGCACCGAAGAGCTTCTGGCCAATGCTGCAATCTTGAAAAGGGTTGGTAAGCCTTCCGAGGTATCTGAAACTGTTGCGTTCCTTCTTTCTGACCGGTCGTCTTATATGACGGGTAGTGAGCTGGTCGTTGATGGCGGTGTGACCGCACAGTAGTTTTTAAGTAAAGCGTTAGCGTCAGTTTTCGTTGTTTTAGTCACCCTCTTTGCATAGCAAAACCTCTGCTAATTGGTCAACAGAGGATTTTGCTATGCCTTTTTTCTGCGACTGCCCGATATAAGCGTCACTTTAATTTTTGGTGACGCCTGTTTTTGGAGTGCCTGTAACATATCTTGCTATGTAAAAGTTTGATTTTTACTTTCAGTAAATTTTTCTTATTTTTCTTGTGCTGAGTTATGGATTCTATTTGGGGGTTGGATCAAGTTGGCACAGTTCCTAGGTTAAGTCTTTGAGTATTCTTTGCTGGTCTTGTGCGCTGTCTCACAGGTTGTGAGCAGGCCATGCATAGGGCGGACACTGCGCTTTACTCACCTTTCACCAGGAGACCGTTCATGCCGGCTCCTGGTGTTTTTATGCCTGCGCGATTGTCGACGTCGTATGGTGGGAGAAATTGTCTTCAGATCGGCGCTCACTCTGCCAATCGGGTCATCGGAAGTATTTTTTTGCGCGCTTTTCAGCTTCATGCTGAGGATTTTATACGTGTTTTTAGAGTTAAAGCATTGATGTTTATAAGGTAATTTTTTCCGTAAGACGTGCCGGGTACCTGATTGCTACGTGACCTGCCTTTCCATATACTGAACCCGAACGACTGTTCGTACGGTTGTCCGTTTTGGCATCAAAACGCTTTCTCGATGAGGCGATACGGGCTGCTAGGGAACCTCAGTTGTTTTGGTGATGCAGTGTGTTGAGAGCGCAATCGATACAAGATTGAGTGGCCGATGAGGCGGAGGAATTATGGAAAGCTCAAAGGAATTGCTTGCACGGTTGGAGAAGTATCTCGGTACCTTCGACTGGAATAGCCTGACTACCAGTAAGCAGGTAATTCTCGAAGGATTTCTAAGAGTTGCAACGCGTGATGGCATTGCAAGTGTATCAATGCGCACCCTTGCTGCGGCGGTGGGATTAAAGCCACCTACAATTTATTCTCATTTTCCAGGCGGCCGAGAAGAAGTTTTATCCAATGCTTTGCGCTGGCACTATAACCACTACGCACATGGGCTATTTGAAGATTTAAAAAATTTGCGAGCACCAGAGGAGAGTTGGCACGCATTAATAAATTTTCACATCCGTCAGCAATTGCAGCGACCAGAGAATGATATTTGGGACACGCTTATCGCTACCGATAGGATCGCTAAGTTACTTCCGGAAGGGTTGCGCGAAGAAATTGAAGATTGGGAAGGGTTTGTTGATTTTATGTATTTTTCCATTGCGGAGAACCTTGGCGCTAAACAGTGTTCTATTGAAGCACGAGCCTTGAGGAAACTATTTGACAGTATCGGGGCTTGGTGGAAGTGGGATGGAAGTGAAGCCAGCTTGGAAGCGGCGGTGGCCTATTGTGTAGATGTCTCTAAAAGAATATTGAAATTGTAATTTTTGTATTTATGGAATGAAAAAGGTGGGTGACGCAGTTTAGGTGCGAACTCGCTCTCGTGTACAGGGGTAGGTTTCAACTGGTTTCAGTTTCATGGCTGTTTTAAGTTTTAATTAACATTACCCTGTTCGCGGCTCGAATTTGCTGTGGAGAGGGATCTACCGCTTCTCGAGAGGAAGTTATCTGTGAATTGGATTAGGAATAAAAACTTTCTAGTTGAACTGGCTTTGATTGTCGGCGTGTTTTCCCTTTGCACCGGCGAATTTGCGATGATGGGGCTGATCTCAAACCTGTCTGAAGCCTTCTCCAAGCCTGAGACGAGCGTGGCTCACCTCATCAGTGCATATGCGCTTGGGGTTGTGATAGGTGCGCCCGTTATGGTTTTTGTAGGTGTTTATCTGAGCAAGAGAAAGCTCATTCTGTTTTTGTTGGGAATATACACTCTTGCAAATGCTGTGAGCTTAATGGCGCCAAACTATGAGACTTTGCTTTTTTCAAGGCTCGTGGCTGGGTTCCCTCACGCTGCATATTTCGGGGTCGCTGCAGTGCTCGCAGCCTCCATGGCGCCTTTTAATAAGCGAGGAAAAGCAGTCAGTAGGGTTCTTCTGGGTGTGACGGCAGCAATTCTGGTTGGTGCACCAGGTGCAACGTATTTTGGTCAGATTTTTGGCTGGCGGTCAGTATTTGCAGCTATCACTGTACTGAGTTTAACAAGTCTCTTTTTGCTTTATCGCAACGCGCCTGAAGTTGAGGGTGAGCGACCACTCAATGTGAGAGAGGAGTTGGCTTCATTTGCCAATCCTCAGGTATGGCTTGCTTTGGCGATCGCTTCGATAGGTTTCTCTGGCATGTTTGGTGTGTACAGCTATCTCGCGCCGATGATTTTGAATGTCACAAAACTCGAGGTCGAGTGGATCGCGCCTATGCTCGTGATGTTTGGCCTGGGCACATTGATCGGGAATTACGCAGGAGGCGCTCTATACGATCGATTCAAGTTTTCTGCTGTGAAATACATCATGGTGTTCAGCTTTTTCGCGCTGTTTGCGTTCCCCGTACTGTCGCTGACATTGCCAGGTGTGGCCGTTGGCGCACTGATGCTTGGATGCATGGTCGCGCTTTGCCCAGCACTGCAAATGCGGCTCATGGACGTCAGTAAACATGGGCAATCACTTGTTGCCGCGTCCAACCATGCAGCTCTCAACCTTGGCAATGCTCTCGGCCCGTGGTTAGGTGGATTGGCGATTAATGCCGGCTGGGGTTGGACTTCAACGGGGTATGTGGGGGCTGCCATGGCATTCATTGGATGCCTGATTTACTTCTGGTCTTACGCTCTAGAGCGTAAATCACTTGTCAGTACTACGAGCACGGTGGAGGAGGGGCTTCAGCGATAAAGCCCCTCGAATGCGAATACACAAGCTTTCCGTATAACGAGGCCTTACAAAACGTATTAGGGCCTCGATTTAACTCCTTCTGGGTGAATGCTCAGGCTTCCTTCCTTGTCTTTGCCCAGATTGGTTGAGATCATCTGGCCACTATATGGCGGCTAGGATTCTCCAAGCTGTCGCCGATGCTCAGGTTTGCTTAATCTCAGGGAAAGGGTGCTTATGACCGAACAACTCAAGGACGAACACCTGACTTTGGTCAGTGGTCTAGTCACTCCTGAAATCGTAGTGGCTAGCACATCGGTTGAAGCTTTGCTGGCTGCCGAATCGATTCGTGGGAGCGATGGCAGTCTGATTGAAGGGCGTTTGAACATTCCCGAGTACCAGCGCCCGTATCGTTGGCAAATAAAGCATCTTCAACGCTTGCTGAATGATCTCACTGAATATTTTTCCCCTCCTGCAGATGCAACTCTCCCCCAGCATGATTTCTATCTGGGTAGCATTATCGTGCACAAGACTCGTGAGTCCAGGAGGCATAAAGACCAACTGAATATTATCGATGGCCAGCAACGTTTGATCAGCTTGGCGTTGCTCGCCCATCTGCTTGGTGAGCGAACGCTGGCCAACGGTGTTTGGTTAGCTTCACCAGAGTCTCAAATGCGCGCCCAGCAGAATCTACAGTGGCTTAAGCAGCAGGCCTTGCCAAAGGTAGATTTCTCCAGGGTGAACGTCACCTTGGTGGTGACACCGCACGAGGACGATGCTTACCGTTTTTTTGAAACTCAGAATACCGGTGGTGTCAGACTCAATGGTGCCGCGATTCTGAAAGCACATCATCTACGGATGGTGCCACAGGTTGATCAGGATAACTTTGCGAGGCGGTGGGAAGCGTGGGGTAACTTGAATGGCACGATGGATGCGGTGATGAAGGCGCGCCATTGGCAAGCACTCAGATGGCGTCCGCTATCCAGCCATCGCCAGCCTACTCAGGAGAGAGAGGAAATTGTCACTGAGCTTGCTGAGAGCACGGGGAGGGGAGCAGATGTGGCCTATCGCACCGCCAAAATCAGTCACTTCCTTGAAGACGAAACGCATCAGGCGGTTATGCGAGGGTACGCAATGCGTCAGCCGCTGAACGCCGGTGTGAACGTCATTCAGTACTTCGACTACTTTCAGCAGTTGAGGCGAAATGTGCTACTCCAACGGGATGACGGCAGCCTTCAGTCCTTTCATCAGTTTTACGATGACTTGGTGAAAAAAGCCAACGGTAGCGAGTTTTTGCTCAGGCTTTTTGATTGCGCTGTGTTGTTGTACGTCAGTCAGTTTGGTCGACAGAGACTCATGGAAGCTGGGTATTGGCTATTCCGCGTGGTTTTTGCACCTCGGTTGATAAATGACAAAGCAGTGCGTGAGAGCACCGCGCAGAGTTTCGTCCATAAGAACCCTGTGTTGGACTGGATTGCGAGCAGTTTCACTCACGATGAGTTGGTGGCGACGTTGAAGAGATTCGAATGCCCAATATCCAATCGACTTGACGAAAACAGTGTGAAATTTCGGTTCGTGCGGGCAGTGCAGGAGTACTTTTCAATGCCATTGGCAAAGCCCGGTGAAGCCCTGCCGGACACCTACGACAAGGAGCTCAAGCAAGCTATCGGCCGGATGCTTGTGAAGCATTCCTTGAGTCAGGTAGGTGTCCTATGAGCACTAGCGTCCTTTCCTATGTCCAGGCACCTTCAGTGTTGTGTGACACGGACATTGCTCTGATCATTCCCAGCTATCAGCGTCCGTATGTATGGCCTAGCGAGGATGTGATTGCACTACTGGATCAGATCATTACTGCCCACGACACCAACGCGCCTCACTACTACATTGGCACGGTATTGACCTCTGTTGTGACGTCACGGGCACCAAGTCATGCGCGTACTACTTATGAGGTCATTGACGGCCAGCAACGCATGACAACGTTGATGCTCCTGGCGCTCGCTCTCACTGCAGTTGTACCCGACAACGCTCTTGCGCAATTCGTCGTGCTTGATAAGAAGCCACGGCTCGTGTTCGCCATTCGTGATGAAGTCCAGCGGCTGTTTGGCGCCTGGGCCGGGCTTGAAGAGGAAGAGGGCCCTAGGAGATCGTCACCTGCAGACGAAGACTACCTCAAGCATCTGTCCGCAGCCCGGAAGGCTCTCGCGGATCACCTGGGCTCCTTGTTGAAGCAGAAGGATGAAGAGTATCTGGCGAGTATCGCTGACTACATCTTTTCGAAGGTGAGATGGGTCAATAACATCATGCCTAAGGGCATGGATTTGAACCGTCTTTTTTCCACCATGAACAACAGCGGTGTGCAGCTCGAGCAAAGCGACATTCTCAAGGCGCGTCTGTTGAGCAAAATCGAAAGATTGAAGCTGCGTTACGATGCGATTTGGCAAGCCTGCGAAAATATGGACGATTTTTTTGAGCGCAATCTACGACGGGTTTTCCCTGCCGCTGATTGGAAGCGTCTCAAGAATGAAGATCTAGCTGAGTATTGTGCTGAGACTTTTCCGCTTCAGCCTGTCACGTCCCAAGTTGGACAGGGTGTGAGCATTGCCCAGTTGGCTAAGCAACCAGTGCCAGTCACCCATGAGCCAAAAGAGAAGGTGGAGCGTATCCGGTACTGCCGGCCCATTATCAGTTTCAGCTTGTTGTTGATGCACACCTTCCGTATCTATCAGCAAATGAATGGCGGTGAGGATGTCGAAGTTCGTCTGCATGACAGTCGGCTGAACGAATATTTTGAAGACTTTATCGATAGCGCGGAGGCGAAGCAGGCTAAAGCCTTTATCGAGTGCTTGTGGCAGGTGAGATATCAGTTTGACCGTTGGGTGGTGAAATGGCTGCCGGAACCCGATAGCGATACCTGGTATCTACGTCAGACTAACGTCCAGCTAAAGCAGTCTGAGGAAGGGTACCGGCTTACTCGTACCCCTCTGGAGAGCAGCGATCTGAGCCAGCTCCAAAGTGTGCGAAATTTCACAGGCGAGCGGAGTGCGCAGTACTGGTTGACGCCATTCCTTGGAGAGTTGGTGGCCGGGACAGCCAGAACGCAAGCTCGCGTTGTCGCACTGTTGGAGCGCATTGATAACGAATTGTCACTGGCTGAAGACAGCCAGAAAGATGCCAGCTTCATGCTGCTGATGGGCGATCGTCCTGCTCAGCGAGACATTGGTAGTATCCTTGAAGACTTGAACGTACCTCAAGGAACACGTTTTGAGCATTACTGGTTTCAGAAGCTCGAATACATTCTGTGGCGTGAGCGTGGCCGTTTCAATTTCTATGACTCAAAGAAATTGGGTGGCTATCGAGTGACGTCAAAAAATTCTGTAGAACACGTCCACCCAAGAAAGGAGGAGTTTGGCCGCCTCATGGATGCGAAGCATTTGGATAGTTTCGGCAATCTGGTGCTTTTAAGTCCTGGTGAGAACTCTTCCTATAGCAACCAGAGCGTTGGGAAGAAGCGAGAAGACTTCAAAGGCAAAAGTCGATACGACTCGCTCAAGCTCGCCCACATGTTCAATGCCAAGGCTGAGCGTGATTGGGATGAGACAGCGATTTCGGGGCATCAAAAAAAGATGCTGGGCTTGATCGCTAGCCATTATGGTCAAGGTCAGGATTGAAGGTCAGAACAACTGAAGCTCTGTGCGCGCCAAGCTGCATTGGAGCTTCGACTCTACGTACAGCTGGATGACTCACCGTTCCTTTCGAAACGGCGTATTGAAGACGGGAGCACCCTGATCGCGCTCCCGGAGGGGCCAGCTAAAATTTCTGCTGACTTTGATTCCATGCCTACCGTATACAAGGTGTGATTAGCTTTCGTCTCTCAGGGAGAAGTTAGCCATGTGCTCCAGGCCCTTCACCAATGCCGAGTGATCCCAATTTTCCCCGCCCAGTGCTACGCAAGTGTTGAAAACTTGCTGAGCATTGGATGTGTTTGGCAGGTTGAGTCCTAACTCTTTGGCACCTTGTAGTGCCAGGTTCAGGTCTTTCTGATGCAGGCCGATTCGGAACCCAGGATCGAACGTTCCCTTGATCATCCGCTCAGCATGTACCTCAAGGATCTTTGAGGACGCGAAGCCTCCCATCAGCGCTTGTCGCACCATCGCAGGATCTGCACCGTTTTTTGCTGCGAACAGTAGGGCTTCACCCACTGCCTGAATGTTCAGCGCGACAATGATTTGGTTAGCGACTTTCGCAGTCTGGCCGTCACCGTTCCCGCCAACACGCGTAATGTTTTTCCCCATGATTTCGAATAAGGGAAGGGCGCGTTGGAATGTCTCTGGGCTTCCGCCCACCATGATGCTGAGAGTACCTGCCTTGGCTCCCACCTCGCCACCGGATACAGGAGCGTCCAGGTAAGTCGCCTGAGTAGCATTGATCTTCTCAGCGAACACCTTGGTAGCTGACGGAGAGATGGAGCTCATATCGATGACTACTTTGTTAGGCCCGATACCCTCCGCCACGCCGTCTGCACCGAACAGCACTCCTTCTACCTGAGGAGTATCGGGCACCATCACAATGATGAACTCTGCTTCCTGAGCAACCTCTTTTGGGCTGGCCAGCGCAATGGCTCCGCCGGCAAGCAAGTCTGCCGGAGCGGAGCTGTGATGAGTTGAGAGATAGATCTTGTGGCCAGCCTTCTGCAGATTCAGAGCCATTGGACGGCCCATAATGCCTGTGCCGATAAAGCCAATGTTCGCCATGTGGGTTGCCTCTTATCATTTCTGGAGCCACGTCCCTCATTGAGGGCGTGGCTGTATTGAAGGAATCGGAAAGCGCCTAAATGTGGCGATTCTTCAAACTACGTTGTGGGTCTTTAGCCAACTGAGACCGGCGTCGGTAGTCGTGAGCGGCTTGTACTCTGCACCGATCCAACCTTGGTAGCCGATACGAGTTAACCAATCGAACAGGAAGTGATAGTTGATCTCACCGGTGCCTGGTTCGTTGCGGCCGGGGTTGTCCGCCAGCTGGATATGGTTGATCAGCTTGAGGTTGCCTTCCATGGTGCGAGCCAAGTCACCTTCCATGATCTGCATGTGGTAAATGTCGTACTGCAGGAACAGGTTGGCGCTGCCGACTTCTGCCTGGATATCGAGGGCCTGTGCGGTAGTGTTCAGATAGAAACCCGGGATGTCTCGTGTGTTGATCATTTCCATTACCAAGCGAATACCAGCCGCCTCGAGCTTGCTGGCGGCGAACTTGAGGTTTTCGACGAAGGTCTTGCGTACGGTGGCTAAGCCCATTCCCTGAGGATGAATGCCAGCCAAGCAATTGACTTGGGTGTTACCCAGAACCTTTGCGTACTCAATGGCCTTGTCGACGCCAGCACGGAATTCTTCCACTCGGTCGGGATGGCATGCGATGCCGCGCTCCCCCTTGGCCCAATCGCCAGCGGGGAGGTTGAACAGCACCTGAGTAAGGCCGTGAGCTTCGAGCTGCTGTTTAATCTCGGTGACAGTGAAGTCATAGGGGAAGAGGTACTCGACTCCTTTGAATCCAGCATCAGATGCGGCTTTAAAACGAGCTAAAAACTCATGTTCGGTGAACAGCATCGAGAGGTTGGCGGCTATACGGAGCATGGGGCTTTCCTTCTGCTGAAAACTTAGTTTTGATTCAATGGCAGAATCGAAGTCGGGGCGTCATCGGCAGTGACCGCAAGCTCTTCGAATTCATTGATCGCATTGATTTCTGTACCCATAGCGATGTTAGTCACGCGCTCAAGAATGATCTCAACTACGATTGGAACGCGGAATTTTTCCGCCATCTGCTGAGCTTCCCGCAGTGCAGGAGCAATCTCCGAAGGCTCGTGTACGCGAATCGCTTTACAACCAAGTCCTTCCACAACGGCCACGTGATCTACGCCATAGCCATCGAGCTCCGGGGCATTGATATTTTCGAATGCCAGCTGAACACAGAAGTCCATCTCGAAACCGCGTTGCGCTTGGCGAATCAGGCCGAGATACGAGTTGTTCACCAATACGTGGACGTACGGCAGGTTGAACTGCGCACCCACCGCCAGTTCTTCGATCATGAACTGGAAGTCGTAGTCGCCTGACAGTGCGACAACCTTGCGAGTCGGGTCGGCCTTGACCACGCCCAGTGCCGCAGGAATCGTCCAGCCCAGAGGGCCGGCTTGGCCGCAGTTGATCCAGTGACGCGGCTTGTAGACGTGCAGGAACTGCGCGCCGGCAATCTGCGACAGACCGATGGTGCTGACGTAGCAAGTGTCCTTGCCGAACACCTGGTTCATCTCTTCGTAAACGCGCTGCGGCTTGACCGGTACGTTGTCGAAGTGCGTCTTGCGCTGAAGGCTGGCCTTGCGCTGCTGGCAGTCTTGCAGCCAGGCACTGCGGTTTTTCAGCTTGCCGGCGGCTTGCCATTCACGGGCGACTTCGATGAACACGGTCAGCGCGGCAGCGGCGTCGGAGACGATGCCCAG
>Ga0182005_1000259_pt1 | contig 33509 bp, 26 predicted proteins | sample Sormic07211103_1_FD_123021 | JGI IMG/M metagenome (GOLD analysis project Ga0182005, IMG submission 123021) | Rhizosphere microbial communities from Sorghum bicolor, Mead, Nebraska, USA - 072115-103_1 MetaG | ecosystem: Host-associated > Plants > Roots > Rhizosphere | place: USA: Nebraska...
CGTACCAGGGGCTTACGTCCTTGTATTCCATACGCATAAATTCAGCTCCCATAAAGGAAGTGGCGGTATGACCTGACGGGAAAGAGTTAAAGGTACTTCCATCGGGGCGCTGCCTGTGTGACAAGGTCTTCACCCCACCTACGGTTCCCATCATCAGGAGACTTGATATACCCAGGATGATGGTACGATCGCGGAAGTTGTGCTTGCCTTCGATCCCCATTGCATTCAGGGCGTAGACGCTCAATGCAGGTACATAACGGGTATAGTTATCAATCTTGGTATGGAAGGTGCCATTATCTTCCATAATCTCGTTTTTAGTACTATGATCGAGACTACGGAAGGGACCATATTCGAAAGTGGCAATACCATAGCCGAGCATGGCAGCGGGTACAACTACACCAGCGATGGTGCATTCTTTCTTTTTTATTGTTTTGAAAAATTTCAAATAGGAGGTATCCTTTTGAATCATTGTCACTGCCGGATCAGTCGGCACTTGCTGGGCGCAAACCCCTGTAACTATTACGAAAGGCAATAACAGTTGTAGGTATAAAGAATTCAATCTCATCCAATACAGATTAGCGGAAGTAACATAATGTTGTGCATGTACTACAAAACAAAATAAAGATTCTGTAGAGATTCTGAAGGTAAATAATATTTTATTAAAATGTATATACTTTTTGCTAAACAAACGTTTGAATAATATTAGTATATTTGTGCTCCAACCAGGAAATGGTGTCTTCCTGCACAAGAACTGTCCCGTATTCTTCGGGTCTGATGGCGCCTGCAAATAGTAAGTATATTGCTGTCCGTACAAGCGGGCAGTTCTGTTTATATATTTGTAGGAACATGATGAAATTTAACAAATCTTTAGAACAATTTACGATTGCTTATCAGCTGATTCGCTGGACTGTTATTATTATTCCTGTTGCGCTGGTAGCGGGCTCGCTGGTAGCCTTATTTCTCTGGCTCCTGGACTATGTGACGCATTTCCGCTGGGAACATCCATGGTTATTGTACCTGCTACCGATAGCCGGGATAGGTATTTATTTTCTGTATAACAAGCTGGGTGGGACTTCGGAGAAGGGAAACAACCTCATTATGGACGAGATCCATGAGCCGGGTGGTGGGGTACCTGCCCGTATGGCGCCATTGGTGCTCATCACCACTATTCTCACACATTTATTTGGGGGCTCTGCAGGTCGTGAGGGTACCGCAGTGCAGATAGGGGGTAGTATGGCCGGGCTGCTGGGTAAGTGGATGCGGTTATCGGCTGGTGATTTGCGTATACTCCTGATGACGGGGATTGCAGCGGGCTTTGGGGCGGTGTTTGGAACACCCCTGACGGGTACTGTTTTCGCGCTGGAAGTACTGGCGATAGGGTTGATCCGGTATGATGCACTGGTGCCCTGTTTAATCGCTGCTGTATTTGCGGACTGGGTGTGTAGTGCCTGGGGCATTCATCATACACATTATCAGATCTTATTTAAATCGGACACACCATTTGATTACCTGTTACTGGCCAAGGTGATTGGAGCGGGTATTGCATTTGGGTTGGCGAGCTTTTTATTCTCAACCTGCATGCACCAGATCAAAAAATATAGCAAACAGTTTATAAAGCCGGGTTGGTTAATACCTGTAGTGGGGGGTATCATTATCATCGCATTCTGCTGGATATTAGGTACAGCGGATTATACGGGTTTGGGAGTGATGAGTAAGGAGCCAAATGGGGTGAGTATTGTGAATGCGTTCAAGGATCTGGAGATGTCAAACTGGGCATGGCTGTGGAAGCTGTTATTTACGGCTATTACACTGGCAATGGGTTTTAAAGGGGGAGAGGTGACGCCTTTGTTCTTTATCGGGGCAGCATTAGGCCATACGATTGCGGTATTGGTGGGAGCACCGGTAGACCTGTTTGCAGGACTAGGTTTTATTGCTGTCTTTGCGGGTGCGACGAATACACCGATTGCATGTACACTGATGGGGGTGGAGTTATTTGGGACCAGCAATGCATTGTATTTTGCAGTGGCTTGTTTTACGGCGTATTATTTTAGTGGGCATGCAGGGATTTATAGTGCGCAGCGGTTGGGGGTTTCGAAGAAATGGGAATAAAAGTGTGGAGGTGAAATATTTAGGCATTTCAAAGAAATGAGATTAAAATTGGCCCGGCAAAGTTTTTGTTGCACATTGCTGTCTAAATTCATCACGCTTCTTTTTCAGAAAGTCTAAATACAAATTATGAAAGCCATTACAATTCCCCAATTTAAAGCAACGCCTGCATTGACAGAACAACCCAAGCCTGTAGTAAAGCCCGGCAGTATGCTGGTACGTATTGTAGCAGCAGGCATTAATCCCTTTGATACCAAGATGATTGATGGTATCCTGGATGGACAAATGCCTCATCACTTTCCCATGATACCCGGTGTAGATGCGGTAGGTGTAGTAGAAGAAATTGGTGAAGGCGTAACACATTTTAAAGTGGGAGACAACATTTATGGACAATTCCTGCATGCGCCTGTGGGCGAAGGCACATTTGCAGAATATATAGTGGTGCCTGAAAAAGCAGCGTTATCATTAGCACCTAAAAATATCCCGTTGAAACAGGCAGCAGCTGTTCCTACCGCGGGAATGACAGCACTGTCTATGGTGGAGAAATCAGGATTGAAGCATGAACAGATTGTATTGGTAGTAGGTGCCACTGGTGGTGTAGGTTTATTCTTTATTCAGCTGGCCGCGATGCAGGGTATTTATGTCATCGCTACCGCCAGTGATGAAAATGGTGCCAGCAAAGTAAAGGAATTGGGTGCGAAGGAAACCGTCAATTATAAAAAGGTATCTGTAGCAGATGAAATACGGAATAAATATCCGGATGGTGTAGATGGATTGATTGATATGGTGAGTTCACCGGAAGCGTTCAAATCCATGACTGCATTGGTGAAAAAAGGCGGCGTAGCATTCACCACTGCATTTGTAGCAGATGAAGCGGATTTGAAAAAGAAAGAATTGCAGGGAGGAAATTTTGAGTTGAAAGGAAACCGGGCATTGCTGGATACCTTATCGGATGCGATAGATAATGGTGCGCTGAAAATTCCGCTGGAGAAGGAGATTACGTTGGAAGAAACACCTGCTGCACTGGCAGAAATTAAGAAACTAAATAGCAAAGGAAAAACAATTATCGTACTATAACCCGAACGGATATAGGTCTTTTTAGCCCATCGCAGGTCAATACGCTGCGAGGCGCGAAAATCGCTTCTGCTACAGGTAGAAGCGATTTTTTGCATAGTGGCAAAACGCAGCTCAAACCCCATTAAATTTATTATTCGTATCTTTGCCCGGCCTATCACATCCCCATACTTACATTTACCTGCTAATACTTAGCATAACCCGGGGCTCTCATATATTTGGCATTTGTGGCAGGTTACATTTTCCCGTACTATTCAGGTGCGTTTTTTGATGTGTGGAATTCCATACTTCGATTGGCATTTTATTATAGCATCGATTTTTTGACTAAAACTGTATTATGAGTAAAACCATTATTGTATCGAACAGGCTACCGGTAAAGATCACTGAGAAAGAGGGCGAATATGTGTTGAATCCGAGTGAAGGCGGTTTGGCTACAGGGCTGGGGTCCATTTACAGACAAGGCTACAACATCTGGATTGGTTGGCCCGGTGTGGACGTAAACGAAGCATCGCAGGGGAAAATTAAAGAACAACTGGGTACCATGAATCTGATGCCGGTGTACCTGACCCAGGATGAAATTAATAACTATTACGAAGGGTTTTCAAATGAGGTACTGTGGCCGGTATTCCACTATATGTCCGTTTATGCCCGCTATGAACAGGTTTATTGGGATTACTATTATCAGGTGAATACAAAATTCAGGGATGCGGTTTTGGAAGTAGCAGAACCCGGAGATATTATCTGGATTCACGACTACCAGTTACTGCTATTGCCAGGCATGATCCGGGCCGCGGCGCCGGATGTAGCCATCGGATATTTTCAGCACATTCCTTTTCCTTCTTTTGAATTATTCCGGCTTATACCATGGCGCGTAGAATTGCTCGAAGGAATGCTGGGTGCAGATCTCCTGGGCTTCCATACCTTCGATGACAGCCATCATTTTCTCAACGCCGTGACACGTTTATTACCATTGAATGCAAATGCGAATGTGGTGACAGTGAATGACCGTGCAGTGGTAGCAGAGACCTTCCCTATGGGTATTGATAACAGTAAATTCGAGTTGTTATCACAGGATCCGGAAGTGCTCAAACAGGTGGAAAGTCTGCGGGAGAATTTCCAGGGAACACACATGGTATTGTCTATAGACAGATTGGATTATAGTAAGGGAATTATTCAACGTTTACAGGCGTTTGAATTATTCCTTCAACTGTATCCTGAATATATTGAGAAAGTCGTACTGTATATGATCGTAGTGCCATCGAGAGATACGGTGGCACAATACAAAGAACTGAGAGATGCCATCGATATGCTGGCCGGTGGTATCAATGCGCGCTTCCGTACATTGAACTGGCATCCGATCAATTATTTTTATCGGAGTTTCCCGGTAGAGACTTTGTCCGCATTATACAGCTTTGCACATGTAGGATTAGTGACGCCGATGCGCGATGGTATGAACCTCGTGAGTAAAGAATATGTGGCTAGCCGAAAAGATAGTGATGGTGTACTGATCCTGAGTGAAATGGCTGGTGCCAGCAAAGAACTGATCGATGCGCTGATTGTGAACCCCAACAATATTGGCGCGATTGCGCGCGCGATTCATGAGGCATTGAACATGCCCGAAGGTGAACAGCGAAGAAGAATGAAACAGATGCAGCAGATTGTATCTAAGTTCAATATTTCTCATTGGGTAAAATTATTTATGGCAAGATTACAGGAAGTGAAACAGCTGCAGCAGTCTATGCTGGCGAGGAGAATGAGCCTGGAAATGCAGGTGCATGTCAGGAAAAATTATAAAAATGCGAAGGAGAGAGCTATCTTCCTCGACTATGATGGTACGCTGGTAGGATTCCAGACTAACATTGATCTGGCCTCTCCGGATCAGGATCTTATTCAGTTATTGACAGAGTTGACAGCAGATCCGTTGAATCATGTAGTGATGGTTAGCGGACGTAAATACCAGACACTGGAAGAGTGGCTGGGGCATCTGAAACTGGATCTCATTGCGGAACATGGCGCCTTCCAGAAGCGGCATGGAGAAGAGTGGCAGCAATTACCAGGATTAACAGATGCCTGGAAAGTGGATATCGCACCTATACTGGAAACGTTTACGGATCGTACGCCGGGTTCGTTCATTGAAGAAAAGAGTTTCTCGCTGGTATGGCATTATCGCAAGGCAGAAGCTGGCCTTGGTGAATTGCGTGCAAATGAGCTGATGAATACATTGCGTTATTTTGCAGCGGACAAAGGATTGCAGTTGTTGCCGGGTGATAAGGTGATAGAAGTGAAGAATGTAGAGATCAACAAAGGGAAAGCTACCATGTCATGGTTGCAGAACAGGCATTTTGATTTCACGCTGGCCATAGGTGATGATCATACAGATGAAGATATCTTTAAAGCATTGCCACAACAGGCAGTAACGATTAAGGTAGGAAGCCAGTTATCGGCGGCAAGATTTTATTTAAGGAATCACAGAGAGGTAAGGGCGTTTTTGAAATCGCTGATTTTAGTTTAAAAAATATGTATTTCGAATAAAAAAGGCTACGGAGAGAACTCTGTAGCCTTTTTCATTTATTGTAAACCTTAATATAAACTATTTAAAGATCGGCGTATCCAGTTTCATCGCTATCCTGTACGCAGCATTCATCAGCCCTACATGGCTATAGGCCTGCGGGAAGTTACCCCACTGACTACCATTCGTCTCATCCACATCCTCACTAAACAATAACAGGTGATTGGAATACTGCATCAGTTTTTCGAATTCTTTCACTGCATCATCCACCCTGCCTACACATGCCAGCGCTTCTACATACCAGAAGGCGCATACCAGGAAGGTCGTTTTAGGTTTTCCGAAATCATCAGAATGCAGGTAGCGATAGAATAAACCGTTCGGTGTTTTCAATTCTTTTTCCAATGCAGCCAGGTGATCCTTCGCCTTGTCAGAAGCGGGATCCAGGTAGTTCATCATGATGAGCTGTAAGGTGCTCGCATCCAGGTGGAGGCTACCGGTAGCATTGGTATATACTTTACGAATAGGATCGTAACAGCTTTCAATGTGTGCGGCGGCTCTGTTTTTCAGGGCCACGGCCTGTGCGGCCAGGTCATTGCTTCCTATAATGCGGGCCATCTTTTCTGCAGCAGAGCAACCTGCCCATTGAAAGAGATTACTATAACAATGAATGTTGGCGAAGTTGCGGAACTCCCAGATGCCGGCATCTTTTTCGTCGATGGTACGTTCGATTTTTTTGAGCAGGTATTCGATCCACCAGGCAGAGTCTTTTCTTTCTGAAAAGATGAAGCGGTGATCGGTATACAGTGGCAGCATGGAGATGAGCACCTGTCCGTAGATGTCATTCTGGATATGTTCATAAGCCTGATTACCGATTCTTACGGGCTGGTTGCCCTGATAACCGTCCAGATGTGGAAGTATTTGCTCAACCAGGTTCTTTTTACCTGTGATGCCGTAGAGAGGTTGGTACCGGTAATCGCCGGAGAAGGAAATATCCGCAACATAGCTGAAATATTTTTCCATTTCTTCGAAGTGCCCGATATGGTTGAGGGCGGTGATCACATAATAGGTATCCCTGAGCCAGCAATAGCGGTAATCCCAGTTACGCCCGCTGCCGGGAGATTCCGGCAAACTGGTGGTACTGGCGGCGATGATGGCACCGGTATCTTCGTATTGGTGAATTTTCAGGGCCAGGGCAGAACGAATAACGGCCGGCTGGTAGAAGTTGGCGATATTGGAGTGTTTGATCCAGGTACGCCAGTAGATAGTCGTTTCGCGGAGAAAACGTTCTGCAGTGCTATTCAGCGAGGCTTCCAGCGGCTGGCCATAGGAGAGGAGGAGGTACTTTTCTTCGTTCACAACAAAGAACTCCTCTTCAAACAGGTAGCTCACGGGAATATTGGTGGTGAGGCGAATATGTTCATCGCAACCGAGGAACTCGATGTGGTTACTGCCTCGTTGGGCTTTGAGTTTGCGGCCTCCATAATCGCATACAGGTTCACACTTCACCCGGATCCTGGGATTCCCTTCCAGTGGAGTGATCTTGCGGATCAGCATCAATGGTTTGAAATACCTTTCATATTGATAAAAACGGGGAGCAAAGTCAGTGATCCTGTATTTACCATTGGCACTGGTGATTTCAGTGACCAGGATATTGGTGTTTTCAAGATAATACTGTCGGCTATTGTATTCTCCCTCGGGAAGAATCGAAAATTCTCCTCCCTTTTTCTTGTCAAGCATGCCTCCGAACACGAAGGTACTATCCATCTGAGGCCAGCAAAGCCAGTCGATATTGGTGTTGATGTTCACGTGCGCGAGGAAGGCGCAGTTACCGATCAGACCTGTTTGATAGGTGTGTTTTCCCATAAGTATTATTCCTTTTCCGGCTTGATATTATATTATCCAATACATCTTTCTTCCCTGATTGTTCATTGTTTACACAAAAGCTGTTCCACAAATGAGGAATTGGGGAACCCGGTTGGGCGGTGCAAAACTTTGGCCGTTGGTATTATTATTCGTAGATATGCGGCAGGCGGGTCTCTACGCCTGTAATACCCCATGAGGATCCTGCAGGAGCAGTTTGTTTGGCATTTTTTTTCGTATATTAAAGTGTATATGCGCAAATGGCTTCGTATAACCATCATTGTTTTCAGTGGCCTCATAGGTCTGTTGCTATTGCTTTGGCTAGCCCTTGCCTTTTATATCCATACACATAAGGCATACCTTCTTAAGCAGATCAGCGACCAGCTGAATGACCGCCTTCATGGGGGCGAATTAACTATAGGAGAACTGGAACCTGCTTTGGTGCAGAGTTTTCCTGACGTGTCAGTGTCCCTGAAGGATGTGAGTGTGAAAGATAGTCTCTGGGCGCAGCATCATCATGAGCTGGTGAAGGTGTCCCGGCTTTTTGTGCAGGTGAATACCCTCGCTTTGCTGAAAAACCAGCTGGATATAAAGCAGATCAGTCTTAAGAAGGGAACGATCTATTTGTTTACAGATTCGACCGGGTATACCAATGCGAGTGTTTTAAAGAAGAAAGAGGAGCAGGTAAAAAACACGAATGGCAGTAGCACGAATGCAGACATTACCCGTTTGAACCTGGAGCACGTGAGGCTGGTGATTGACAACCAGCAGAAGGGGAAATCCTTTGATTTCGATGTATCGCGCCTGCGTGGAAGCCTACTCACCAATGATTCTGGTTGGACGGCGAAGGTGGACATGGATCTGAAGGTACACTCTTTTGCCTTCAATTCGGAGAGGGGTAGTTTCCTGAAAAATAAAGATCTTTCTACAGCACTTGAATTGCATTTTAATACGAAGAAGAAGGTGCTGGATATTCCCCAGCAGATCCTGCGCATCGATAATAAACAGGACCTTTCAGTAGGGGCGAATTTCTCATTTGCAGCCGATAAACAATTTACCATTCATATCATTGCGCAGGATGCTTCACTGGCCCATGTGTCTACCATGCTCACGCCGAATATCAAAGAAAAGCTGGATAGTATCCATATGGAAAAGCCGTTGGATGCGGAGTGTCTGATCAAAGGCGGGCTGGCAGAAAAAGGTACGCCGTTGCTAAAAGTTATCTGGAAAACACAAAATAACAACGTTACGACCAAGGGGCTGGAACTCACGGAATGTAGCTTTGGGGGCAGTTATAGTAATGACTGGATACCGGGAAACGGGCATGGGGATGATAACTCCATCATTAGTTTATACGATCTGAACACCCGTTGCTTTAGTATTCCGGTGACGGCGGATACCGTACACATTTCCAATCTGCAATATCCGGCGCTGACAGGGTATTTCAACGCCAATTTTCCGTTGACAGACCTGAATGCCGACGGGGTATTTAATTTCAGCAGTGGCACTGCAAAAGCGAAACTTTTTTATAAGGGTGGCATTACCGCTGGTGATACAATTAAGCCTTACCTGAAGGGAACTGTAGAAGTATTACACGGTGTATTGGTATATACGCCCCGTAATCTGCAGTTTACAGATTGCAACGCGAAACTGGATTTTACCGGACAGGACCTTTACCTGGAAAATATCAGTTTACAAACGGCAAAGAGTAAGTTGCTGATGGAAGGAAGTGTGTTGAATATCACGAATCTCTTTTTCACGGCGCCGGAAAAGCTGCAGCTGATGTGGAAGGTGCATAGTCCGATATTGGACCTGAATGAATTCAGGAGCTTCCTGGGGCAGCGGGGAAAAGTAGTACACACTAAGGCGGCGGCGCGAAAGAAAATGACCCGCCTAACCAGTCAGCTGGATGTGATGCTGAACAGCTGTAATGTGAATCTGAACGTGTCAGTGGATAAGTTAATCTACCAGCGTTTTATAGCTCAGCAGGTAAAGGCGGACCTGTCGCTGACACAAACTGCTATCCGTTTCAATCAGATCGCCCTGGCTCATGCGGGGGGAAGCATTCGCCTGAGTGGGGACATTCTGCAGGATGGCAATAATAACCGTTTTAAGATCAATACAGACATCAACAGTGTGCATGTGGACCAGTTGTTCTATGCATTCAATGATTTCGGTATGCAGACTTTAAATTCGAAGAACCTGCGGGGGATCCTGTCAGCAAAAGCCAACCTTTCAGGAAATATTTTTGACAATGGCAAGGTGGCTCCCAAATCCCTGTATGGCAGTATAGGCTTTGAGCTGAAGCAGGGGGCGCTGATACATGTGTCTCAGCTGGAGGATATCGGGAATATTGCGTTCAGGAAACGGGATATGGGAAATATTACCTTTGAGAATGTAAAGAACAACCTTACGATACAGGGAGACAGGGTACTTGTACCACCTATGCAAATCAATAGTAGTGTGCTTTACATGGACGTTTCGGGTGTGTATGGTATGACTTCCGGCACGGATCTCTACATAGATGTGCCGCTGCGTAATCCGAAGAAGGATGAGGATATTGATGATAAGGAAATGAAAAAGAAGCGGAGAACAAAGGGGATAGTGCTACATCTGCATGCTACGGACGACGGAAATGGCAAAGTGAAGATAAAATTAGGGAGTAAGAAGAAAGATGATGGGTAGGATGTAACAAAATAGGGATAGCCGGCGTTTGAGGGAAAAGAAAATAAACTATTTTTGCGGCCTTATAAATTATTTATAGCACCCATGAGGAAACTACTGCCTATCGCTTTGCTGGCTATGATCGTGGCCTGTAAGAAGAATGATGATGCGAGAACCTCCATCAGTTACACAGGCAAATGGTTCATATCGCAGACCATCGAGAAGCAGTATTATACGGAGCTTAACGGGGATACTGTTTTTTACAGGAGGGATACCATTAGTTACGCGGACAGTGCAGCCTACCTGGATATTCAGCTGACGGATTATACCACCGGGAAGGCTTTGCTGTCGATGGGCAATTTCCAGGATACCCTGCATTATGAGTATATGACGAAAGAATATTTTAAGCTGGATAGTACCTTGTGTGTGGTAAATGAGCAAAGTGATTCGGCTTTTATTTTCAATACATTGTCATACGACGGAAGTGTGGTAGAGGATAGGATATTGGTGACACAGGATTACTTTATAATGCATCGATTGGATTACTGAAGACAGGATTTTTTTATACAAAGCAAATAAATGCATGGTGGGAGGGGTAAAAGGCATGATTTTTTATGCTTTTAACCTGACCATACAGTTCCAGATGTCAAGAGACTTTTTTAGCACATTCCGGACGGCGTTCCGGACTTTACAAAGCAATGATCCATTGAGGCTGGCAGGCGCTACCGCGTTCTTTGCCAGTTTTGCATTACCCCCTATTTTGTTAATTCTCCTGCAGGTCATGGGCCTGTTATTTGACCGTAAACATCTTGGTAAGCAATTGTTTCAGCGCCTGGGCGAGCTGGTAGGTACGGAGAGTGCGGAACAGGTGATCGTAACGCTGAGGGGCTTCCGGAACCTGGGTAAGACCTGGCCGGTGGCGACCCTGTTGTTTATATTCCTTCTGTTTGTAGCCACTACCTTGTTAAAGGTGATCCGGAGTTCCCTCAATCAGTTGTGGCAGATCCGCCTGTCTGAGCGGGAAGGCTTTGTATTATCGCTGATGGGAAGATTGCGCTCCCTGATTGTGATCGGAGCTGCCGGGATCCTTTTCCTGGCAAGTGTGTTCACAGAGAGTGCGCACGCCTTTCTGGGCACATATATCCATGACCTCTTTCCCAATGCTGACCTGATCTTCAACGAATTATTTGCACAACTGGTATCGTTGTGTATAGTCACTGCATGGTTCACGGTATTGTTCCGTTACCTGCCTGATGCCCGGCCTGACTGGAAGGTGGCGTTCTCCGGTGCATTACTCACCGGGATTTTATTTAGTATAGGGAAATTTGTATTGAGACGGTTACTGTTCGGAGGAAACATAGGCGTATTATACGGTGCATCTGCTTCAGCAGTTTTGCTGATGCTGTTCATCTTTTACAGTTCTATCATCTTCTATTACGGCGCAGCATTTACAAAGGCGTGGAGTGAATTTAAACAACGACCTATGCAACCTTTACGGAATGCTACGTTTTACGAACTTGCGGATGTAGAAGCGTGAAAATGAATGTTTGCTGAACGAGGTACAGCGCGTATAAATACCTGTTTACAAGGTGCTAAAATGGTCTTTCAATTCCTGTTAGTTCCAGGGATTCCCTGTGGAAGACTTCTCTTTTTGCGAAACCCGCATACCACTTAAGCTTCTCCTCTCAATACCATTTCTATGTGTTCCTTCACCGGGTTGCTGAATCCTTCTACTTCAATTTTGGGGTGCTGATCGAGATTGATCAGAATTCGGCCATTTTCATTTACTAAGGTATCCGACAGTGGTTCCAGCAATGCATGCATCTGCCTTACGCCCATTTGCGCGAGCTGGTTCATAACAGTGTCTTCCAGTTGATGGAATTCGCGATTCTTGTAAGAATAAATAACCTGGATCATAGTATTTTAGATTTTCAAAGGATGATAAAATAATTAATGCTAGTTCTTTCTTCTTAATGTTGGTTACTGCTATTCCCGTTTACAAAGAATAGTAAAAAGTTTTCATTGGATGAATTGTATTATATGTCCCATTGTCTAGGCAAAAATCAAACCAGTTGAATGCCTGTGTAAATATATAAATATTATTAATAACTAGTTGTTTTTCATTTTTATAAAACTTTTCCACAATTTGTTTTCCACAATCAAAGGTACATTATAGAAATAAGATGTAAAGGGTGGTTTTTCTCCATAAAAAAGGTGGTTTTTATTTATTGTGAGCTTTTAGAGAAAATGGAAGCTTTTGGCCTTCTCTGGTATGGGCGGCATCCAAATAAATCTGAATTGCGTTATCTTGCCGCCTCAAACTTAGCAGATGCGCAAAATTCGTTACACAAATCTATTCCTGGTGCTGGCTTGCCTCACAGCCACCACAGCAGTAGCGCAGCCCGGACAGTCAACCAAATGGAGTCATGACGGGCAATATATATATGAGCCATCTACCAGTTCTATCGTTTCGGTAAAACTTTCGGACGGTTCTCAATCAGAAAAAATCCCTGCCAGATTATTGAACCAGGGTGGTTACCCTATCAGGATACGTGATTTTGACTTCTCTGCTGATGAAAAGAAACTTCTCGTCTATACCAACGCAAAACGTGTATGGCGCTATGATACCCGTGGTGATTACTATGTACTGGATCTGAGTAATAATAATACGCTGAAGAAGATTGGTACTGGTTTGCCTGAATCTTCTTTAATGTTTGCCAAGCTTTCTCCCGATGCAAAGCAGGTAGCTTACGTGAGTGGCCATAACCTCTATGTGGAAGACCTGGCTACAGGCAAGCGTAAAGCACTTACCACTGATGGTACCCGTCGTCATATCAACGGTACTTTCGACTGGGCATATGAAGAAGAATTCGGTTGCCGTGATGGTTTCCGTTGGAGCCCCGACGGTAAATCCATTGCCTACTGGCAGATCGATGCAACCAAGATCAGGGACTTCCTCATGATGGACAATACAGACTCCATCTATTCCTATACTATTCCGGTCGAATACCCGAAAGCAGGAGAAAGCCCTTCTGCCTGTCGTGTTGGCGTTGTTGATATTGCCACCGCAAAAACCACCTGGATGCAGATTCCCGGTGATGAACAGCAGCATTACATCCCTCGTATGGAATGGGTACCTGGTAAAAATGAACTCATCCTGCAACAGCTGAACCGCAAGCAGAATGAAAGTATCCTCTTCCTGGCAAATGCGCTCACCGGCAAGGCTACTTCTTTCTATAAAGAAAACGACTCCGCCTGGATCGATGTAAAATCCCGTTGGGACGACCGCGATATCAGTGGCTGGGACTGGCTTTCCAATGGGCAGTCTTTTGTATGGGTCAGTGAAAAAGATGGCTGGCGTCACTTGTATAATGTAGACCTGAAAGGAAAAGAACAACTGATTACGCCGGGTAACTACGATGTGATCAACCTGCTGAAAGTAGATGAAGCACATAAAGTGGCTTACATCCTTGCGTCCCCTGACAATGCGACCCAGCAGTACCTGTATAAGGTATCGCTGGATGGTAAAGGAACGCCGGAAAGGATCTCTCCGCCTTCCGAAAGTGGTATGCATACCTACGAAATTTCTCCTGATGCACAATATGCGCTGCACGGGTTCTCTAATCACTACTTCCGAAATCAGAATGAAGTGGTTAAACTCGCGAACCATAAAAGCGGTGAAGGAGAGGAGATCAATAAAACGCTCATGACTTCCCGCTTTGCGAACAAACAGGAGTTTTTTAATGTAACTACTGAGGATGGTGTGACGATGACGGGATGGATGGCAATGCCTAACAACTTTGACTCTACGAAGAAATACCCAGTGGTATTTTATGTGTACGGTGAACCGGCTGGAGCAACCACATTGGATGAATATGGTGCGGGATACAATCACCTGTATAACGGTGACATGGCTGCCGATGGTTACATCTATATCTCTATGGACAACAGGGGTACCCCACAGCCTAAAGGCAGAACATGGCGTAAGTCGATCTACCGGAAAGTTGGTATTCTGAATGCCCGTGATCAGGCGATGGGAGCGAAGGAGTTGTTCCGGGAACATCGTTATATGGATACTTCCCGTGTAGCCGTTTGGGGTTGGAGCGGAGGTGGTTCCATGACACTGAACCTGATGTTCCAGTATCCGGAGATTTATAAGACGGGTATTGCGATTGCGGCGGTGGGTAATCAGCTCACTTATGATAATATTTACCAGGAGCGTTATATGGGATTACCGCAGGAAAATAGAGAAGACTTTGTGAAGGGTTCACCGATCACCTATGCGAAAAACCTTCGTGGAAACCTGTTGTATGTGCATGGTACAGGTGATGACAATGTGCATTATCAGAATGCGGAGATGTTGCTGAATGAGTTGATTAAGAATAATAAGGTGTTCCAGTTCATGGCCTATCCGAATCGTACGCATGGCATTAGTGAGGGGGAAGGAACGAGAAGACATCTGGCTACTTTGTATACTACTTATCTGAAGGAACACTGTGCGCCGGGTGCTAGATAGTCAGAGGGGTAAAGGTGATTGCGTTGTATACTATTTATCAGATAGAATATTGTTTATGTCAAAGAATAAAATTTTTGGACTGATATCAGTCGCTGTAGTGATTATCTGTGCATTCCTGCCATGGATCACTATTGAAAGTAAACACCTGGTTTTTACAGGCTTGCAGACGAATGGCTCCTACTTTGGTGAGCCGGGGAAAGTGAATGTTTTCTTTGCGCTGGTAGTGGGAATACTGTTTTTGCTGAAGGGGAAAATGCCGGCGAGGATCAATCTCTTCCTGGCAGCGTTTCTGGCAGCGTGGACGTTCAGGAATCTGTTGTTGTTTAGCAGATGTGAGATGGGCGAGTGCCCGGACAGGCATATAGCTTTGTTCCTGTCGTTGGTAGCGGCCCTGGGTGCATTTATTTCAGTTTGCTTTACGAATAATGAGAAGGTCGCTGCGAAGAAAGAAAATTAAGTGGAGAAGATAAAAATTGGGTGAGGATTTTTCATTAAGGGGTCATTAAAATTAATCATACCCATTGATGAAACATGCTCACCCAAATCTTTTTAGCGAAAGATCATTGCCATAATCCAGGCACCAAAGTAAACGGCACCTGTATACCCGATATTCCGGAGGATGACAGGTAATGCCGGCTGGCTGGTCATCTTAGACTTGATAAAGCTGAATATGATCATCAGCACAAAGCAGAATGTCACACTGTTTTGCGCGGCGCGATAGAAATTTTCATTTTTCAGGTAAGGTAGCAGGGGCAGAATGCCTCCCACCAGAAAGAAGAAACCTGTAATTGCTGCACTCAACAGCGCACGTCCCAGATTGAAAGGCATTACTTCCACCTGTTCTGCCTGTAAGGTATTTTCCCAGTCATTAGCGTCTCTTTCCATCTCGCTGGCAATGTCGGCAATGATGTGATGTCCAATTTCCAGGTCTTCCAGTTTGCGGCGTTCTTCAGGGGAGAGCGTGCCGACATCGTGCTGGGTATCGCCTTTGTTAGCATAATATGCGGTGATCATCACCAGCAGGCTGCCAATGAGCCAGATGAGTGTGTTGATGGTATAAAAACGCTGTACAGTAATATTCAGATCGTGCGACAGGAATGTGGTGAATAACAGCAATAGCAGTCCTTCCGGAAAGCCGATGATGAAATCCGTTTTCCAACCACTGCTTCGGATCGTTTTAATTTTTTCGGACATGTAGTTATACGGGATTGTAGGTTAGTCATTTACGAACATACCTTGCTTTTATAGCATTACATGAAGTGGAACATACCTCGGTCAAGTGCCTTAATATAAATACGCTTCTCAATAACATACCGTCCCATTGGTGCAATTAATCCAGATGTATTTCTCCATTCCATTTTTGCCACAATTGCATGCTTGATAGGATATGCTTCAAGTAACATGCCTGACTTTATAAGATCTCCAGACTACGCCCTATTATCTCCACACTTTCTTTGATCTGTGCAGCGGTAATAATCAGCGGCGGTGCAAAGCGGATCTTGTCTCCGTGGGTGGGTTTTGCCAGCAATCCATTTTCCTTCAGTGCCAGGCACAGGTCCCATGCAGCTTCCGGATTCTGGTGTTTGATCACAATAGCATTGAGGAGTCCTTTCCCCCTAACTGTGCCAATATGTGGAGATGCTAATGCAGTTAGTTCCTGTCTTAGTAATTCGCCCATAGCAGCGGCATTTTCGGCCATCTTTTCTGTTTTCAGTACAGTCAGGGCGGCTATAGCCACCTTACAGGCCAATGGGTTACCGCCATAGGTACTACCATGTTCACCGGGTTTGATGGTGAGCATGATCTCGTCATTCGCCAGAACGGCGGCCACTGGAAGCAGGCCTCCAGAGAGGGCTTTACCGAGAATGAGGATATCCGGATGTACATTTTCATGATCACACGCCAGCATTTTGCCGGTACGGGCAAGGCCGGTTTGGATTTCATCGGCAATGAAGAGTACCTGGGCGTCTTCGCAATATTGGCGGGCTTTGGAGAGGTAGCCTTCGTCGGGTACGACTACGCCGGCTTCTCCCTGTATAGGTTCTAATAGGAACCCGGCCACGTTTTTATCCTGCAGGGCTTTTTCCAGCGCGGGCAGGTTATTATAGGGGATCACTTCATACCCCGGCATGAACGGACCAAAGTCCGTACGGGAGCTTGGATCGGTGCTGAAAGAGATGACGTTCAGGGTACGGCCATGGAAGTTGTTGGCGCAAACAATGATTTTGGCCTTGTTTTCAGGGATGCCTTTTACAACATATCCCCAGCGGCGGGCCAGCTTCAGGGCTGTTTCCACAGCTTCCACCCCCGTATTCATCGGGAGTACTTTGTCGTAGCCGAAGTAGTTGGTGATAAATGCTGCGTATTCCCCCAGCAGGTCGTTGTGGAAGGCACGGGAGGTCAGGGTCAGTTTCCGGGCCTGATCGATAAGTGCCTGTACAAGTACCGGGTGGCAGTGACCCTGGTTGACGGCGGAATAGCCGGAAAGGAAGTCGAAATATCTTTTGGCGTCTACATCGTAGAGAAATACACCTTCCCCACGGTCCAGGACTACAGGGAGCGGGTGATAATTATGTGCGCCGTATTGTTCTTCCAGATCCAGGTAATGCCGGGTCTTTTCACTTATCTTGAATGATTGTAACATACAATACAAAAGTAAGGAATAGGGATGAAGGGTTCGCTAAAAAATCCCTTCCACCTTTGGCAGAAGGGATTTTTTCGTGGTAGCACCTTTGCATGCAACCAGCTATCCTGAGAAATCAACCTTTTAATTTTGTAACTAACCGGATGTATTCTTCCATGGCAGTATCAGCAGATTTCCCTTTCAACTCCTCCCATGCCTGATATTTTGCCTTGGCTACAAAATCAAATGGGTTAGCGGGTGGCTCAGCAGTATTGTCACCCTCAGTAGCTTGCTTATATAGTGAATATAATTGTAATAATACCTCATTGGAGGGCTTTTCAGACAATGTTTTGCTGGTGGCTACAGCGGCTTCGAACTGTGATTTGAGGTCCATTTTATAAGTTTGTATTAAATATAACCAAAATAGTAGGAAATACCCGACCCCTACACATTCAGGAATAACAAAATTTAAATACCTTTGCGGCTTGACGCGGGGCGGAAGAAACGTCTTGTTTTATAAGCATATATGAAGAATATCAGGAATTTTTGCATCATTGCGCACATTGACCACGGTAAAAGTACATTGGCCGACAGGCTGTTAGAGCATACCAAAACCATTTCCGAAAGGGATATGCAGGCGCAGGTCCTGGATGATATGGATCTCGAAAGAGAAAAAGGTATTACCATTAAGAGCCATGCCATCCAGATGAACTATACGTCCAATGGACAGCAATATGTATTTAACCTCATTGATACTCCCGGTCACGTGGACTTCTCTTACGAAGTATCCCGCGCACTGGCTGCCTGTGAAGGGGCTTTGTTGCTCGTAGACGCTGCCCAGGGTATTCAGGCACAAACCATTTCCAACCTGTACCTGGCACTGGAAAATGACCTGGAGATCATCCCGGTTATTAATAAAATCGATATGGAAGGGGCTATGATCCCTGAAGTGAAGGACCAGATCATCGAACTGATCGGCTGTAAGGACGAAGATATCCTGCTGGCTTCCGGTAAGACCGGTATTGGTATCGAAGAGATCCTGGAGGCTATTGTAAACCGCATTCCTGCTCCCAAAGGAGACCCGGAAGCACCATTACAGGCACTGATCTTCGATAGTGTGTTCAACTCCTTCCGCGGGATCATCGCTTATTATAGAATTTATAACGGCATCATCAAAAAAGGTGAGAAGATTCGTTTCGTCAATACTGGCCAGGAATACTTTGCCGATGAGGTGGGTGTACTGAAGCTGGGCCTTTCTCCTCAGAAAGAAGTGAAAACCGGGGATGTTGGTTACATCATCACCGGTATCAAGAATGCGAAGGAAGTAAAGGTAGGTGATACCATCACCAGCATGGCCAACCCTTCCCTGGAAGCAATCAAAGGTTTCGAGGAAGTAAAGCCAATGGTATTTGCCGGTATCTTCCCGGTTAACACGGAAGACTTCGAGGAACTGCGTGATTGTATGGAGAAACTCCAGCTGAATGATGCTTCCCTGACCTTCGAACTGGAAACATCACAGGCACTGGGCTTTGGTTTCCGATGCGGATTCCTGGGCATGCTGCACATGGAGATCATCCAGGAAAGACTGGAAAGAGAGTTTAACCAGACGGTCATCACTACTGTACCAAACGTAAGCTTTATTGCTTATACAACCCGGCAGGAAGTGATCCAGGTAAACAACCCTTCTGAAATGCCTGATCCAAGCCGTATCGAAAGAATTGAAGAGCCATGGATCCGTGCTCAGATCATTACTAAACCAGATTATATCGGTAATATCATGACCCTCTGTCTGGGCAAGAGAGGCCTGCTCATTAATCAGAGTTACCTGACGCCTACCCGCGTTGAGCTGATCTTTGAAATGCCACTGACAGAAATCGTGTTTGACTTCTATGATAAACTGAAAAGCCAGACCCGTGGTTATGCATCATTTGACTATTCTCCGATCGGTATGAGAGATTCTGATATCGCGAAGATGGATATCCTGTTGAATGGTGATAAGGTGGATGCATTGAGTGCATTGATTCACCGTAGCCGTGCACAGGACTTTGGTCGTAAACTGTGTGAAAAGCTGAGAGAGTTGCTGCCACGTCAGCAATTTATGATTGCGATTCAGGCGGCTATTGGTGCGAAGATCCTGGCGCGTGAAACCATCAGTGCGATGCGTAAAGATGTGACTGCGAAGTGTTATGGCGGTGATATCTCCCGTAAGCGTAAACTGCTGGAAAAACAGAAAGAAGGTAAGAAGAGAATGAGACAGATCGGAAACGTGGAAGTGCCACAGGAAGCGTTCCTGGCAGTACTGAAGCTGGACGAGTAGTCTTTTGGGCGCTTATTGAAATAGGTATTAAAAAAGTTAGTAGGCTGTGTTGTTGCAACACAGCCTATTTAATTTTATTTAATCAGCTGCCGGGTGTAAGATGAAACGAAGTTAATGTTGGTATAAAGAAAGCAGCGTGATGAACCCGTCTGGCAGCTTCTATTTGCTGACATTTTAAAAGGTATCCTGAAAGAACCTTGCAAACAGCTTCCATTTGCCACCATTAAAAAACGTCAGCCCGATGAAACCTGGCTAACCGTTCCCATTTGCTGTCAATAATAAAGGCACCCCGAAGCAACCTACTTAACAGCTTCCATTTGCCGCCATTAAAAAAGGCGGTCGCATACGTGCGACCGCCTTTTTTACAATCTCTTTTATAATTAAGCCAATTGCTTCTTAGGCTGGAAAGATATCTGTTTGATCAATGCATGTGCACCAAAAAGTACCGCACTAAAGAAAACGTTTCCAAGTATACCATTCAGGGCGAAGCTGCTGAACAAATCTCCCTCTTTATAAAAAGGAATACCTGCAGCATAACAGGCAATCAAACCGCTGAGTGTATGTGGATACAGATTCGTTGTAAGGAAAGTACCGAAGTTGGTCACCACAAAAAATAAAACCCCTGTTCCGATGCTGGCAAAGAGGATGGTCAGCGCGTCAGCTTTTTTGATACGGGTAGCGATCCAGGTAGTTAACAGGAAAGCACCATATACAAAGAACAGTTGACCAATATAGGCACCATAAAAGGTATGTACATTGGTAAATAACTGGAGGAAGAGATCACTCACGAAAAGGGTGATGACTGGTAACAGATAAGCTATACGTTTATTGCGGATCATCATACCACCAAAAAGGGCAGCAGCGCCAATGGCGTTAAAGTTCCATAACTGGAGGTTGTTGGTGATGACACGGCTGATGATAGCCAGGAAGATCAGTGCAGCGATCATTAAATTTTCACGGGTATCCTTCTTCATTTGATCAGATTATTTATACAAAGATAGGGATTCGGGCGAAAAAATCGCTTCCACCTTCAGCAGAAGCGATTTTTTCATGCTTCAGCCCGGCTTATGGACTGCAGGAAATGAATTCACTGTCGCCAACGGCCAGAGGAGCTTATATTATGCCGGAACGCCCGCTTTATAAATGACAACCCCATCCTTAGATTCAATCTGGTAAGTGGTATTGTACAACGCCACTACTGACTGACCTTTGGCTACCGGCAGGTTCACACCTCCTTCCCCTGTGAAGGTAGCACCACCCTGCAGGACCAGCAGGATCTCGGTTGACGTGCTGGTATGTTCATAACGCTGACCCGCTTTCAGCTCAATACGGCTTACTACGAAGTCGGGTGCAGGAGAAGCGTATATGCTCTCCATTCCTCCCTTTACAGCATCACCTTTCAGGATCTTTGGATGTACAGCTTCGAAACGGGTGTGTTTCAGTAATTCAGGTACGTCGATGTGCTTAGGGGTAAGGCCACCACGCAGCACATTATCTGAGTTTGCCATCAGTTCCACATTCTGGCCTTCGAGGTAAGCGTGCGGGACACCTGCATCCTGGAATACTGCATCACCTTCATGTACTTCCATGATATTAAAGAAGTAGATGGAGAAAATACCTCTATCCAGTCTGGCAAGTCCCTGCGGATCGTTAGCAATGGCACGACCTGTCCAGAAAGCCGGATCTGACTTGTGCAGGGTGCCAGCCTGGTACGCAGGCAGCACTCTTTCGGCCAGTGGGCGGAGCAGGGTGTTCACTTCTTCCTGTGGCAGTTCCATTACAGCTTTGTAAAGTCCATAGTAACCGTCTTTTTCAAAGATAGGTGCCAGGGAAGCAAATTCCGGAACGGTAGTAAGTACCTTCTTCAGTTTATCTTCAGGCAGGAAGCCATGGAGCAGCCAGAACTCGCTGAGGGCTACCATGATTTCAGGCTTGTGGTTGGCGTCTTTATAATTACGGTGCGATGCGTTTAAAGGAATACCTGCTTCGTTTTCACGGGCGAATCCTTTTTCGGCTTCTACTTTCGTAGGGTGCACCTGGATGGACAGCATGTCTTTTACGTCGAGGATCTTGAACAGGAAGGGCAGTTCACCAAAACGATCCCAAACCTTCTGACCCAGTGCAGCTGTTGGATTAGCTTTGATCAGTTGGTCGAGCGGTGTAGTCTGGCCATCGATGTCGATTTTGGAAGGTGCGCTTTGGTGTGCACCCATCCAGTATTCCGCACTGGGATTGTTTGATTCAGGGATGCCCAGCAGTGCCGGGATATAATGAAATCCACCCCATGCATAATTTTGAACCTTACCTTCCAGTCTGAATAGTTTCTTCTCACTCATACGTTATGCGTTATAATTGTTTATTTTCAATAACAGTGAACCTAAAAAATTTCCTCAAAGGAAGTTAAAAATTAATCAATATCCAATGTTCTCCCACCTTGATTTAGGTAAAAAGGGCGAGGAAATGGCACAGGCGCATTTTTTAGCCCAGGATTATATCATTTTGTGTGCCAATTGGAAGCTGGGCCGCAGAGAAATAGATTTGATTGTTAGCAAAGAGGAGTGTCTGGTTTTTGTGGAGGTGAAGACGTTATCCAGTGATATATGGGGCTTTCCCGAGAAGAATGTAACCGCATCGAAAATCAGGGCTATACAGGCTGTAGCAAATGGGTATATGAATAGCATGAAAATCCTGCCGAAAAGAATTCGTTTTGACATAGTGGCCATTACATTTAAGAAAGATGGGAGCCACGAGTTGGTACATTTTGAAGATTGCTTTTAATAAAAAGACCGGAAATTTCTTTCACCTTCAGCAAAAGAAATTTCCGGTCGGTCAGTCAGCCATGCGGCTGGCTAATCAGCATCCATTACCAGATACCTGTATAATTATGTGGCGTTATCGCCTTCAATTCTTTTTTCAGCCCCGCACTTATTTTCAATCCATCGATGAATTTATGCATTGTCTTCTGCGTTATCTGGTCTCCGCCGCGTGTCAGCGCCTTCAATGCCTCATAAGGCTGCGGATAATTCTCCCTGCGCAGTACCGTCTGAATCGCTTCTGCTACCACTGCCCAGTTATTTTCCAGATCATCGTGCAGCTTCGCTTCATTCAGGATCAGCTTATCCATTCCCTTTGCCAGCGACTTCAGCGCCAGGATAGAATGACTGAAAGGTACCCCTACATTTCTCAATACAGTGGAATCTGTCAGATCACGTTGTAACCGGGAAATAGGCAGCTTTGCACTCAGGTGTTCAAACAGGGCATTGGCCAGACCAAGGTTTCCTTCCGCATTTTCAAAATCAATCGGATTCACTTTGTGCGGCATCGCAGAAGAACCTACTTCATTTGCTTTGATTTTCTGTTTGAAATAATCCATGGAGATATATTGCCAGATATCGCGGCTGAAATCTATCAGGATCGTATTGATACGTTTTAAGGTATCGAATTGCGCAGCAATATTGTCGTAATGCTCAATCTGGGTGGTATATTTCATACGCTGTAAGCCCAGGGTATTATTTACGAACTTGTCGCCGAACTTCTCCCAGTTGATCTTAGGAAACGCTACGTGGTGTGCGTTGAAGTTGCCGGTAGCGCCGCCAAATTTTGCTGCAAAAGGAATATCACCCAGCAGCTTCACCTGCCCATCCAGTCTTTCAGCAAATACCAGTATCTCCTTACCAAGGATGGTAGGTGAAGCTGGCTGACCATGGGTACGCGCCAGCATAGGGATTTTCATCCATTGCTTGCCGAACTTTTTCAGACCCAGGATCAGGTTAGCGATCGCCGGCATGTACACGTGTTCGATGGCTTCTTTCCAGAATAGTGGGGTAGCGGTGTTATTCACGTCCTGGGAAGTCAGGCCAAAGTGTACCCACTCCAGCTTGTCTTCCAGCCCTAAGGTCTTCAGTTCGTTTTTAACGAAGTATTCTACAGCTTTTACATCATGATTTGTCACTTTCTCTGTATCCTTGATCAGCTGGGCATTTTCAACCGTAAATTCCTGATAGATTTTACGCAGGGCCGGTACCTGGCTTTTGGAGAGGGTGAAAAGCTTCTGCTCGGAGAGGGCAATGAAGTATTCAATCTCTACCAATACACGGTAACGGATCAGTGCAAATTCAGAAAAATAAGGGGCCAGTTCTTCCAGTTGTTTGCGATAACGCCCATCCAGCGGGGAAATGGCGGTCAATGATTGTAATTGCATACTAAAATTTTATTGTTTAGTAATGGGTGGTTTTCACCCCTTACAGGATACATATAGCTAAAATGTGCTAATTTAGCCGGCAAAATTACTGAAATTGGAACGGAAAGTAAAAGTAGCGGCAGTAAGTTATTTGAATACCAAGCCATTATTATTTGGATTTAGGAATCATCCGGTGATGGACATGATGGAGCTGAGCGTGGATTATCCGGCTAAGATAGGCCAGCAGCTGATAGATGGGATAGTTGATGTAGCACTTGTGCCGGTGGCAGTGATACCGAAGATGAAAGAACACCACATTATTTCAGATTATTGTATTGGAGCTGAGGGACCTGTTGCGTCGGTTTGCCTGTTCTCAGATGTGCCTTTACATGACATTAAGCGGATTTATCTGGATTATCAGAGCCGGTCTTCAGTGGCGTTGTTGAAATTGCTGGTGAGGGATTACTGGAAGCTGGATGTGGAGTTTATTCCTACTACAGGTGATTATGAAGGGAATATCAAAGGAACAGATGCTGGATTAGTGATTGGAGACAGGGCATTTTTACAGCGAAAGGTGTCTCCCTATATTTATGACCTGGCAGAATATTGGATCAGGTATACGAGTTTGCCGATGGTATTTGCGGCCTGGATTAGTAATAAGCCATTGCCAATAGAGTTTATCCAGCAGTTTAATAATGCAAATGGAATAGGGATTCATAATATTCCGGCGGTAGTAGCCGAGAACCCTTATGACAAGTATGATCTCACTACGTATTATATAAAGAACCTGAGTTATCCGCTTACACCTTCTAAAAGACAGGGCCTGAACAAGTTCCTGGGATACCTGCAATAAAAGAATTGTATATACCAATATAAAAAGCTTCTGCCTCAGGTAGAAGCTTTTTATATTGGTGATAGCCAGCCGCCGGGCCTAAGTCTGAAAAACTGTTTTTTTTAATTATATTCGTTACCCACTAATCACGGAAGCATGAAAATAGGTATCCTGGGCAGCGGTCCCGTTGGCCTTACGCTAAGTGAAGGCCTTGTCAGGGCAGGACATGAAGTGGTGCTTGGCACCCGAAACCCGGCAAAAGAATCTCTGCAACAATGGATACGCAAAATCGGCCCCCACGTTACCGCCGTGCCTTTTCGCGAGGCGGCAGCCCAGGGAGAATTGATTGTCATCTGTACCAGTTGGGCGGGTACCCAAAAGGCGATTGAAGCCGCCGGCCTCTGGAATTTCAAAAATAAGGTAGTCGTCGATGTCACAAATCCCTTAGACGGGAAAGGGCCTGACCAGCAGGGTAGGCTAAGCTTTTCTATCGGGCATACCAACTCGGCAGGCGAACAGTTGCAGGCGTGGCTGCCCCCGGATGCACATGTGGTGAAAGCACTCAGTTGTATCGGGCATGAATCCATGTTCCGGCCGCAACATGAACAGGATGCGCCCACCATGTTTATATGCGGCAATAAAAGGCAGGCGAAGATGACCGTGACGGAGCTATTGCAACAAATGGGCTGGATTGATATTGTGGATATGGGGAGTATTGAGATGAGCAGGAATATTGAGCCCCTGAGCATCCTGTGGTATGCCTATGGATTCAGAACAGGGACCTGGCAGCATGGGTTTAGATTGGTGAAACGGCCTTCATTGGATTAAACCGGTATCCATCACTCCCCAAAAAAAGGCCTCTCTGAATACTTCAGAAAGGCCCCTCATCAACAAGTTTAGATTTGTTTTACGTGTATATAAAAGTTTGGATCTACCTTAAAGTCCTTCTTATTTGTCAGCGTGAACTGCGTTGATTGCCAGTGCTTTCCAGGATAAATAAACTGATACCCTCTATCATTCAACGTCACCTTCACCGGCATATCAAAATTCTCCACATCCGTCACCCACCTGAACTGTAACTCATTTCCATTAAAATGATACTCCAGTGTTGGAATCGTCGTGTGCATCAGATATTGCTCAAACACCTTCCTGAAATTCATCCGCGTCTGGGAATTCAGATAATCCAATATATCCTTCGTCGTCACCGTCTGGTGCCAGAACGTCTGGTTCATCCCTCTCAGCACATCCCTGAACACATTGTCATTGTTGATGATCTGCCTGATCGTATGCACCATATTGCCCCCCTTATAATACATATCCCCACTACCTTCCGCATTCACACCATAAGGCGCAATGATCGGTATATCATTCCTGATATTCTGCCTTACACCTAGTATATATTCAAACGCCGCCTCACGACCAAATTCACACTCTGTATACAAAGTCTCTGAATAGTTTGTAAACGCCTCATGGATCCACATATCCGCCAGGTCCTTACTGGTGATGTTGTTCCCAAACCACTCATGCCCACTCTCATGCACGATGATAAAATCCCACTTCAAACCCCAGCCGGTACCGGAAAGGTCACGACCTTTATACCCCCAGCCAAAGTTATTACCATAAGCCACAGCACTCTGGTGCTCCATACCTAAATGCGGTGCTTCCACCAACTTGTAACTATCCTGATAAAACGGATACTTACCAAACCAGAACTCAAAACATCCCAGCATTTTCTTCACTTCTTCAAAGTGGATCTTCGCTGTATCTACATTGTAATCCAGCACCCAATAGCTCAGGTCCAGTTTACCACCCTCGCCATTATAAGTATCCTTGATCTCTTTATAGTTCCCGATGTTCAGTGCTACATCATAGTTGTTGATCGGGTTCGCTACATACCATATATAAGTGTCAGTATCATCCTTATTGGAGATCTTTTTCTTCAAACGGCCATTTGATACATCTACGAGGAAGTTCGGCACAGTAACGGCAATGGTCATATCATTCGGCTCGTCGGACTGTGTATCTTTGTTCGGCCACCATACGCTTGCCCCCAAACCCTGACAGGCCGTAGCGATCCACGGACGACCATCTTTGTCTTTCCGCCAGATAATACCGCCATCCCAGGGAGGATTCACCGCCGTTTTAGGCCGGCCATGGAAAAATATAGTGATCTTCTTTGTGGAACCTTTTGGTTGCAGTGCCAGCGTACGCACCATCACCGCATCGCCATCTCGCTCGTAGGCCAGTTTCTGTTTATCCTGCATCACACTATCCACCTCCATAGGCAATTGCAGATCTATCTGCATAATGCTGTCCGGTTTATTTATAAAGTAGGTAATAATATTATAACCTCCCAGTGTACTATCCTGGGCATTCAGGGCTACATGGAGGTCGTAGTTCTGTACATCCCACCATTCCCGGGCTGGGGTGATTGAACCACGGAGGGTATCCGCATGGGTGAAGGTCCGTTCCTGGGCGCCAGCCGAAAATGCTGTAACCATGACCAATAAAAGCAACAATATGCCACGCATAGAAATTGATAGTTTTATAATGGAAAGATATTAATTTTCAGTTTAATGAGCATACAACGTTTTTTAATAATATGGACCATGGTCTTCGGATTGAGTAGTTGTGAAACGAAACAACCCGGCAAACGACAGGTATTCAGGTACAATTCCGTGGATGGAATTGCTACCCTGGATCCCGCATTTGCCAAAAACCAATCCATCATCTGGGCCGTCAAACAACTCTACAATACCCTCGTTGAACCCGATCAGCAATTGCACATCAGACCCTCCCTGGCACAAAGCTGGGAAGTTTCGGCAGATGCCATGGTCTATACCTTTCACTTACGTACAGACGTATACTTTCATGACAACGATGTATTTCCCGGTGGCAAAGGCCGTAAGATGACGGCCAGCGATGTGGTCTATAGTTTAAAACGCATCATGGACCCCACCACCGCCTCTGCAGGTGCCTGGATCTTTAATGGCAAAGTAGACCCTGACAATGGGTTTCAGGCTGTCAACGATTCTACTTTCAAACTCACGCTGTTACGTCCCTTTCATCCTGTAATGGGCATTCTCAGTATGCAATATTGTTCTGTCATTCCGCACGAAATTGTAGAAAAATACGGCAAGGATTTCAGAAAGCATCCCTGCGGAACCGGCCCCTTTCAGTTTAGTTACTGGGAAGAAGGGCAGGCCCTCGTCTTACAAAAGTTCCCGCACTATTTTGAGAAAGGACTCCCTTATCTAGATGCGGTAAAGATTAGTTTCCTCGATAACAAAGCCACCGAATTCCTGTTGTTCCGACAAGGGCAGCTGGAATTTATGAATGATATCGATGCCTCTTTTAAAGATGAAGTGCTGAATAAAAAAGGCGAGTTGAAAAAAGCATGGGAAGGCAGGATGATCCTGGATAAAACACCGCAGCTCAATATCGAATATTTCGGCTTCTTACTGGATAGTACTAAAACCCGTCATTCACCCACCCGGCTTAAAAATATCCGGCTCGCTATCAACTACGGTTTTGACAGGGCCAAGCTCATTACCTACCTGCGCAATGGTATCGGTACGCCTGCCAACGCAGGGTTTATTCCCGCAGGCTTACCCTCTTTCGATACAAGTAAAGTAAAAGGATACTCCTATAATCCCGCTAAGGCCAGGCAGTTATTAAAAGAAGCCGGTTACCCGGAAGGAAAGGGATTGCCCGTGATCAAATTACTATCCATCCCCATTTACGAAGACTTTGCCAATTACGTGGCTAACCAGTTACAACAAATCGGCATTACTGTGCAGGTGGAAGTTGTACAAAAAGCATTGCTATTGGAACAAACCGCTAAGTCCGACGCCCTCTTTTTCAGAGGTAGCTGGATGGGCGACTATGCCGATGCGGAAAACTATCTCGCCGTATTCTATAGTAAGAACCCCGCACCACCCAATTATACCCGCTATAAGAATCCTGCTTACGACAAGCTCTACGAAGCCGCCTTACAGGAAAATAACGACAGCATACGGTATAATCTGTATAACCAGATGGATAGAATGATTGTGGCCGATGCACCTGTTGTACCACTCTTTTATGATGAGGTGATCCACCTGATTCAACCAAATGTGCAGGGAATGGAGAATAACGGGCTGAACCTGCTGGAATTGCGTAAAGTGAGCATCAGGTAGCAAATTTTAACATTTTTTTGCTCCTTATCTATAGCTGCATACAACATATTATGTATATCTCGCATGGTTATTACTCAATTAATGATGGTTTTTAGATTATCTTCGGCGCCTTATTGATCAAAAAATTTAAATAGAGTTAATGACAGCGATATTGATTTTCTTTTTCGCGCACTGGTTCCTGTCGCTTTTCTTCCACACGTTTTTCCTGCACAGATATGCATCCCACCAGATGTATACTACTAACAAGTTCTGGGAAAAAGTATTTTACTTTTCTACCTGGTTTTTCCAGGGAAGTTCTTACCTGGTTCCCCGTGCGTATGGCGTGATGCACAGAATGCATCATGAGTTCAGTGATACTGAAGAGGATCCGCATTCACCACACTTCTTTAAGGACGTATGGTCTATGATGGTGCATACTCGTAAAATGTATAATGATTTTCTGAACGGCAAGCGGGTTGCCGACGAAGAGTTTACCAAAGATCCACTGCCTGTGTGGAATGCGATGGATAAATTTGGTGACAATAATATTACGCGATTAGTCTGGATGGGTATTTATATCGGTTATTATGTAGCGTTTGCGCCCAGCTTCTGGTGGTATTTGTTACTGCCTGTTCACTTCCTGATGGGTCCTGTGCAGGGCGCTGTCGTAAATTGGTGTGGTCATAAATATGGTTATCATAGTTTTGATAATGGAGATCATTCAAGAAATACTTCTCCCTGGGGTATTTTGCTGTTGGGTGAGTTGTTCCAGAATAACCACCATAAGTACAAGGATAGTCCCAACTTCGCAAAAAAGTGGTTTGAGTTGGATCCGACGTATCCGGTGATGCGGTTGATGCATTTAGTAGGGATTATTAAGATAAAACCGAAAATGGCGAAGGTGGTGACTATGAAGGCTGCGGCTTAATTTATTAAAGATATAAGCAAATGAATAAGCTTCTGCCATATGGCAGAAGCTTATTCATTTAGAGTAAATGCACAAAATGAAATAATGCAGGCAATCCACCCCACAACACGTTCAATACCGAACACCTCCTGTTACGTTAACGAACAAAACCCACCCAACAATTTAATTTAACTTCCTGATTTTGAACCCCCTTTATTTCTGACCTGCTTTTTGTATTTATCCTTCCTTATATTTCATTATCATGAATACCCATCTCAAACTTTCGCTCCGTACCCTCTGGGCCCAAAAGTCCTTCTCCCTCCTGAATATACTCGGCTTAGCCATCGGTATTGGTGCCAGCTTACTGATCTTCCTCGTGATCCGTAATGAGATGAGCTACGACAACTATCAATCTAAACGCAACCGCATTTACCGTGTAGTAAGCACAGAAAGAAAAGTCAGTAATAACGAAATCACCTGGAAATACACCATGTGCGTCTTCCCTCTGCCCGACGCCCTCCGCCAGGAATTCCCCTCCCTGGAAAGTGTTGGCAGAATGAACACCATCGGCGGCGCACAGATCTACATCCCCGGAAAGAACGGCGCAGAAGAAATGCGTGTGAAAGAAGATGGCCGGGGGCAATTCTTCGCAGAACCCCAGATCTTCGACATCTTCGATGTACAATGGATCTTAGGCAATGCATCAGAAATGAAAATGCCCAATACCGCCGTCATTGGCGAAAGTCGGGCAAAAGCCTATTTTGGTAGCGCTCAGCAAGCCATGGGTAAAACTATTCAGTTATGGTCCTACCGGGTACCACTCAGAGTAACCGGCGTATTCAAAGACCTTCCAAAGAATACCGATGTGCCACTCCAATTGGCTGCTTCCTTCGAAACCCTCCTGAGCTTAGGTAATGTACGTGAAACGTCGAAAGATAACTGGTCCGATATGGCCGGCGGTTCCCAGTGTTTTGTGGTTTTAAAACCCGGCACGAATCCCAATAGTATCGAATCGCAATTCCCCCGTTTCGTGAAAACTCATTACAGGGAACAGGAGAAAAAACAATATACCTACACCCAACTCTTCCTGCAGCCACTCACCACCATGCACATGGATGCTGCATACGACCTGCCTTACACCAACAGAATTGCCCCCCGTGAATTGTGGTCACTCGCCCTCATCGGGATCTTCCTGCTCCTGGTTGCCTGCATCAATTTCATCAACCTCGCCACCGCCCAGTCGGCGAACAGGGCCCGTGAAGTAGGCGTTCGTAAAGCACTGGGAAGCAATCGCCTGCAACTGCTGAGACAATTCCTCTATGAAACTGGTATCATCACTCTACTCTCACTGATTATCGGTACTGCCATGGCCATTTTTGCCATGCCATTTCTCAGTCATATTTTGGGCAAACCTATTGCTATCACCACTTCAGGTCTGCCGGTTATTATCCTGTTCTTACTACTCACAGGTGTAATCGTCACTTTCTTCGCCGGCTTTTACCCCGGACTGGTTCTTTCCGGCTTTAATCCTGTCACCGCATTAAAAAGCAGGATCAATGCAAAACAAAAAGGAAGTGTTGGGCTGCGCAGAGGACTGGTCATCTTCCAGTTTGTCATCGCCCAACTATTGGTAATTGGTACCCTGGTTGTTGTAAAACAAATGAACTACTTCCGGAACCAATCCATGGGATTTCAGAAAGACGCCGTATTGCTGATTGACCTGCCAAGTGACAGTTTGTTAAGAACGAAATATCATTACCTGGAAAGCCGCTTCCAGGCATTGCCAGGCGTGAAATCAGTCGCTCTGAGTAACAGCGCCCCCAGTACAAGATCTGGCTACTATTCCAATATACTTTATGATACCCGCACAGAAAAGGAACACTTTGGTGTAAAAAGACTCATGGTAGACTCAGGTTATTATAAAACCTATGACCTCCAACTGGCTGCTGGCAGATACATGTTCCCAACGGACAGTATGCGGGAAGCACTGGTCAATGAAACACTGGTGAAAAAGCTGGGCCTGAAATCCAATGAAGAGATCATCGGCAAACTGATTAGTGTAGGTGATAGTAAAAAGATTCCGGTGGTGGGTGTGCTGAAAGACTATCACAACAATCCGCTGGATGAAGAGATCTGGCCAAGTGTGATCACCTCCGAATATTATGGCTTCGCCACCATTTCCGTAAAAATGGATCCACAACAATTGATGAGTACTGCCGATTTGGTGAGGAAGACATTTACTGAAGTATACCCAACTTATTTATATGACTATACTTTTCTGGATGACCAGATTGCACAGTTCTACGAAACTGCCGCCGTCGTTGAACAGTTATTCAAGGTTTTTGCCTTCCTGTCCATCCTGATCTCCTGCCTGGGATTATATGGGTTAGTGTCTTTTATGGCAGTGCAAAAGAATAAAGAAGTGGGGATTAGAAAAGTATTGGGGGCCTCTGTGCAAAGCATATTGTATTTATTCTCAAAAGAGTTCACCATCTTAATTGCAGTAGCATTTCTGGTAGCGGCACCACTGGGTTATTATTGCATGAATAAATGGCTGCAGGGATATTATTATCATATTGATATAAGCTGGGGCGTTTTTGCGCTGGCTATTGCCATGTCGATTGTGATTGCATGGATCACCGTAGGGTACAAAGCTATCAAAGCCGCTTTGGCCAATCCAATTAAAAGCCTCAGAAGTGAATAGCTCAATAATAACATTCATGAAAGAGGTATTCACTAACGGGAATAAAAATTCATTTTCAGAATAAAGAGCCTATATCCATAAAAAATGCCCCCAAAAGTGTCTGACTTTTTGGGGGCATTACAATACAGGCTCTTTAAAAATTAATACCTGGTGGAATTCCATCAGAACTTCTGAAAATACCCATACTTCGCCATCGCCAGCATCGGCCTGTCTCCATCTGTATCTCCATAAGCATAAATATCATCATACCCGGTCAGGTCAAATGTCTGCTTTATCCGATCCACCTTTTCAGGACCATTGCAATTCAACCCATGTATATTCCCGGTAATCAATGCATTGCGTACCTCCAGTCGGGTGCCGATACAAACAATTCCCAGGCTATTACACCACGGTTCCACCCAGTCCTCCGCCGATGCCGTTACGACCGCTACCTGGTGCCCTTGTAACAGATGTTGGCGGATCGCCTGCAACGCCTGCGCTTTCACTAATCCTGGCAGCCGCTCCGCACAAAATTCCGCACACTTGTTTCTGAACGCATCCACCCCCGTCCCTCCAAAGAAAAACCGGAACACCATCTCTTTCATCAGCTGCGTAGAAATAAGCTTCAGCTTAAAAGCCACCAAAGCAGGGGAGAGCAACGTCATCCCGGCATACAACCCCGCACTGCCCTTGTGATACCGGATGATCTCGAACAACGTATCTTTCGTCGTAATCGTTCCGTCAAAATCAAAAAACGCTATGGATGGCTTCATTATAATTTCAGTTTTTTGAAAATGCTTTCCGGTATCGACTTGATGATGAGCATGATATATTTCCAGAACCACTTGGTATACAATGTGTTTTTTTTCTTCTTCACCGCCTTGAACACGTCTTTCGCTACGTCCTGCGGCTGTGCTGTGAGCAATGCCGGCAGTTTCAGGTTCTCCGTCATCCTGGTATATACAAAACCCGGTTGCACACTCAGCACATGCACGCCCTTATGAAAGAGGCGGTTCCGTAACCCGCTCAGGTAAGCCGTAAAACCCGCCTTGGCACTACCATATATATAGTTACTCTGACG
>Ga0182005_1000263_pt1 | contig 33328 bp, 31 predicted proteins | sample Sormic07211103_1_FD_123021 | JGI IMG/M metagenome (GOLD analysis project Ga0182005, IMG submission 123021) | Rhizosphere microbial communities from Sorghum bicolor, Mead, Nebraska, USA - 072115-103_1 MetaG | ecosystem: Host-associated > Plants > Roots > Rhizosphere | place: USA: Nebraska...
ACGGAGATGTTCTTCCATTTCTTCAAGTCTTTTTCAGATGCGGCGAAGGCGAATCTGAATATTAAGGCGGAAGGAGAGAATGAGCATCATAAGATAGAGGCGATCTTTAAGGTGTTTGCGAAGGCTATCAAGATGGCAGTGAAAAGGAATCCTTTTAATATGCAGTTGCCGAGTACAAAAGGAATGTTGTAATTCATAAACGAATCCAGTCGCGATTGCTGATCCGGCGTTAGCCGGATCAGCAATCGCTCCCAAGCCGAAGGTTTTTCGGCCGGAGGCCGAAAAACCTTCGGCGAGAAAAAAGAAAAAAAACATTTGCATTTCTAAAAAAATCACCAGATATTTGTTTCGCAAATAAAGTAAAGCAAACAAACAAATCATGACAACATTCATTACAAACAATCATTGGCGTTGGCACATTATCAGTTCCTGATATCGTGTTACAGTGCCATGATCCGTTGTGATCGTATATAATTCGAAGGCTCGCTGTTACACAGCGAGCCTTCTTCGTTTTTAGACCTAATCAAAATCAAATGGGTAGTATTAAAGTAAAATCAAGATCAAAGCAAATGCTGGCAGATGTATTTACCCCAGTGGGCATCTACCTGCGTCTTCGTGACAGGTTCCCTGGCTCCGTACTACTGGAAAGTACCGACTACCGTGCCAGTGAGAACAGCTATTCCTTTATCTGTATCAAACCAATTGCAGGTATCGAAGTCACCAGCACCACAGACTTTGAGTTCAAGTATCCAAACCTTCCACCAGAAAGGAAGCAACTCAAGAACCGCCAGAGCGTACTCGATGAGCTCCAGAAGTTTCTCAGCAACTTCTCTTTTGTCGACAAACCAGTGCTCCCGGTCGTTCACAGCTTATTCGGATACACCACTTTCGACGCCGTTCAGTTCTTCGAAACAATAGAATTCAATAAGAATAAAGGAAACGGGAACACCATTCCGCTCATGCGCTATCGTTTCTATCAGTACGTGATCGTCATCAACCACTTCAAAGATGAATTGTATCTCTGCGAAAACAGTGTAGATGGCCTCGACAGCGACTTCGAACTGATAGAATCGCTGATCCGATCCAAGGATGTACCTAATTACTCCTTCACTGCTACCGGAGAGGAAACGAGCAACATGACCGATGCGCAGTACATGGAAATTGTTGAAAAAGGTAAACAACACTGCTTCAGGGGCGATGTCTTCCAGGTAGTATTATCACGCGCTTTCAACCAATCTTTCAAAGGCGACGAATTCAACGTCTACCGTGCACTCCGCTCCATCAACCCTTCCCCTTATCTCTTCTTCTTTGATTACGGCGATTATAAATTAATGGGTTCTTCTCCCGAAGCCCAGCTCATCATCAGGGATGGTAAAGCCACCATTCACCCGATAGCAGGCACTTTCCGCCGTACCGGCAATGATGAGGAAGATCGTAAACTGGCAAAACTCCTGCTGGAAGATCCTAAAGAAAATGCAGAACATGTAATGCTTGTAGACCTGGCACGCAATGATCTGAGCCGCCTGGCTACCGATGTAGAAGTAGACTCCTACCGCAATATCCAATATTACTCACACGTCATTCACCTGGTAAGCGAAGTATCTGGCAAGGTCCCGAAAGGTAATCCTTTCTCCCTGCTGGCAGCAACCTTCCCTGCAGGCACCTTATCTGGTGCGCCGAAATACAGGGCCATGCAGATCATTGACGAATATGAACCCACACAGCGTGGTTTCTATGGAGGATGTATCGGTTCTGTAGGTTTCAACGGCGACTTCAACCACGCCATCATGATCCGCAGCATCCTGAGCAAATCCAATACCCTGTATTATCAGGCAGGTGCCGGAGTAGTAGCGAAGTCCGTAGCCGAATCAGAAAAAGATGAAGTGAACAATAAACTGAATGCATTAAAACAGGCCATTCTGCTGGCACAAAAAATCTGACATGAACATTCTTGTGTTTGATAATTACGACTCTTTTACATACAACCTTGTACACCTCGTAGAGAAGATCATCAACGGTAAAGTCAGTGTATTCCGGAATGATGAAATTCCGCTGGAAAAAGTAAAAGACTATGACAAGATCATCCTCTCTCCCGGACCTGGTATTCCGGAAGAAGCAGGACTGCTGCTGCCGCTGATCAAAGAATATGCAGCGACCAAATCCATATTTGGCGTATGCCTTGGCCAGCAGGCCATCGGACAGGCATTCGGCGCCAGCCTGATCAACCTGAAAGATGTATACCATGGTGTAGCGACACCTGTAAACATTATTAACAGGGAAGGCAGATTATTCAATGGCCTTCCTGACCAACTGGAAGTTGGCAGATACCACTCCTGGGTAGTAGATGAAAAAACTTTGCCATCAGGCCTCACCGTTACTGCTAAGGACGACAATGGCTACATCATGGCACTGCAGCATCAGCAATATGATGTGAGCGGCGTACAGTTCCATCCTGAAAGTGTACTCACACCGGAAGGTGAAAAGATCATCCGTAACTGGTTAAATGCATAAATCCCGGGATTATGAAAAAGATACTGAATTACCTTTTTGAACATAAAACATTCACCCGCAGCGCAGCCAAGGAAATCCTGATGGGTATTTCCAAAGGTATGTACAATGAAAGCGAACTTGCCGCTTTCATGACAGTCTACCTGATGCGCAGCATTACTGTAGAGGAACTGCTGGGCTTCCGCGATGCCCTGCTGGAACTCTGCATCCCTGTCAACCTGAATGGCTATGATGTACTCGACATCGTAGGTACAGGTGGCGATGGCAAGAACTCTTTCAACATCAGTACCCTTTCCTGCTTTATCGTAGCCGGTGCAGGTGGCAAGGTGGCCAAGCATGGTAACGTAGGTGTATCTACGATCAGCGGTGCCTCTAACCTGATGGAAACTGCCGGTTATAAATTCAAGAACGACGATGCGAAGCTGCGTACAGAACTGGAAGAATCCGGTGTATGTTTCCTGCACGCGCCACTGTTCCACCCGGCATTGAAAAATGTAGCCGGGGTACGTCGCCAGCTGGGTATACGCACCTTCTTTAACGTACTCGGTCCACTGGTAAATCCGGCTTTTGCACAACACCAGCTGATTGGGGTGTATAGTCTGGAACTGGCCCGTGTGTATAACTACCTCTTCCAGCAGACAGATAAGCAATATGCTATTGTGCATAGCCTGGATGGATACGATGAAATATCACTCACATCAGATACCCGGGTCATCACCAACAAAGGAGAACGGGATTGGACACCTGAACAGCTGGGTAAGCGCAAGGTTTTTCCTGAAGATATTTACGGAGGCAACTCTATTGAAGAAGCCGCCAAAATCTTTATGAAAATTTTAAAGGGTGAAGGTACCTGGGCGCAGAATGCAGTAGTAATGGCGAATGCCGCCATGGGCCTGCATACGCTGGGCAAATACCCGACCTACGAGGAATGTTTCCTGGCAGCTGTTGAATCGCTGGAATCCGGTGCCGCACACAATTCGTTTAAGAAGTTGATAAGTTTGCAGTCATGAAAAATATCCTTACTGAAATAGTCGCACATAAACATGTGGAAGTAGCCACCCGTAAACAGCAACGCCCGGTAGCGGAGCTGGAACAGTCTTCTGCCTTCAAAAGAGTGCCTTTGTCATTGTCTACCTTTCTGCTGAATCCTGAGAAAACAGGCATTATTGCAGAATTCAAGAGAAAGTCTCCTTCCAGGGGACTCATCAATGGCACTGCTACTGTACAGGATGTAACCATGGCTTATACCCGCTATGGTGCTTCTGGTCTGTCAGTATTGACCGACGAGCAGTTTTTTGGAGGTAGTGCTGACGATCTGGTGCAGGCCCGCGCAATGAATAACATTCCTGTGCTGAGAAAAGATTTTGTGATCGATGAATACCAGATACTGGAAGCAAAGGCCATTGGGGCAGACGTGATCCTGCTCATTGCAGAATGTCTGACAAAAGAAGAAGTAGCGCGGTTAGCCGCCTTTGCCCACAACTTAGGACTGGAAGTATTGCTGGAAGTACACAGTGGTGACCAGCTGGACAAGGTAACGGATCATATTCAGAACGTAGGGGTGAACAACCGCGACCTCACTACTTTCAAGGTAGATTTCAACCGTAGCTGTGAACTGGCACCCCGGATTCCTGCAGGCAAATGCAAGGTAGCGGAGAGTGGTATCAGCAACACGGATAATATCGTGACACTGAAGAAAGCCGGTTTCAACGGTTTCCTGATCGGTGAGCACTTCATGAAGACAGAAAATCCTGCAAGGGCATTTGAGAACTTTGTCACGGAGCTGTCCGGTAAACTGAAAGGATAAATGATGCAACTAAAAGTATGCGGTATCACCAGAAAAGAAGACCTGGAAAAACTGGTCGACCTGGGTGTACACTATGCCGGCTTTATCTTTTATGAGAAATCGCCCCGTTTTGTAGGGAACAAACTCGATGCCCGTACCGTGCGGGAAACGAAGGGTATCCTGAAGGTAGGTGTGTTTGTAAATGCACCACTGGAGCAGGTGAAACAGCTCATCAGCAGTTATGGACTGCACCTGGTACAACTGCATGGTGACGAAGATCCTGCATACTGTGCAGCTTTGCAGTCATTGGTACCTGTGATCAGGGCCTTTAGGATAGGTGAGGATATAGACTGGGCAACGCTGGAAGAATTTGTACCTGTGACTAACTACTTCCTGTTCGACACTGCTGCCGGCAAGGCTTACGGTGGTACAGGCAAATTGTTCAACTGGGAATTGCTGAACAGTTATCCTTACGATCATCCATTCTTCCTCAGTGGTGGCATTGGCCCTGATCAGCTGGAAGACCTGCTGGTATTCGATCATCCGGCATTGTTTGCAGCTGATGTGAACAGCAAATTTGAAACTGCACCTGGTGTAAAAGATATGGATAAAGTGCAGCAGTTTTCAACAAAGATTTTATAAACTTATTTAAAATAATCAAGCATGAAGATCGCTGAAAATACGTTAGGCTTACCTTATCATGTAGATGAAAAAGGCTTCTACGGCCGCTTTGGTGGCGCCTACGTACCGGAGATGCTCTATCCCAACGTAGAGGAATTACAGACCCGATACCTGGAAATCCTGCGTGAGCCCGGCTTCCAGCAGGAGTTTGAACAGCTGCTGCGTGATTATGTAGGCCGTCCTTCTCCATTATATTTTGCAAAACGCCTGTCTGAAAAGTATGGTGCACAGATCTACCTGAAAAGAGAAGACCTGAACCATACCGGTGCACACAAGGTAAATAATACAATTGGTCAAATCCTGCTGGCAAAGCGGCTGGGTAAAACCCGCATCATCGCTGAAACCGGTGCTGGTCAGCACGGGGTAGCGACAGCTACTGTATGCGCCCTGATGAATATGGAATGCGTGATCTACATGGGAGCTATCGACATTCAGCGCCAGGCGCCGAACGTAGCCCGTATGAAAATGCTGGGTGCTACGGTGGTACCAGCTACCAGTGGTAGTCAGACGTTGAAAGATGCGTGTAATGAAGCGATCCGTGACTGGATCAACAACCCTGTGAGCACACACTATATTCTGGGTACAGCTGCGGGTCCTCACCCATATCCTGATATGGTGACCCGGTTCCAGTCAGTGATCAGCGAAGAGATCCGCAAACAGCTGGAAGAGAAAACCGGCAATCCGAATCCAAATTATGTAGTAGCCTGTATAGGTGGTGGTAGCAACGCTGCCGGCACTTATTACCACTTTCTGAATGAGCCGGATGTAAAGATCATCGCTGTGGAAGCTGCGGGTAAAGGGGTACGTAGCGGACACTCAGCTGCTACGACCCAACTGGGTAAGCTGGGTATCATCCACGCTGCCAAAACGTTGCTGATGCAGACAGATGATGGACAGATTACAGAACCCTATTCCATTTCCGCAGGGCTGGATTATCCGGGTATTGGTCCATTGCATGCACATTTGTATGAGACCGGGCGTGGTACTTTCCTCGCTGCTACAGATGATGAAGCCCTGGCGGCAGCTTACGAGCTGACCAGACTGGAAGGCATAATCCCTGCACTGGAATCATCTCACGCACTGGCGAAGTTGGGTGAAATTCCTTTCAAGCCAACAGACGTTGTGGTAGTATGTCTGAGTGGTCGTGGTGACAAGGATATGGAAACATACATTCGTAATCTGCCCAATAAATAAATTTTTTTATGAGCAATCGTATAGATCAGTTATTTGCCAGTAAGAAAACAGGCATTCTCAATATATACTGTACAGCGGGTTTCCCGGAATTGAATGATACATTGCCGGTGATGACAGCACTGCAACAGCATGGTGCAGACCTGATAGAACTGGGTATGCCTTTTTCCGATCCGCTGGCCGATGGTCCGGTGATCCAGGAAAGCAGCACCCGTGCTATTAAAAATGGTATGGGCCTCCGTGTATTGTTTGAGCAATTGAAAGACTTCCGCAAGACAATTTCTGTTCCTGTAATCCTGATGGGTTACCTGAACCCGGTATTGCTGTACGGCATTGAGGCTTTCTGCCAGAAATGTGCAGAAGTAGGCGTAGATGGTCTCATTTTGCCTGACCTGCCTATGGACGAGTATGAAAATGAATATAAAGCGATCTTCGAACACTATGGCCTGCACCTGATTTTCCTGGTGACACCTGAAACGAGCGAAGCCCGTATCCGTAAGATTGACAGCCTGAGCAAAGGATTTATTTACGCCGTATCATCTTCCTCTACCACTGGTACAGACAAGAATATGGGCCACCAGCAGGCATATTTCGAAAAACTTGAAAAGTTGCAGTTAAAGAACCCTGTATTGATCGGGTTTGGTGTCAAAGATAAAGCTACCTTTGCGGCGGCCTGTGCGCACAGCAATGGTGCAATCATAGGTACTGCCTTTATCCGCGCTATCGAAAATGCGACCAACATCGACACTGCTGTCAAAGACTTTATCAGCAGTGTAAAATAGTTTTTATGAAAACGGTAATCATCAAGTACAACGCCGGCAATATCCGCTCTGTATTATTTGCACTGGACCGCATTGGTGTGGAAGGTGTAGTCACAGATAATCCGGAAGAAATCCGTGCTGCAGACAGGGTGATCTTTCCCGGGGTAGGAGAGGCGAGCACCGCCATGAACTATCTAAAGGAAAGAAAACTCGATCTACTTATCAAGGATCTGAAGCAGCCTACATTGGGCATCTGCCTGGGTATGCAGCTGATGTGTAAACATTCAGAAGAAAACGATACCCCCTGCCTTGGCATCTTCGATGTGGAAGTAAAAAAATTCCAATCGCCGGTAGATAACCTCCTGAAGATCCCACAGATCGGCTGGAACAATATTACAGGTTTGTACAGCGCTATTTTTGAGCATGTGCGTGAGAACAGTTACATGTACTTTGTACACAGTTACTATGCGGCACTGAGTGCGGATACTGTGGCTACCACAAACTATGTGATTAACTACAGCAGCGCCCTGCAGAAAGATAATTTCTATGCGGTACAATTCCACCCGGAAAAGTCGGCAGATGCAGGACAACAAATTCTGGAAAACTTCCTGAAGATTCAATAAAGCATGCAGGTAAGAAGAATCAATACAGTGGATACATTCACCCTGCGCAGGGATGTGTTGTATCCTGATCAGTCACTGGATGCCGTAAAGGTGGAAGGGGATGAAGATAGTATGCACTTTGGATTGTTTGAACAATCAACCCTGGTTGGTGTCATTTCTTTGGTCCTGGAGCGGGCAAGTGCACGCTTCCGCAAGCTGGCAATTTCTACGGCCTGCCAGGGAAAAGGGTATGGCAGCATATTGTTATCTCATGTGGAAGATTTTTGCCGCAGGGAACGCATTCCATCCCTGTGGTGCGATGCCCGCGAATCGGCATTTGGCTTCTATGAAAAGAGGGGCTATGTATACGACAGTGCACCTTTTAAAAAAGGAAATAATACATTTCGTAAGATGAAAATTGAACTGGGTCAGGCATCCGCGCAGCAATTCAGCGTGATTCCGGCAATCGATATTATAGATGGTAAATGCGTTCGCCTCACACAGGGAGATTATGCACAAAAGAAAGTGTATAACGAACATCCGCTGGAAGTGGCAAAAGAGTTTGAAAGCATTGGCGTGACCCGCCTGCACCTGGTAGACCTGGATGGGGCTAAGAAGGGCAGTGTGGTGAACTGGAAAGTGCTGGAGGCGATCGCAGGCCATACCAACCTGGTAGTAGATTTTGGAGGAGGTATCAAGAAGGAAGATGACCTCCGCATCGTATATGAAAACGGTGCTGCACTGGCTACTATTGGTTCTATTGCCGTAAAGGAGCCACAGCTGTTTTTTAGCTGGGTAAAACAATATGGCGCAGACAAGATCTTCCTGGGGGCAGATGTAAAGGAAGAGAAGATCGCGGTAGGTGGCTGGCTGGAAACAACTGACCTCTCTATCTACGATTTCCTTGAATCAAATATCAAAGAGGGTGTCCATCACATCTTCTGTACGGATATAGCGAAAGACGGTTTGCTGCAGGGGCCTTCTATACCCTTGTACAAAAAGATCCTGGAACGCTTCCCGGACATCGACTTTGTAGCCAGCGGTGGAGTGAGCAATATCGACGATATCTATGCGCTGCAGGAAGCGGGTTGCAATGGCGTGATCGTAGGAAAAGCGATTTACGAAGGAAAGATTTCGATGGAAGAGTTGAAACAATTAATGAAGTAAACAACACAAGCCATGTTGACAAAACGTATCATACCTTGTCTGGACATCAAAGATGGTCGCACAGTAAAAGGGGTGAACTTTGAAAATATCCGCGATGCGGGGGATCCGATTGAACTGGGTGCCCTGTATGCGCAACAGGGAGCCGATGAGCTGGTATTCCTGGACATCACTGCTACCAATGAGCGTCGCAAGACCTTGTCCGATCTGGTAAGACAGATTGCCAGACATGTAAATATTCCGTTTACAGTAGGGGGGGGCATCTCATCAGTAGAGGATGTGAGTGTGTTGCTGCAGAATGGCGCTGATAAGATCTCCGTCAATACTTCTGCATTCAAGCGCCCTGAGCTGGTAGATGAACTGGCAAGGGAGTTTGGCAGTCAGTGTGTGGTACTGGCGATCGATACCCGTTTTGAAGATGGGGATTGGTATGTGTACCTGAATGGCGGCCGTGTAAAAACAGACGTAAAATGCTATGACTGGGCAAAGGAAGCGGTCAACAGGGGAGCGGGCGAGATCCTGCTCACTTCTATGAATAATGATGGTACCAAGCAGGGTTTCGCTTTGGATATCACCGGCAAACTTTCCCAGCACCTGAATGTACCTGTGATAGCCTCTGGTGGCGCGGGTACCATGGATCATTTTATGGATGTGTTTGAACATGCACAGGCTGATGCCGCACTGGCAGCAAGCATCTTCCATTATAAGGAAATTGAGATTCCTGAGTTGAAGACATATTTGTATCAAAAGGGTGTAAATATCAGGTTTTAATTTGTTGGGTTTGCCAAAGGCATAATGCCCTGGTTAAAAAACTCACAATAAAACTGCTACTTTTGCACTGCTTAAGCAATTAAAGAGCGCACCAAATGTATAACTACAAGCAGATAGACTTTCAAAAATCAGCAGACGGACTCGTACCGGCTATCATTCAGGATGCCGCTACACACAAAGTTCTGATGCTGGGCTACATGAACCAGGAATCCCTGGACAAAACCCTGCAGGAAGGTAAAGTGACTTTCTTCAGCCGTTCTAAGCAAAGGCTGTGGACAAAAGGAGAGGAGAGTGGTAATTTCCTCACGCTGGTAGACCTGCGGGTAGACTGTGATAACGATACCCTCCTCATCAAGGTAAACCCTGCGGGTGTAGTATGTCACACAGGCGCGGACACCTGCTGGGATGAAAAGAATATCTCCAACGATTTTTTGTCCAAGCTGGAAAACGTCATCACCGAGCGTAAGAACAATCCATCTGACAGCTCTTATACCTCTAAACTCTTCGCTAAGGGCATTAACAAGATCGCTCAGAAGGTAGGGGAAGAAGCGGTGGAAGTGGTGATCGAAGCCAAAGATGACAGTGAAGAGCTGTTCCTGAACGAATCAGCGGACCTGCTTTTCCATTACCTGGTCCTGCTCAGTGCTAAAGGCTACCAACTGTCTGACGTACTGGGAGTATTGCAGCAAAGACATAAGTAACACAAATATTTCATATATTAGGGCGTGAAAAGACTTACTGTTACCTGCGCCATAGGCGTACTATGCTCACTTTCCATCACTGCACAGCAGGTGTCCGGTTCCCTGAAGGGAGCGGAGGGCAAAAAGCTTTACCTCTTCAGTGATGACGACAACAACCCAAAGGATTCCCTTGTCATTAAAGAGGATGGGAAATTCTCCTTTACGACTGATGTGACCAAAGCGCCAGCGGTGAACGCCCTGGTACTGGAGTCTGTGAATAATCCCCTGCTGTTTGTAACAGGCAAGGAGAAGACCTCCTATGTATTGACTGCTGCTGACTTTCCGATTGCTGCTTCTATGAAGGGCAGTGCGGATGACAAGGCGATGCAGGAATACCAGAAGGCCTTTGCTCCACTGCTGAAACGTGCGGGTGAGCTGAACGCAGAAGCCAGAGGTATTGGCGCTGAGGATGAAGCTGCCAAACAGGCTTTCCGTGATAAAGCGGCTAAGTTCGGCGATGAGGTGGCTGCCACCGGCAAGAAACTGGTGAAAGACCATCCGAAGGAAATAGCCAGCATCTGGGTGTTGATGAATGAGTTACGTAGCCGTTTATCTCCCGACGAATTTGAAGCATTATATACTTCTCTCGATAAGGATCTGAAAGAAACCAAGTATGGTAAATCAGCTGCCCGCTACCTGCGTGAAGCAAAAGGGGAGACTGAAAATGTGGAAGCAGACGATTTCGAGCAGACCGACGTGAATGGAAACAAAGTAAAGCTGTCTTCTTTCAGAGGTAAATATGTATTGGTGGATTTCTGGGCAAGCTGGTGTGGACCATGCCGCCAGGAAAACCCCAATGTGGTAAAAGCATATAACAAGTTTAAAGACAAGAACTTCACTATCCTGGGTGTATCACTGGATAAAGAGAAAACCAGCTGGGTGAATGCCATCCAACACGATAACCTGACCTGGACGCAGGTATCGGATCTGAAAGGTTGGGGTAATGAAGCCGCTCAGTTGTATAATATTCAGGGGATTCCGGCGAACCTGCTGATAGACCCGAAAGGCCGCATCATAGCGCGTAACCTGAGAGGTCCGGCGTTGGAAGCGAAGCTGGCCCAAATATTGAAATAAGTAACGAAAATATTAGCTGAAGCCCGCTCTGCGGGCTTTTGGCGTTTTTAGGCCGTTTATCACAATCCCTTTGCTTATCCTGATGGTAATCGGGATTTTTGTTTTAAAATCAGAAACTAATGAAGTCAGTAATATTGGCCGCGGCGCTTTTGTCGCCAGTGGTCTTGTTTGCGCAGGAAAAGAAAAATGAGCAACCCTTTACCATTGAGGGATCTGTGGCGCAACTACAAAAGCCAGCTAAAGTATACCTGAGTATCCGTAACGCCCGCATGAATAAACTGGATAGTACAGAGGTGAAAGATGGTAAATTCTCTTTTTCAGGGAGTGTAGAGGAGCCGACTTTGGCCAATCTGCTCCTGAAAGTACAGGACCCGTCGGCACCCGAGCTGACAGGGCCGGTAAAGAAGGATATGCTGACTGTATTCCTGGAAAAGGGAAAAATGAATATCGCTGCACAGGATTCAATCGGTAAAGCGACTGTGACGGGTTCAAAAGCGAACGATGATTTTAAGCACCTGAAAGACCTGCTGAAAGATGTGGATAGCCAGCTGATGGATCTGAAGTTGCAGTATCGTCAGTTGTATATGGCGAAAGATGAGGAGGGGATGAAGAAGCTGGAGCCTAAATTTGATGAAGTGGAAGCTAACCAGAAGACGATCATGGGTGATTACCTCAAAAATAATACAAGTTCCCCGATAGCATTGTTTGTATTGAACCAGTATGCTGGTTATGAGATTAACCCTACTGAGATTACCCCTATATTTAATAAGCTCAGTAAGACATTGCGCAATAGTCCTTCCGGAAAAGAATTAGCAACAAGGCTGGAATCTGCCCGTAAGACGGCGGTTGGACAGCCAGCGATGGAGTTTAGTCAGCCTGATGCAGACGGGAAGCTGGTAAGTCTGGCTTCTTATAAGGGGAAATATGTGTTGGTGGATTTTTGGGCAAGTTGGTGTGGGCCTTGCAGGGCTGAGAATCCAAACGTGGTGAAGGCGTATAGCAGGTTTAAGGATAAAGGGTTTGATATATTGGCGGTGAGCCTGGATGATAAGAAGGATAAGTGGCAGGCGGCAGTGCAGGCGGATAATTTACCATGGACGCATGTGAGTGATTTGAAGGGATGGAAGAATGAGGTGGCGGAGCAGTATGGAATACAGGCGATTCCGCAGAATTTGCTGTTGGACCCGAAGGGGGTGATCATCGCGAAGAACTTGCGGGGTGATGCACTGGAAAAGAAGTTAGAAGAAGTGATTAAATAATTCAAAGCGAAATAAGCTCAATGAAAAAGGTTTTGCAGCTGGCAAAACCTTTTTCATTGAGGCCCGAAAAGGGGCGGCTGGCCAGGACAGCCGCCCCTTTTGGTTTTTTTGTTAAATAAATTTGGTTGTTTACGAAAGTTTCGTAGATTTACGAAACAATCGTAGTTATGGAAAAATTAACGCAACAAGAGGAGATCGCTATGCTGGCTATCTGGAAAATATCCGGCTCCTCCGAAACAGCTGGTGGATTTGTAAAGGACTTCCTTGAAGCCCATCCGGCTCCTCAACCACCTTACACCACCCTTGCCTCCACTGTCAAAAACCTGGAAAAAAAGGGCTACCTGCAGAGTCGTAAGATCGGCAACGTATACGAATACCAGCCTATCATTCCCGAAACCGAATACAAGCAGAAGTTCATGAGTGGCTTTGTAAAAGACTACTTCGAAAACTCATATAAAAACCTTGTCACCTTTTTTGCGAAGGAAAAAAAGATCAGCCCGGAAGAACTGAAAGAAATCGTAAAGATGATAGAGAAAAATCAATAGATGTCCGAGAAAAATCCATAAGTTATGTTGCTCTTTTTGCTCAAGGCTAATATCGCTCTCACGTTATTCTACCTCGCCTACCGCTTTGGTTTGCGCCGTCTTACATTCTATACTTTAAACCGTGCCTTTCTCCTGCTGGCCATCATTTGCGCCGCTGTTTGTCCATTCATCGACCCGGAAACGATTTTCAGGCACAACCGTCCACTCACTGGTGCAGCTATGGGGTATGTCATTCACTTCAATGACCTTCGCCAGCCAGCTACTCCGTGGATTAATGTTGTCCTTATCTATATTTTCTGGACAGGTGTCATTATCATGACCATCCGCATGCTGCTGCAACTCAGCTCACTCTGGATGCTGCACAGAAAAACCAGCAAAGACAAGCTCTTTGACCAGAACATAAGGGTCACAGACCAGTCATTACAGCCATTCTCTTTCCTGCAAAATATCTATATCAACCCTGAAATGCACAGTCCAGCAGAACTCCCGGCCATCATGTGCCATGAGCAGGTCCATGTAAAACAATGGCATACACTGGATGTGCTGCTGGGTGAGGTGAACAAGATTTTCTACTGGTTCAACCCTGGTGCATGGCTTATCAGCATTGCCATCAAGGAAAACCTGGAGTTCATCACCGATAGATATATGTTGCGACAGGGTACAGATATCAAAGCTTATCAATACAGTCTTTTAAAAGTAAGTGGGATCCCATATGCGACGGCCATCGCAAACAATTTCAATTTTTCACACTTAAAACAAAGGATTATGATGATGAATAAAAAACGGTCATCGAAATATAATCTGGTACGGTACTTTGTGTTGGGGAGTTTAATGATTATTGCGCTTGTATCACTGAATTACACCCGTGCAGCAATTACTGTCACAGTAAAGAAAGCATTGCGGGCAGATACTTCAGTGACCCCACCCCCACCGCCACCAGCACCGCTGGCGAAAGTAGCGCCTGACGGTAAAGAAGCACCTGACGTTCAGGAAGCGCCGCTTGCACCGCCCGCACCAGATGCACCCATGGTGCAGGTAGTAGATATATCAGCTAAAGAGGTTCCTCCTGTTCCTGCGCCACCACCACCCAAAGCACCTAAGGCCCCGAAAGGAGTGAAGCCACCTCCGCCACCACCTCCTCCGGCACCAGCTGTATTTTCGATCAGAATCGATGATCCTAAACCAGGCCATGCGCCAAAGGCAGGGACATTGCCTCCACCACCACCACCTCCGGTAGCTCCTCCGCCACCAAATCCGGCAGATTCAGGGCATAATGTGGTATTCAGAGCCATTTCAATAAAAGGATCCGGGAATGCTGATAAGGCTCCGCTTTACTACCTCAACAATGTTTATAAGGGAAAAAACCTTCCTCAAATAAACAACGATGACATTGAAAGCATATCTGTATTTAAAGGGGATGGCATTCCTGAGCAATATGGACAGGAAGCAAAGGAAAACGGGATGATCTTTATTTATACAAAAGATTATAACGGACCGAAAGACCCTGGTAAAATAGATGTTAAAAAAACAGAAGCGATTACTATGGAAGCATCCAAAATAATTTTCGATAAAAAAGATAATAAACAGTAATAAAGAAGCCTCCTGTGAAAAGGAGGCTTCTTTATTATCTTAAAAAGATAAGGGCATATTTAATAGCTGCTGCTACCTTACACACCTGAAACCAAGATTCTCCAACCCTGACTCCGGTGATGACTTCATTCTTGCTGTCACCCTATATCCTGAACAATACTGATCCGTACACATAAATGACCCTCCTCTGATCGTATGTTTCGCCACTGATGGATCATCCGGGTCATACCCTTTTTCAGGCCCTTTGGGATTATGTGCATGATCTGCCTGTTTATAGTAATTCACATCATACCAATCTGCCACCCATTCCCATACATTTCCTGCCATATCATACAATCCGTATCCGTTAGCCGGAAATGACCTTACAGGTGCCAATCCTGTAAATCCATCTACGCCTGTATTCTGGTAAGGGAAATTCCCACTCCACGTATTGGCTTTGGGCTTGCCGGAAGTGATCGGATCGCTGCCCCATGAATATGGCTGATCATTCAGACCTCCCCTGGCAGCAAATTCCCATTCGGCTTCTGTTGGCAGGCGTTTACCCGACCATCTTGCATAAGCCTGTGCATCATCCCATGACACCTGAACCACAGGCATGTTTTCCCTGCCAGTGATCTCACTGTTCGGCCCCTGTGGATGACGCCAGCTGGCACCCTGCACAAATGTCCACCATTGTGAAACATCATTCAGCGGTACTGCATGATTGGGAGGTGTAAATACCAGTGCACCGGGTAACAGCATGCTGCTGTCCGGCTCGGGAGAACCGGGAGGTAATTGTTGCATCAACTCTTCTTTGCTGATTGGTTTTTCAGCTGTAGTAACGTAACCGGTAGCAGCTACGAACCGGGCAAACTCCGCATTGGTCACTTCATGTTCATCTATCCAGAAGCTATCGACCGTAACGGTATGCCTGGGTTGCTCATCCTGACGGGCTGCTGCATCATTGGCACCCATTACAAAAGTGCCACCGGGTATCAATATCATATGGTTGACGGTATCCGCCGTCGTGGCCAGCACACTGTCTTTACCTGGAATCTTCTTTTCACTGCTTTGGCAGGCATTGAGCAAAAAAGCTCCTGCCAGCAGGTAGAGTGACATATAACGAAACATATCTCACAAGATCGGGAATATTTTATAAAATATCTGCCTGAAGCAGCAAGGATACTGTATCAGGTGCATAAGTTCCTGCATTCCGGGGTAGTAGTCATCAGCAAGCGCGACGTTCTAAATCGTTATATATGTAAAAAATTAACACTAAAATAATCACCTGTCTCCTGAAACTGTCGTAAACTGCATCAGCTTAACATATGGAACAATTTTCAGCACCTTTCCACCGCCACGATTTTGGAGAGCATTTCCTCTGGGGCGTCACAATTTCTGCATTTCAGAATGAAGGCGCGCATGATCATGACGGAAAAGGCGCTTCCATCTGGGATGATTTTACATCCCGCAAAGGCAAGATCAAAGATGGCACCCATGCACAGGTCACTACCGATTTCTACAACAGGTACCGGGATGACATACTACTCTCTAAGTCCATGGGGTTTAAAATATTCCGTTTCTCAATTGCCTGGCCCCGTATCCTTCCTAATGGTACCGGTGCTGTGAATACCGCTGGCATAGACTTTTACCACCGCATTATCGATACATGCCTGGAACTGGACATGGTACCTTATGTGACTCTGTATCACTGGGACCTGCCATTGGCATTGGAGCACAAAGGGGGGTGGTGTCACAGAGGGGTTGTCTTTGCTTTTGAAGAATATGTGCGCATTTGTGTGAAGGCTTATGGCAGGAAGGTAAAAAACTGGATTGTGATGAATGAGCCTTTTGGCTTTACGTCACTGGGTTATATGTTAGGGGTACACGCGCCGGGTAAATTTGGGTTATCCTATTTCTTCCCCGCGGTGCACCATGCTTTGCTGGCACAGGCTGCTGGGGCCAAGGTGATCCGTGAACAGGTGGAAGGCGCGAATATCGGTATTGCATTGTCCTGCTCTTATATCTTACCATATACACAGAGTGCTGCCGATATACAGGCAGCCCGTAAGGCCGATGCGCTGTTTAACAAGACGTTTCTGGAGCCTATATTGGGTATGGGTTACCCAGTGGCTGATTTTCCCTTACTGGGCAAAATTGAGCGCCGTTATGCCCTTTGGCGGGATCGGGATTCCCTCTCTTTCGATTATGACTTTATCGGGGTACAGAATTATTTCCCGCTGGTGATTCGCCGCAATCCATTTATGCCTATAGTGGGGGTATCGGAGGTGAAGGCACGTTTCCGAAAGGTACCGGTGACAGCTTTGGGCTGGGAGATAAGTGGGGAGGGGATGTATGGTATTCTGAAACAGTTTGCTGCGTATCCGAATATTCCGAGACTGATTGTGACGGAGAATGGGGCAGCTTTCAATGATGTATTGACAGAAGGTCGTATTCACGATACAGACAGGATCAACTATTTCATTACCTACCTGGAAGCGATTTTAAAGGCGAAGAATGAGGGCGTGCCACTGGATGGCTACTTTGTATGGACACTCACAGACAATTTTGAGTGGGCGGAGGGGTACCGTGCCCGTTTCGGTCTGGCGCATGTAGATCTCGAAACGCAGGTGCGTACGCTGAAGGATTCGGGGTTGTGGTTCCAGAATTTTCTACATGACAAATAGTGAAGTGGTTGTTTGGCCCGGTTAGCTGGTCATGCAAATTCTCCTCCCGGTTTTAATACAGCAAAAAAAAGGTCGCTCCATCAGGAACGACCTCAATAATATCAAACCATCTGTCTTGCGATCAATCGTAAGTTCTGCGGATGAACCAGATGTCTCTCAGTGAGAAGTGGAATACGGCATTCATATACGTTTCCTTAATCAACCCACTGTTCATTGTACCACGTTGTCCTGCTTCCAGTCCTATGTAGTAACGGATTGAACCGCTTTTACTTGGGATAGAGATACCAGCGGTACCTGATACATCCTTCATTTGCTCGCCATACAGCTGCAGGTAAGATTTATTATATGCAAAACCTGCCTGAACTACGATCCCTTCTACACGCATATCACCATAAGTACGTCTGAAAGCATATTCCAGACCGGTAGAGTAGCGATCCGCATCCACCAGTTTGTAGTGTGTACCGCTCTGTCCGTACTGGCTCCATTTCTGGCGTTTCCAGTCTGCGAGCCAGGTGAAGGTACCATTGGTCAGGGAGATACCACCAGCATACGCTTCCGGTAAGGTGTATTTCTCGTCGGTCAGGTCATAAGAGTACACAGTGGTTTCACTGCTGTTCTGTATAATCAACTTCTTATTGAAGTTCATGTTGGTCTTGAAGCGATAAGTAGCACCGAGTCCTAACACCCATTTGGAACCGATTTTACCGGCATATTGCACACCAGTATTGAAGTTCACATTGAAAGCGTAGCGTTGCAGCTTGGTGGAGATAGTATCGCCACCTACGTTTTCAAGGGTATTGATAGGCCCGAAGAGGAAATTGGTAGCCACACCAACGGAGAAGTTCTTGTTCAGTCTTACTGAGTTGGTAATGTAGCCTTTATTGATACCTCCGTCGCCGGTAGTGGTAGTGGTCTGGCCACTGTTATCCACATAGGTGGTGGAGAGTAATTTATAATTCACGGAGCTGTACGGGGAGAACCCAACACTGATCCCCCAGCGGTTATTTGCTTTGAAACCGATAGCAAGGCGTCTTACGGAGAGGTCGCCCGCAGTTTGATTAAGACTGCTGCTATTTTTATATCCTACGATCTGCCCTCTGAGGGATACGTCGAACATAAAATGCTGTCGTGGGATAGCTGAATAGGAGGCGGGGTTGAGCTCATTCAGAAAATAATCTGAGCGGCGGGCAACACCACTGCTACCTACACCAAAATTTCGTGTATAGTCCCTTTCTTCCAGATCGCCGATGGCGTATGCCGAGTAAAGGGAGTTAATGCCATGCTGTGCCAGTGCCTTTGTTCCCATCAAAAGCATCATTAAGCCGCATAGGCCTGTTGTATATTTTATTCGCTTCATGTAGTCTGTTCTAGCTTGCATTCGTTATTTATACAGCAGATAATAAACCTTGAACTCGATCGGGTTGATATCGTGGTTTGGTCCACCTAATATCAGGCGATCGAAGTGAGAAAGGCCGGTAGCACCTGGTGTCATAAGACCCAGGCCTCTGGTTGTATTATCGGAGGATGCAATCTCGTTGATCACATAGTTGGTTACGTCGTAAGTGTATTCAGTGCCAAGGTTATACACGTAATCGGTGACCAGGCTACCTGTTTGTACAGCCCCTGTGCTGGGGTTGGTTACGGAGTCAGTCACTGCGTTACCAGCGTTCAGTCTTACCAGCGTCAGTTTAGACGGCAATTGGAACGGATATACATAGGTGTTCCTGACAGGCTTTACCCTCAGGGTAGCACGCATGATCTTATAGAATTTAGCCGTTTGAGAGAATTGTCTCAGGTAAGGGAAGTCAATCCTTGTCACCACGTTGGTTAATGGCTGCACATAAGTCACGTTATTCGCTTTCTCAGCCAGTACTTTGTTGGTGGCCAGATCAGCGTTTGGTGTGAGACCAGCCAGCGGAGAACCAGCAGGACGGGTAAAGTCCACGTGGTTGAACTGTGAGGTGGCATCATACATGGCAAAGTCGATGGACTTCCACGCTAAGGTAGAAGAATTCACGTGATAATACATACGAAGAGACAGGGAGTCATCGGCTCTGAGCGGCGTGATCACCTTGCTGTTCGCTCCTGGTCTGATGCACAGGCCTGGGAAATATTGTGTGAACTGCGTCTGGTTGGTCACCGTAGGCAGTTTGTTATAAACCTTGTTAAAGAGGTCCTGACCGATGGCGTCATCGATTTTGATACCATACACGCTATCCAGGGTAGGGCGGATGTGTGAGATCTGCAGGGAACCCACTGGTGTAGGGTCGGTGGTAAAGGACATACCACTATAATAATAAGAGGTACCATTTGTTTTTTCGATGGCCTTGGTCACTTTGTATACTTCAAAGTGCTGGGAGCCGGTGGTATCTCCATAATAATAGGTCTTAGGGTGCACCATCAGTACTAGTGAATCGTAGACTGCGAGATCTTCGAGGTTGGTAGAGGAGGTCACAGACTTCAGCTTGAAATAAGTGCTGGAGGAGATCGTACCGAAGTACGGATCGGTGGTGGTCCCTACGAGGGCAACGCCCTGATCGGAGGTCGGAATGGAGTCAAGGAAAACAGTACTCGCATTCATGGTAATAGTATCCGTAACTATGTACTCAGTACCACTAGTCTCAACTTCGTTACTATAATTAAAGCCTTCCTTGTCACAAGCTGATGCGCCTGCCACTAAAATTGCACAAACCAGGTATTTATAAGCCATTTTGGCACGGATATTTTTATTCATGGAGCGCAATTTTAGACAGACGGCCAACTTCCCGGTTATTTAATATGCCAATTGGCATATTTTATCGACGAATGCTCGATGAAGGTCTCTGTCTTATTGCTGGGGTAGTAGGGTGCTGGGTTACTTAAAAATCCTATTGGTAGACAAAATAGCTGGATTCGTCCGGTAAAAATACCAGAATAGTCTATTTGTCGATTACGCCAAAACAAAGGCAGATAATTTTGGCAGCTATTATAAAAAGTAAAAATTATCTATGCGCTATTTAAATGTATGTTTTCTGGGTTTAGCAGCCGTCCTGATGTTAGCCTCCTGTTCATCGAGCAGTGATTCAACAAAGCTGGGTAACTGGATTAAAAAAGCTGACTATGCTGGTGATGCAAGATATGAAGCTGTGGCTTTCGTTATCGGTGATACAGCGTATGTGGGAACAGGTTTTGGAGGACCAAACAAAGGTGCAAAATTAAGTACTTTCTATAAATACGATGCGAGCAAGGACAACTGGTCTTTAGTGGCATCTCTGCAGGATCCTAACGATCCTTTCAGAAACCTGGGTCGTACCGGTGCTTCTGCTTTCGCAGCAGGTGGTAAAGGGTATGTAACCACGGGTTTCGACAGTTCTTACCTGTCACTGAACGATACATGGTGTTATGACCCGACTCATAACTCATGGTCTTCAAAAGCTAACTTCCCTGGCGCTGCCCGTTATTATGCGGTTGGTTTTGCTATTGGTGATAGTGGTTATGTAGGTACAGGTGTTACAGGTTCAAGCGGAACCATCACCAGTGACTTCTTCAGATATGATCCGAAGAATGACAAGTGGGATGCGATCACTTCCCTGAAAGATAAAAGAAAGAACGCAGTTTCTTTCGTAATCAACGACAGCGCATATGTAGTATCTGGTACCGGTTCTGGTAGCACCAGCGCTTACTACATGTATGTATATGACAGAAGCACTGATACCTGGAGAGAAAAGAGCCAGATCAGAAACGCAACTGACTATTCTTACGATGATGATTATACCACCATCGCACGTACACAGGCTGCTGCTTTCGTCATCAACAACAAAGCTTACTTAGCTACAGGTACAGTTCAGAACACCTGGGAATACGATCCGGTTTCTGACCGTTGGACAGAGAAAACTGCATTTGATGGTACAAGCCGTACAGGTGCTGTAGGTTTCTCTGTAAAAGGTAATGGTTATATCGCAACTGGTCTGAACAGCTCTGCAGGTCTGGATGATCTCCGTCAGTTCGATCCAAACGCAGAAAACGATACGAATGACAACTAAGCAATTAACACTTATAGCTTTATTAGCTACAGGAGTTGTTGCTTGTCAGGAGAACAAAGGCCATTCCAGCGAAAACAAACTGAAAAGCAGTGATACTATAAACACTACCGTAACGTCAGTAGAGGACATTACGGTAGTGCCTTTTCAAAACGAAGGCGGCGGATGGGGTTTTGACATCAAAATCGGTCCTAAAGCCCGCATTCACCAGGAGTTCATCCCGGTTATCTTAGGCCGCAAGGCATTCGCTACAAAAGAGGATGCCCTGAAGGTGGGAGAGAACCTGGCAGAGAAAATGAGAAGACAGCACAATGGTTTCCCTGACCTTACCCGTCAGGAACTGTTGGACATGCATATTGCAGGTGTAGAATAAGCACCTTTGAAGAAAACCGGCTTGTCCCGCAGGCCGGTTTCCCTTAAAAAAGAGCAAACGGAGGCCTGATGGCTGTTTTGCTAACATATGGAAACTTATATTAATACTGGCCGCAGTACTGTATCTGGCCACATGGCTATTCCTATCCCCAAAATTTTAACGATTCTTTTCAGCACACTTAGCAGATTTTACAGGAATTGAGTGTAAGTTTATCGCGCTTTTTGGCACATGATAAATTTAAAACAACTCTATAGGAACAGACTGTTCAATATTGGATTACATATTGCAGTATGGACCTGTTTCCTGTTCTTTCCCTTTTTTATCTATAGGATCAGGATTCAGCATCCATGGTTCTTCGCACGTGAAATTGTGGATAACCTCTTCCTGATAGGGGTCTTCTATCTCAATTTTTACTTTCTGATTCCCCGCTTTTTTACCGTCAAGAAGATTGTTTATTACTTGTCTTTCGTGGTACTGGTGTTGGTTTTCGTGATCATGCAGCAGGCGGTATCGGAATATGTGTTCTGGAAAGTGTATGCGAAAGAGAATGTGGCCCTGCACCAGCCGGGGCAGCCACAGGAGGGCTTTATGCCACCCCCGATGTACCGCTTTTATCATGACCATGACCGTCCGCATGGGGGGGTGGATTTCAGGGAAAGGCCTCCCCTGGCATTTGACGACGGCGCTGTAGATGAGAAGATCCCGACTTTTGTAGATTATATTTTGTTTCCTGAAATACTGCGGAAAACGGTTTTTGCTGCCCTGCTCATGTTATTTATGAGTGGATTTATCAAGATCGCACAGGAGTGGTTTAAGTCTGAACAGCAGCGTGAAGCCCTTAAACTGGAGAATTTAAACGCCGAATTAAAATTTTTAAAGTCTCAGATTAATCCTCACTTCCTTTTTAACTGTCTAAACACTATCTACTCACTGGCACATAAACATTCTGCACAGACCGAGCATGCTATTGTAAAGCTCTCGACCATTTTGCGTTATATGATTTATGAGTCAAATGAGGACAAGGTACAGCTGCAACAGGAACTGCAATATCTGGAAGATTATATTGATATTCAGAGACTTAGGCTGCCTGAGGATATCGTCGTGGATTATGCAGTACAGGGCAATCCGGTAGGATTACGTATTGAACCCATGCTCCTGGTCCCATTCGTAGAGAACGCGTTCAAGCACGGAATCAGCTATGCTGAACCTTCTTTTATTGCCATTGCGGTAGCAATTGAGAAGAATCAGGTACAGCTGGTGGTGGAAAACGCGGTTTTCAAACAGCGGGTGGCCGAAAAAGGGGGGATAGGCTTACAGAATGTAAAAAAGAGATTGGACTTACTCTATACTGAAGACCACGAACTTGAAATAACAGAAGCTGAAAACCAATTTATTGTTGATCTTAAAATCGTGTTGAAAAATGATCAGGTGTATAGCGGTGGATGATGAACCACTGGCATTGGAAATTATAACAGACTTTGCGAAGAAAGTACCTTTTCTTCAGCTGGTGGCTACCTTTGAAAATGCTGCTGAGGCATTACGCTTTTTGCAGGAAGAGCGGGTAGATCTGTTATTCCTGGATATTAAAATGCCTGACATTACGGGTATACAGTTCATGAAGTCGCTGAAGTATCCGCCCATGGTGGTATTTACGACTGCGTACGGGGAATACGCACTGGAAGGTTTTGACCTGGAAGTGGTGGATTACCTGCTAAAGCCGGTACCATTTGAGCGTTTTCTGAGGGCAGCCACCAAGGCGCTGGAACTGCGGACCATGTCTCAGCAGAAGAATAATGATAACAATAACAATCACGTGAATGATTATATCTTCATCAAAACAGAGTATAAGATCATCAAGATCAACCTGGAAGATATTCTCTTCATAGAAGCACTGAAAGATTATACGAAGATCTATACACCTTTTCAGCCGGTACTGACTTTACGTAGTTTGAAGTCGTTTGAGACAAGATTGCCTTCGGACAAGTTTATCCGGGTACACCGCTCTTATGTGGTGTCTTTAAATAAGATCAACTCTGTGGAGAAGAATACGGTCATGATTGCGAACCAGAGTATTCCGATCAGTGATGGGTATAGAGAGAAGTTTTATGATGTGATTAATAGAAATAGTTAAAAAGATGATATTAAATAGGCCGGCCGCAGGCCATGGCCCAAAACAAAAAAGCTTTTGCCTCAGGCAAAAGCTTTTTTGTTGTATATTTTAAATGATTTCTTTGAGCTTAGCGACTACTGCATCTACTTCTTCTTTCGTATTGTTCTTACTGAAGGAGAACCGGACTGCAATCATATTTGGATTGCTGCTGATGGCACGGATCACATGAGAACCTGCATCCGCACCGGATGTACACGCACTACCACCAGAAGCACAAATACCATTTATATCCAGATTGAACAGCAGCATCTCACTTTTCTCCGTCTTCGGAAAACCGACATTCAGCACCGTATACAGGCTACGACCATACAGGTCACCATTGAAGTTTACGCCCGGGATCTCAGCTTTCAGCTTTTCAGCCATATACATACGGAGACCATTGATGTATTCTTTATGTTCTTCATGATGGGTAGTGGCCATTTCCAATGCCTTGGCGAAACCTACGATACCGTAAAGGTTTTCAGTACCTGCCCTCATATTTCTTTCCTGGGAACCACCCTGAATGAACGGAGTGATCTTCACATTCTCATTGATATACAGGATGCCCACGCCTTTGGGGCCATGGAACTTGTGGCCTGCGCCGTTGATAAAGTGAACAGGTGTATTACGCAGGTCAAAAGGATAGTGACCTACCGTTTGTACAGTATCTGAATGGAAGATGGCATCAAACTCTTTACAGAGGTTACCTACAGCATGCAGATCCAGCAGGTTGCCGATCTCGTTGTTCGCATGCATGAGGGTGACCAGGCAGCGTTCTTTGGAGGTAGAGAGAAGTTCCCGCAGGTGGTTCATATCTACGTGTCCGTCGGGCAGCAGCTTTACATAGCTCAGTTTGATGTTGTCGCGCACATGCAGGTGCTCTACAGAGTGGAGGGTTGCATGGTGTTCGATTTCAGAACTGATGATGTGCCGGCAGCCGAGATTATGGATGGCTGCGCTGATAGCGGTATTGCTTGATTCCGTGCCGCCTGAAGTAAAGAAGATCTCTCCCGGATGGGCATTCAGTATTTTGGCTACTGACTTGCGTGAATTCTCAATGGCGAGGCGTGACTCCCGGCCATAGGAATAGATGGAAGATGGATTTCCAAACTTTTCCGTCATGTAGGGCAGCATCACGTCCAGCACATCCTGGTCAAGCGGCGTGGTTGCTGCGTTGTCAAAATAAATTCTTTTCAAGGTGGTTAGGTGGTTTTTGATCTGATAAAACGCCGTTGGCGGGTACAAATGTCCAACTTTTTTTAATAAAACAGCACCGATTTCTTTGAGTGGTAGATACAAAAAAAAACGCTTTTGCCAGGGACAAAAGCGTTTTTTTCTTGCGACCGGCGATTACCCGCCTGGCTATTATCAATGCATGAATTCTCTGATATCCTGCATAATTCTCTTCGCAATATTGTCCGCAGTGGTTTCATTCTGGCTTTCAGAATAAATCCTGATGATCGGCTCAGTGTTAGAAGTTCTCAGGTGTACCCAGTCCTTATCGAATTCGATTTTCAGGCCATCTTCGGTATTTACCGGCTGGTTTTTGTACTTACCCTTGATTTTCTCAAAGATGGTTTTTACATCCACCCCTTTATCCAGCTCAATCTTGTTCTTTGAGATGAAATAGTCAGGATAGCTGTTTCTGATGGCCTTCAGGTTCTTTTTGGTCTGTGCCACATGGCTCAGGAATAATCCGATACCGATCAGTGCATCGCGGCCATAGTGCAGATCCGGAACGATGATACCACCATTACCTTCACCACCGATTACAGCGTTCACTTCTTTCATCTTCCTGACCACATTCACTTCACCTACGGCAGATGGGTGATATTCACCACCTGCTTTCAGGGTTACATCTTTCAGTGCCTGGGTAGAAGACAGGTTAGAAACGGTATTACCTTTCCGGTGTTTCAGTATATAGTCAGCAACTGCCACCAGGGTATATTCTTCACCGAACATGCTACCATCTTCGCAAACAAAGCAAAGACGATCCACATCAGGGTCTACAGCTATACCCAGATCAGCCTGTGACTTGTTTACTTCGTTGCTCAGCGCAGTCAGGTTTTCCGGCAGCGGTTCCGGATTGTGACTGAACCGGCCGTTCACTTCACCAAACAGTACAGTTACATCGTCCACCCCCAAGGCTTTCAGCAAAGCCGGGATGAAGGTAGCGCCTGTAGAGTTTACTGCATCCACCACTACTTTAAAGTTGCGTGCTTTAATAGCCGCAACGTCTACGAGGGGGTAATTCAGGACCAGATCTATATGCTTTTGCATATAGGTATCGTTCCGTTCATAGCTACCCAGCTTGTTGACATCAGCAAAGGTAAAGTCTTCGCGGGCTGCAAGGTCCAATACTACCGCACCATCTTCGCCCGAAATGAATTCGCCTTCGCTGTTCAGCAGCTTCAGCGCGTTCCATTCCTTTGGATTATGGCTGGCAGTCAGGATGATACCTCCGGCAGCATTTTCTTGTTTTACCGCAATTTCTACCGTTGGGGTAGTGGAAAGGTCGAGGTCTATCACGTCCAGTCCCAATCCATTCAGGGTGGCAACAACCAGTTGCTTAACCATTTCGCCGGAGATACGTCCGTCGCGGCCAATAACTACTTTCTTGTTGTCAGATTGTTGTGTGAGCCAGGTCCCGAATGCTGCTGTAAATTTTACTACATCGAGAGGTGAAAGCCCTTCGCCGGGTTTTCCTCCGATGGTTCCGCGAATACCAGAAATCGATTTGATCAGTGCCACGAATTTCAATTTTATTAGAGAAGGGCAAAGATAAAGTTCCAATTCTCAAATGACAAATTCCATATTTCCAACCCTTTGTGTATATAGAAGCAATTTTTGTAAAGTGTACAGGTATTGCAATTACCAGATGGCTTAATTCTAACTTTTGGGTACTATATATTATTATATATAAGGTAAAATTCCATCAATTTGACCGCTTTTACCCTACTCAGCAGGACCGGATACTTATCTTATTGATTTTTACCTTTTAATGGGATTTTAAACTTAACTCGCGGTCATCACATTCGGAATTTGGTATATTTGCCCCCTGTTTAAATAATTGTTAAGGATTTAAGCATACTCAAGTACTAAAATTTAGCACCACAATACAATGAAATCATTTTGGAAGAATATACCTAAGTATATTCGGTATGTGATTGTTCAGGCCATATTCCTTTACCTATTCACCCTGCTGTTTCGGCTGATTTTCTATTTTTTCTTCTTTAAATCAACCGTTCAGGATAGTGGAGCCATCGCGAAAGCCTGGAATTTTGGTCTGCGTTTCGATCTGCGTCTCACTTTGTATGTCATGGCACCATTGCTGATCATAGCCTTGATCTGGCGGAATGGTTTCTTTACAAAGAACTGGATAAGGAAAGTTATATTTTTTTACCTGTTTATAGCCTATTTCGTATTAGTTTGGGTGTATATTTTTGACCTGGGGCATTATGCTTACCTGAAGTTGAGGATCGAACCATCTGTAATGCGCTTCCTGTCTGACGGGGAGAGGGGGGATAATGCTACCATGCTGTGGGAGACGTATCCCATATTGCGGGTGGTGATTGGCGTTGGCCTCTTTATGTGGCTGATGGGGCGTCAGTACAAAGGGTTGTACCGCCGCCTGGCCCAGGAACCGGCTGTATACCTGAAAGCGGGTCGTTATACCAGCTGGACTGTAGGAATCATTCTGTTATTTGCTGCCGGGATTTATGGCAATGTGGCATACTTTCCGCTGCGGTGGAGCCAGGCAATGTTTAGCCGGGACAACGGTATTACCAGCCTTGGATTGAATCCTATCTTATATTATGTGTCGAACCTGAGTGTACAGGCAGATACTTACGACGAGAAAAAGACGAGGGAATTCTACCCGACTATCGTGGATTACCTGGGTATAGACAACCCGGATGTGAAAAACCTGAACTTTGAGCGGGAAATTCCCGGATCGCCAGAGAAAAAGAAAATGAACGTAGTGCTGGTGATGCTGGAATCGACGGGCGCTTGTATTACCAGTATGTATGGCAACCCCATGCAGCCTACACCTAATATGAAGGCCCTGGCCGATAGTGGAGTCCTCTTCAAACATTTCTATGTACCGGCTATCAGCACTGCCCGTACGGTGTATGGCGTGACCACCGGTGTACCGGATGTAACGGTGACCCAGACAGCCAGCCGGCATCCAAGAATGGTTGATCAGCGGGTGATCATGGACCAGTTCAATGGGTATGAAAAATATTACCTGCTGGGCGGAAATACGAACTGGGCAAATATACGTGCCGTGTTTACCAACAACGTGGCTGGCGTAAAAGTGTATGAAGAAGGAATGTACAATGCACCTAAGGCAGATGTGTGGGGAATTGCTGACTATGACCTGGTGAATGAAGCCGATAAATTGTTCAAAGATGCCAATGACAGGAAGCAGCCATTCATTGCTTTCCTGCAACTGGCTGATAATCACCCTCCATATACCACTACAAGTGGTGGCGGCGGATTTAAAAAGGTAACTGAGAAAGATATAGACATGGCAAAATTCAAAGATGCCGGTTTTGTATCCATCGATCAGTTCAATGCACTCCGTTATGAAGATTACAACGTGGGTCACCTGATAGAACAGGCACGCAAAAACGGTTACCTGGACAATACGATCTTTATCATGTTCGGCGACCATAACTGTAACCTCAATCCATACCACTTCATGCCTGTACCGGAATATGAACTGGGCAGTGGTGGGGTTCATGCTACCTGTTTCATTTATGCGCCGGGTACAGTAAAGCCTGGAGTGGTCAATTACCCGGTGAGCCTGGTGGATGTATATCCAACTATGGCGAAGCTGGTAGGCATGCCGGTGAAGAACTACACGATGGGTAGGGATATGCTGGATTCTACCATTACTACCCGCTATACGCTCAGTGTCTATTCCAAAAACCTGATGACACACATGGCGGTAATTGGAGATCAATACCAGTACGAGATAAATATGAAAACCGGCGATCCGGCATTGTACGACCTGAAGTCAAAAGACCCGTTGAAAAACGTGGTGAAGGAACTGCCGGATACGGCAAAGGGGCTTGACAAGCTGGCCAGGGCGATGTATGAGAGTACAAGGTACCTGATGTTCAATAACAAGAAGGCAAACGCTAAATAGAATAGTTGACTGAGTTTAATATCCCGTTGGGGTTTGTACCGCAAACACCAACGGGATATTTAGTATCTTGCAGTCCCGATTATGGTAATAGAAGCATATAACGATACGGACGTGGAAGTACAAAAACAGTGGTTCAAAGATTGGTTCAATTCTCCCTATTATCACCTGTTATACAACAACAGGGATAATAAAGAAGCTGCCTCATTTATCGATAAGTTGCTGGAATACCTGCAACCAGCCGCCAGTGCCACCATGCTGGACGTAGCCTGCGGCCGTGGCCGTCACTCCCACTACCTTGCGAACAAGGGTTACTACGTTACAGGCATCGACCTGTCTATCAACAGTATCAATATTGCCAAAAAACTGGAAAACGATCACCTGAGCTTTTTCCAGCACGATATGCGTCTTCCATTCAGGGTCAACTACTTTGACCTGGTATTCAACTTCTTCACCAGCTTTGGCTACTTCGAATCTCAGCGGGAAAACGACAATGCGCTTCGTACCCTGAAAAATGCCCTCAAACCGGGAGGTCGACTGGTACTGGACTATTTGAACAGCACCTATGTAGCTAATCACCTGGTGGGCAGCGAAGTAAAGGAGAAAGAAGACGTGGTATTTGACATACAACGTGAGCTCGCAGATGGCCACTTTCACAAGCAGATCAATATCCTGGATCGTGCCCGCCTGGAGCGTGCTACGTTTACAGAGAGCGTTTGCGCCTATACTTTAGCAGACTTTGAAGAGATGTTCGCCCGTCAGGGTTTACAGATAACTGAGGTCTTTGGTGACTATCATTTTAATGCTTTCAATGAGCAATTGTCACCCCGACTGATCATTATTGCCACAAAACCTTAGACATGAAACAAGCATTGCTTCACCTGGACCATCAGTTGTTCAACCTGATCAATGGTCAATGGCATACGCCGTGGATGGATGCCTTTATTCCCATGCTAAGGGAACCATTTTTGTGGGCGCCACTATATCTTTTCCTGTTATTATTTGTGACGATCAACTTTGGCTGGAGGGGATTCTGGTGGATTGCATTTTTCCTGCTCACTTTTGGTCTGGCAGACCAGGGCAGCCTGCACATCAAGGATTTTTTCGACAGGGTAAGGCCTTGCCGGAACCCTGATCTGGCAGGAACAGTTCGTATACTGGTGAGTTATTGTCCACAGAGTGGCAGTTTCACCTCCAACCATGCGGCGAACCATTTTGCGCTGGGTACTTTCTGCTTTTTAACTTTTCGTCATATCAACAAATGGGTGGCTTCCCTGTTTTTCCTGTGGGCCATTGCTATCTGCTATGCCCAGGTATACGTAGGGGTGCATTATCCGTTTGATGTGGCTGGCGGTGCCATTTTGGGGATATTTTTAGGATTTATGAGCGGCAGCTTTTTCCAGCGCCGTATCCGACTGGAACCTGAACTAACAACATGAACTGGCTTTTATTAATCATCATATTTGCTGCTACTGTAGGTGGTGGTATTATTCCAATGGTGGTCAGGAAGGCAAGCCCTAACCTGCCCATTTATCTGCTTGCTTTGTCTGGCGCCTGCCTGTTCGGCATTACTATCCTGCACCTGGTGCCGGAGGTGTATCATGAACTGGGGCATAAGGCAGGTATTTACATTGTGGCCGGATTTTTCCTTCAGGTGGCGTTACAACAATTATCTCATGGTACGGAGCATGGTCATACCCATTTACCACAGGGAGATCATGATCATGTGTCTATAACGCCGCTTTTACTGGGACTTTCCGTACATGCGTTTATGGAGGGGATCCCACTGGGATTCCAGTTTGCAGACCCTGCAGCCCTGTCTTCGCTGGTAATAGGGGTGGCAGCGCATAAGTTGCCCGAGGCGATGACTTTGATCACAGTTATGATGCACAGCCATCAGCATGGTGCGAAATTATGGCGTATTCTTCTTATCTTTTCGGCGGTCACACCGGCCGCTGCTATACTGGCAGCTGTTCTGGGCAACCATTCCGTGTATATAACGAACATTATCGTCTACCTGGTAGCGTTGGTGATCGGCGCATTTTTACATATATCTACCACCATTTTCTACGAAAGTGGTACACGTCATCATGAATTGAGCAAGCGTAAGGTGTTGGCCATAATGGCAGGGCTCCTTTTAGCATTTCTTACTTTAATATTTGAATAATTCTTTATTTTTAGGCTTTTAATATGGAAGTCGTCGTCATTATCTTCATCCTTATTTTACTGAACGGTCTCTTCTCCATGGCGGAAATAGCCATGGAATATTCGAGGAAGGCCAGGCTGGAATACCTTGCCAATAAAGGGGATGAAAAAGCAAAAGCAGCACTCAAGCTTGCAAACAATCAGGACAGGTTTCTGTCCACAGTACAGGTAGGCATTACCCTGACTAGTATTGCCATTGGACTTCTATCTGGAATTTTCCTCAGAGCAACACTTGTCGACATTATCTCAAGATCTCCACTGCTCAGCCCATACAGCGATGGCATTGCCATTACTATTATAGTGGTTGTAGTGACCTATGTAACCCTGGTACTGGGGGAGCTGCTGCCTAAGCGGGTGGGGATGTCACGTCCGGAAAGCATTGCCAAGAGCGTGGCGAGACCAATGATCCTGTTGTCCAGAATTACGTATCCTTTTATCTGGCTCCTTGGCATTTCTACCAGCCTGCTGGTAAAAATCTTCAATGTAAAGCCAACTGATAATAACCTTACGGAAGAAGAGATCAAGGCACTGATTACAGAATCAGATGCGATTGAAGAAACTGAGCAGGAGATCATCGAGCGTGTATTTCACCTCGGAGACAGGAATATTACCTCACTCATGACCCACCGTACAGACATTGAATGGCTGGATATTCATGATAATAAAGAGGTAGTGAAGAAGAAAATATTTGACAGCCCCCACTCTGTGTACCCCGTATGCGAAGGAGAGGTAGATCACATCGTAGGTATCATTAAGATTAAGGATCTCTACATGGCTACCGCTTCCAATAATTATTCCCTGAGTACCATTTTGAGAAAGCCCCTGTTTGTTCCGGAGAACAACTCTGCTTATCAGGTATTGGAAAAATTTAAGGAAACTCAAAGCCGGGCTGCCTTTATCGTAGATGAATACGGTACTTTTCTGGGTATGATCACCCTGAACGATATTCTTGAGGCGATCGTGGGCGATATGCCTGAAACGGGTCAGGACGATGACTGGGAAATAACACAACGGGAGGACGGCAGCTACCTGGTAGATGCCCAGATATCGTTCTATGACTTCCTCAGCAAGTTCGACAAAGAGGGCTGGATGACGGAATTTGAGCAGGAGTTTGATACGATGGCCGGCTTTATCCTGCACCACCAGGAGCACATCCCTAAAGTAGGTGAGAAGTTCGAGTGGAGAGGGTTTACCTTTGAAATAGTAGACATGGATGCCCACAGAATTGATAAAGTACTGGTAGTAGCCCCGGAACCAGAGGTGGAGGAAGGATAACCTGAATGCAAAAATGTGTAGTGTCTCAATTTGAAAAAATCAACCGCCTGCAACCTGCATTGCGAAACCCGATGCGGGATTCGAAAGTAGACCGCAGTAGATGAACCATTAAAACTGAGTCAATACCAAAAATGAGTTAATTCCCAAAGGGGGGATAATTGAGTGAATTTATTAATTTTGCACTCTCTTTTACATAAGTAAATAATTTAATTTAATACAATACAATGGTCGTATTAGGAAGTAAAGAGCTTTCTTTGGAGGAAGTGCACCGGGTTTTGTTCAATGGGGAGGAATTATCCCTTGATACAGCGGCTTTACAACAGGTAGAGGAGAATTTTAAATTCTTACAGCAGTTTTCCGCCAAAAAACTGATCTATGGTATCAATACCGGTTTTGGGCCTATGGCACAATACCGCATCAGCGAAAGCGATACACATCAGCTGCAATACAATCTGATCCGCAGCCATAGTTCGGGAGCTGGAAACTATCTGAATCCTGTATTGACCAAAGGTTTGATGATTGCCCGCCTGAGCAGTTTCATGCAGGCGCACTCAGGGGTACATCCTGAACTGGTGATCTTACTGAAAGACCTGATTAATAAAAATGTATCTCCTTGTGTATATGAGCATGGTGGTGTAGGGGCGAGCGGTGACCTGGTTCAGCTGGCTCACCTGGCACTGGTACTGATCGGCGAAGGAGAGGTTGTATATGAAGGTAAGCTGCGTCCTACAGAAGAAGTATATGCAGAACTGGGCATCAAGCCAATAGGTGTGCATGTACGTGAAGGGCTGGCAGTGATCAATGGTACTTCAACCATGAC
>Ga0182005_1000266_pt1 | contig 32978 bp, 29 predicted proteins | sample Sormic07211103_1_FD_123021 | JGI IMG/M metagenome (GOLD analysis project Ga0182005, IMG submission 123021) | Rhizosphere microbial communities from Sorghum bicolor, Mead, Nebraska, USA - 072115-103_1 MetaG | ecosystem: Host-associated > Plants > Roots > Rhizosphere | place: USA: Nebraska...
CATCGGCAAGGACGAGAACGACAACGTGGAGATCCTCCGCTGGGGTCACCCGCGTCCGTTCGACTTCCCGGTGAAGGACCACGTGGATCTGGGCGCCCGTCACGGCTGGCTCGACGGCGAAGCCGGCGCCAAGCTCTCCGGCGCACGCTTCACCGTGCTGCGCGGCCAGCTCGCACACCTGCATCGCGCGCTCGCCCAGTTCATGCTGGACCTGCACACAACGCGCCACGGCTACCTCGAGCACAACGTGCCGCTGATCGTGAATGCGGCCGCGATGGAAGGCACCAGCCAGCTGCCCAAGTTCGAAGACGATCTGTTCGGCACGATGGTCGACGAGGTGAAGCGCTACCTCATCCCCACCTCCGAAGTGACGCTGACCAACCTCGTGCGCGAGAGCATTGTCGACGCCGGCGAGCTGCCGATGCGCATGACCGCGCACTCCATGTGCTTCCGCGCGGAAGCCGGCAGCTACGGCCGCGACACCCGCGGCATGATCCGCCAGCACCAGTTCGAAAAGGTCGAGATGGTGCAGATTGCCACCGCCGAGACCAGCTTCGCCCAGCTCGAGGAAATGGTGAGTCACGCTGAGGCGGTTTTGCAGGCCTTGAAGCTGCCTTACCGCAAGGTGCAGCTGTGCACCGGAGATATGGGCTTCGCCGCGGCCAAGACCTATGACCTCGAAGTGTGGCTGCCCAGCCAGAACACGTACCGCGAGATCAGCAGCTGCTCCAACTGCACGGACTTCCAGGCGCGTCGTATGGCCGCCCGCTGGAGGAACCCGGCGAGCAGCAAGCCGGAGCTGGTGCATACGTTGAATGGGTCGGGGTTGGCTGTGGGCCGGACCCTCGTTGCCGTGATGGAGAACTTCCAGCAGCCGGACGGCTCGATCGAGGTGCCGGAAGTGCTGCGGCCGTATATGGCGGGGATTGAGGCGATTGCATGATCGTCGGGTACAATTGGCGCCGGCGGGGTGCAATGCCTTGCCGGCGCGTTAGAAAAATACGGAGAGATGGCCGAGTGGTTTAAGGCAGCAGTCTTGAAAACTGCCGTAGGCGTGAGCCTACCGTGGGTTCGAATCCCACTCTCTCCGCCAGACCACTAATTCCTAAGTAAAATCAGTTACTTGGAGTGGTCAGGAAAAATCGCCATCGGGACACATTTCGGGACACATAGGTCTTCCGATGCGCGTTCCGCACTACCTCGTCAAAACCCCGTCTGGCACCTGGCACTTTCGTCGGCGCATGCCCGTGTCCCTCATCGGCGTGCTCGGCAAGCCGGTCATCAAGCGGACCCTGGGCACGCGTGAGCTGCCCGTTGCCCGTGACATCGCGCTGAACCTTTGGCGTGCGTATGATGAGCTCCACACCTATGTGCGGACGCGCGTCATGGCAGGGAAGAAGGACGTTGCCGAGATCATTGCGGGGCTGACCGGCGAGGGTCGCCACTACCGTCTCATCCGAAAGCCTGACGGCTCGATTGAGGTCGAAGCGAAGGGCAAAGAAGACCATGCGCATGCCATGGAGGCGGTCGAGAAAATCGGGACACTCGCAAACGAACCCTACGTCCAGCAACTGATGCGCGAAGCAGCGCAGCAGGCGGTCTCCGCCCAGCACGCACCGGCATTGCCAACCCAGGCGCCGTCGCCCGTAGTTGTCGCCTCGCAGACGGCATTTCCTTCGCCTGCATCCCTGGCTGGCATTCCCGCGTTGCCCATCGGCAAGGTGGTCGCCGAATGGTTGTCAGACATCAAGAGCGGCACGGTCCCCAAGACCCTTTCAATCAAGCGCACAGCGGTCGAAGGCTTCGCGTCGCATTATGGTGAGAAGAATTCCCTTCGCGATGCCGGGCGCATTGATGTCGGCCAGTGGGTCATGGCCCTGCGCAACGGGGGGCTCACGACACCGACCATCGTCAACAAATGCAGTTACCTTCGCGGTTTTTTTGATTGGGCCAAAGGGAAGGGTTACTACCCGAAATTTGCCAAAGACGACAATCCTGCAGCAGGGCAAATTGTCTATGGCGTGCGCGAGAAGCGCGCGCGGCGCAAGCATGGCTTCAAGGCATTTACCGAAGCCGAACTGCAGATTCTCTATGGCCCGGCGTTCCTCGCCAAGCTGCCGTCAACCGTCCAGCTCGGTGCATGGATTGGTCTGTATACCGGCGCCCGTGTTTCAGAGGTTGGGCAGTTGATGCTGTCGGACTTCATTGAAGTCGACGGCATTCCGTGCATCCGCATCAATGACGACACAGTGGGACAATCCCTGAAAAACGATGCGAGCTCGCGCACGATTCCGGTTCACCCGGAACTCATTCGTCTCGGCCTTCTCGACCACGTCGCGGAATTGCGGAAGAAGGGCGAGAAGAAGCTCTTCCCGAAGGTGAAGGTCGACGCTGTCAACGGGCAGGGAAACTGGCTCAGCAAAGCCTTCTCGCGCCACGTTGAACTGGCCTTGCCGAAACCCGACATGGGCAAGCTCGGCTTTCATTCGCTTCGCAAGACGGTCGTGCAAACCCTTCAGGTCAAGGGCGTAACGGCGGAACTGCGCGCGGCGTATGTGGGGCATGATCTGGACGACGAGCACCATACCAGCTACAGCGCGAACCCGAAGATGTCGCAGTTGCTTGAGGCTGTCTCTCAGCTGGCGTACCCAGTCTCGCCTGCCAGCGGTGCGGCGTGAATTTTATGCGCAACTGAATTGGTTTTTTTGAGGGAATAGAGAATGTTCAAGTGGGAAAACGTCGACCTGCTGGCCGACACCAGATGGCAGGGCACATTCTTCCCACCGGATAAAATGGATGAGCGGTTTTTCGGAACCTTGACCCATTCGGCAACCGAGGGGCTCTTCCTCGAATACACGATGCTTGGCGGCGATGCTCCGGAGATTGCAGGTGTTCTGCACGGAGTTTTGGCAACCGGCGAAGCGGTAACGCTGTTGCGTCATCATGAAGGGCTTCAGCCTGGGTCTTCATTTCAATACGGGACTTACACACTTAGCGGGAAAGCTTATTTCTGGGCGATGTGTGCGGGATTGCACTTCAATGCAGAGCCTTCGTTTAAACGACTCGACTTTACGCTCAGTGGTCTAGATGAGTTCATTGTTCCGCAGGGCAACACCGCCTACGTTCCGTGGGCACACCAGCCAATCATCGCCGCGAAGATGCCGGACGGGGAGCTTCAGCTCATCAATGCCGGAAAGGTCCAGCCTGTTGGACACCTTTCGTCCGTCCTCGTCAATCGCAACCCCACAGCCCTAGCGGTCCTGGAATCGCATTTCCAGGCCGTCAAGAGCGCTTTCCCCAAAGACATTTTTCTGCTCAAGAGGGAAATGCATTACCTGCTGCGTCTTGAGTACGAAGAAGCGGTGACGCTGACTGGTGCGCTCTCTCGCATGACCGACATTGGGGCATTGTTCGCGCTCCTCGTGCGGGCTCCCGTCCACGCACGTCGCATTTCGTTTACGGTCAAGGATCAGAAAGACACTTCGGCCGAGATTTTTGTGTTTCCGGCCGGTTTTCTTGAGGAGGCGACGGTGCGTCTGGCGCTGGAAAGGAAAAACCACCATCTCATGCCGATAACCATGCAAAACGCGGGACTCGAAAAGCTGGTGCCGGTGTGGCTGACAGAAGCAGTGAACCACCGTGTGCTGGTGTCCGGACTCCAGCACCAGACCGGTTGGCGGACTTGGCAGGACACACATGGCGCGCTCGTGCTCTACGCGACCCAGCTCGAGGCCATCCTCATTGATGAGAAAGGTCCTAAGGGCAAGAAGTTCGAATATGCCATCGGCAAGTACGCCTCCCCGAAGGTCCTCGCACTTCTCAAGCACCATCTCGGTGCGGCAACGCTTCACGAAGTGGGCGAGGGCGTCTCGGACGTCCGCAACGAGATAGCGCATGTGGGAAAGCCACCAAAGCTCTTGAAGAAACTCAACGGCAATGGGCTGTCCGAGATAGCACTCTGTCTGGAGCTCATCGTCGTTGGCTATGTGCTTCGCAAGCTTGGCGTGGACGCAGCAGTTGTGGAGGCGTATCAGGACGGTTTCGCGCCGGAGGCTTAACCTGCTGCCGCGTTCGGGTTCTCCCCCATTTTAAGGGATGGCTTCCCCGTCTTTCACAGACTCAGAAGCGGAGGATGCGTCCCTTGCGCTGGCTGCCGGCATGCCCGCCATTGGATTGATGAAAACCAGCGCATCGAGTTCTGCGTTGTAGCGGACAAACAACCCGTGTCGTCCAGTTCCCGAGTCGCCGGCACCCGGGTCGAAGTTCGATGCCGTCGTCAGTGATGCGGTGGGTTTTGTTGGCGAGAGCATCGATACGGATGTCACAGCGTCTCTGGCCCTGTTGTCCCGCGTGCTTGGTGACCGCTGGGATGAATACGCCTTCGTTGAAGCGCCCGCGCTTGCCGATGCCATCGTGCCCATCGTCCGCGCCGCGCCCGGGTTCGCAGAAGAAATCTACCGCACGCTCTTTGAGCGCGAGGTCACTGACAAACGCGATTCCTGGCTCGGCGGACCCAGCCGCATCATGCCGTTGCTGTCCAATCGCCAGCAAGACTATGAGCATTCCTGGTGGACCCTTGGCCACGTGATGGAGTCGGTGCTGGAGGCTGACGCCTGGTGGGGCACGCGCTGCGTGGCAGCGGCCCTGCTGGGCCAGTCGCGGCGGTCTGGTCACGCAAACGTCGTCCCGCCGGAGACCTTGGTCGTTTTTGGAAAAACATTTCGCCTCTTCGAAGACGACGGGGTCGTTGGTGGGTTCACCGATGACGGCGAGGAAGATCCGACGCCGACCGAAGACACCCCGCTTGCCGGGTTCCACGCCTATCTTGCGCGTTGCAGTGTTGATGCCTTTGCCAGGTGCGTCGACGCGGCCATGGCGGGCGATGGGACGATGGACCTGTGGGCAGCCCTGTTTTCCGCAGCGCAAGAGCGCCCCGCTGACCTCGGCGCCACGCTGTGGCCGCTTGTTGAAAACAGCCCGGCCTTGTTGCTTGCGTCAACCCAATACGGTGCATCGGCCTTCATTGCCAGCATGTGGCCCAAGCTGGACGTCGCCGCCCGTGAGCGATTCGAGCACATGATTCAGGAGGAGACGCTCAAGCAAACCGGCGCCGCCGCCAGTGACTGGCGGCAGACCCTCGGCCGGTTGTTCGGTGGGCTGGGCCCGGATTCGTTCCTGCTGGAGTCGACACGGTCGTTGCACACGTCTATCGAGGACGCGGGCCTTCTTCGCTCGCCGGGCGATGACGCTGCAAGGCGCCGTCGCCTGCTGGGGGACCTCGACGGGTTCCGGGACATGCGAGACGCGCGGCCGGAGAGTGCCGGTGCAGCACTCTGGGATGCAGTCCTGGACCTGCAAAGCCAGCTTGGGAAAGGTGTCGACGAGCAGGGCGTCGGGCCAATCTGGGCGCAGCTCGTAGCCACGCGGTCGCTGTTGGCTGGCCAGCCACCGGAAGGGCGTCTGGTACGCGACGCCTGGGGCTGGGTGGGGGTTGCTGTGGTTGCTGTCGCCGGCGCATTGCAGGGCGGCAAAGGTGAGCCACCGGTCGGCGATGTCTTGGCCATCATCGACGAACTCTCCGCCAGTCGCTACCCGGAGGCCTCCCCGGACGATGGGCATCTGATGACGAGCTCCGGGGATATTCGACCGTACGCGGCAAAGGCCCTTCTTGCGCTTGTCCCCATCCATGGTGCCACGCATCCGTCCATCGTTGACGGGCTCGAGCGCCTTGCCGGCGACCCCAGCCCGTCGGTTCGCAACGTGCTCGCCCAAGGGCTCGGTGTTCTGGCACCGGTCTGTGCCGGGCGGATGTGGGACATGCTCGAACGAATGGTCCTTGCTGAAAACAGCGACGCCGTCCTGATGGCGATGCTGACCGGGTCCCTGCGCGCCGTCGCAAGGACAGACCCTGGCCGCACGGACCACCTGCTCGAAGTGGCAGCGGGTCGCGTCGGCGAGTTGGCGAAACCGTCCGTAAGCCATCAAAGCCCCGCGCGCACCGCCCTCGGCCAGTGGGCGGCAAGGCGGCTCGTGTCTGGCGACAGTCGACTGCCCGGCAAGTGGCTCGGGCAGTGGGCCGCAGACCCGGTTCGATACCACGCCGAAATTGTGGCCTTTCTCGCAGCCTTGCGCCCCGTCTTCGTGGCGCGCTATGTGCCCGGAGTCGCTGACGCTCACCGGCAAGGCGGCCCTCGTGCGCAGGCAGCGCTGGAAATGCTTCTTCCCGCAGCACTTGCGGCTGCGGCGAGGTTGCGGGGGGAGATTGGTCCGGATGACGACGACAAGTCAGAGGTGGTCGGGAATTACCGGAATGCCACGTCTGTTGTCATGCAGGCCATGAACCAGCTTTTTTTTGGTGCAGGCGCTTCCAACTTGCCGAACAATGCGTCATCCGTCCTTGCCGACGCCGATGCCAAGCGGGCGTTCCTGGACGATTACGCCACAGTGCTCGACTTGCTTGCGTCAGCGTCCGAGCCTTCCATCTTGCACCGGCTGGTGACGTTGTACGCATTCCTGGTTCCGGCCGACCCGGCACGGGTCTTCGACCAGGTCCACTCGCTGGTCACAGGAAAGGGCGCAGTGGCTGGGTACCAGTTCGAGCGCCAGGCGGCGGACGCAATTGTGGCCATCGTCGCGCGTTACATTGCCGACCACCGCACGTTGTTCGATGAAGGGAGCCGTCGGGACAAGCTGGTCGGAATGCTCGCCCTGTTTGCCGACGTCGGATGGGGGTCCGCGATGCAGCTGCTCTACGACCTCCCCGAGCTGCTGAGGTAATAGGGCCGGCGGCGTCGTCTTGCCAGACGGTCAAACAAAATCACCGCCCCCATTTCTGGGAGCGGTGACGGGTATTGCGGCTTCATAATGGTCACCGATCTTGTCGGGTTTGAACCAGTCTTCGTTGATTTGACACTTCAGCGCTTGCGTGAGCTGGTGCGGGGATTGGCGCGCGACGGGGCCACGCCATAGGTCGCGTCCAGCCTTGCCTTCCTCGTCTGCTCTGCATACGCAGCCCGGAAGTACCGGAGGTACCGCATGGAGTCATGCGGCGTCATCTTGACGTCAGGGAACTCGATGCGGTGGAGCTGCTGGTGCTTTTCACGGAGGTTGAGCTCCTGCGCGTAGACCTTTCGCAACAGGGTCTTGCCCCAGTCATGCCCGAGGAGCTTCATGATGTGCTCGTCGCGCAGGCCCGAGCGGTCGGCAAGGGTGGCGAAAGTGTGTCGCAGGCTGTGGAACGTCTTGGCTTTCGAGTCAATCTCGCAGTGCTTGCGGATATAGGTTGTAAACCAGGTGGCCAACCGCCTGCCGACGCCGCCCTTGTTGGGCTTGAGATCAGGAAACAGCCTCAGGACTCCGGCCGCCCGCGCCTGGTTGACGTAGTCGAGGAAGCCCGCCTTGATGAGCACATCGTGGATGGGCATCTTGCGACGGGACGCCTGGTTCTTGACCCGTTTTCCGGTCTTCTTGTCGGGGGCGATGTCGATGCACCAGATGCCTTCGACCTTTTGAATGTCGTCCGTCAGCAGCTGGGCGATTTCCAGCTGGCGCATGCCTGCAAAGAGCGCGAGGCGAAGCGCCCAGGTCTGCCAGGGTGCCGCAAACCTTGCTTCTCGCTTCGGGTCAAACATCACCTTGATGTCGTCGAGGTCAAACCAGTCACGCTGACCGCCGAAGTCCTTGCCCGGGCGAAAGAGCTTGACGCCGAGGAGAAGGCCGGGGCGTGCCTCGTTGCGCGATTCCAGCCAGATGAAGAAGGTGCGCAGCACCGTCACCAGCCGTTGCTGACTGTTGAGCTGGCGAAGCTCGGCACCAAGCTGCCCGGCTTTGCGAACCATGTCCGGAATGGTCAAGTCGCGATACTCCTCCTTCGTCGAAAAGTGCTTGGGCATGCCCGAGATCGCATCAATCACATCGTCCATGTCGTTGACCGAAATCTTCCCCGTTGGCTTGTTCCCGACCACTTCCAGGAGCACCCGGAAGGCGGCTTCATGCTCCTTGACGTAGCCGTAGGTCAGTTCCCTTGCCTCGATGAACTGCAAATATCGTTCGGTCCGGGACAAAAGGCTCGCATTGCCATCGGAAGGCTCGTCCCAGGCAAAGTCGGCACCGATCTTGATGTGCCGGTTGGTGCGCCGGGCGGCCGGGTAACCGTACAGGGCCTGCACGGACTTTGGTGATGCGAGGAGGGAAGGGTGGGCGGTGTTGATGCCGAGCTGGGCAAGGTGCGCGGCAACCGCTTTGGCGACTGCGGTATCGAAAGGGTTTTCGCCAAGCTCGGCGTAACCGGGCGCCGGCTCGTCATCGAACCCATGCACGGATGAGAACTGTGCCTTGAGCTCGTCGTCGGTCCGTGTGGTGTGGATCCGCCGCTTGATGCCGTGTTCGATGACGACGACGCGGCGTGCCTTCCGCGGTGGTGAGTCGGTGCTGTGGAGAAGGTCATCTTCGGCCTTCTGTGCAAGGGGATGGAGCGGGGAGTCGAGGGTGGCGTGGACGTCACCGACGAGCTGTCGCCCACCTCGGACGTGAAAGGTGCCACGGCGTTGCTGTGTCATGGGTGTATCTCCGTTTGAGTCAGGGGACCTGCGGGCAGGGTTGTGGGGTGTTGCCCTTTCATCAAAGCGGAAATCGGGGTCTCGTCAAGAGGGGGTTCCAACCGGAAGTGGGTGCAAGGAAAAAAGTAACGCGGTGCAGTCAGTGAAGTAACGGGCGACGACGAAAAATGCACGTCGACCAATCAATCACTTGTGCAAGTTTTGGTCGTTTCAAAAAAACAAATGAAAATAAATTGAGATGCGTTGGAACCTACAGCCGGCGACGGGACGATGTGCCGGACGCGACGGGCATCCGCTCGGCGAGCCACCACGGCTCGCCTCGCTCAATCAGTTCCTTGACTGCCGTCAGATAGGCGCGCGGCCGCGCAGGGTCGAAGCGTTCGGACGCGATGTCACGCCCAATCCACGCGGGGAGGGACGCCCTGTCGACATCGACGCCGGTCCACGGCGGACCGAACGTGTGAAGGAAGCCCGTCCCGTTCGGGCGGGTTCGCTGCACCGCACCCGTCCATGGGAAAGACTCTATGTGAGTTGCGAGCGCAGAAAGCGCATCCGCTGCGATCCACTTGTCTACTGCCGGACGGAGGGAAGCGTCATCGAAGTAGCGCAGCATCAGCTGGTGGCAACACGCCGCATGCCATTCGAATGACGGTCGCAGCTTGTCGTAGGCGAGTTCGAGCTCGGGGAGGGTGGAAAACGTCTTGCCACCGGGCACGGTATACGGCCTGCCGTCGTATGTAAGCCGGTAGCGTTGGACCGGGCCGATAGCAGTCCTTGTGAGCGTGCCTTCGAGGTTCAGTTCGAGGGCAGCAAAGCGCTCGGCGGCGCGGGCTTCAAACGGGTTCCAGTCCATAGATGCGGCTCTGTCGGGATCACCAGCCTGGCAAGGAATGCAGGGCTGTCAAGGGTGCGCGGCGGCTCATTCTGCGTGACTCGCCGGGAGGTGTGCTGCGACCTCGTGCAGTGGGTACGGAACCAGCCGACGGTGTACGGATCCCAGCGCCCCACCGCCTTGTAAGGCTTCCCCGACAGACACGTGAGGGCGGACAACCGATCATTCCAGTCGCCTGCGAGTCGATGCGCTCGAGACGGGCGATCCTGTGGCTGGAATTCAAGGGAGCGGTTATGGACTCGATAGCAGCGCTGAAGGAAGTTCCGGCGAAGGTCTGGCGCTTTCTCAAGGGATTGTTTGCGGGAATGGCGCTTTACGAGGTCGTCATCTATGTCGTTTGCCTTGCCATCTACGGCGTTGTTATCTCCCGAGGGCTGGACGCCCGGCTCAACCCCACGAACCGGCTCGGTGTGTTGCTGCTGGGTCTGGTTCTGGTTTCGGGGCTAATCGGCTTCACCAAGAGCTTTTCCGCACGCGTATGGAACGGGTTCTTTTTCGTCGTGAATCTGGTGGCTTGGGGAATCGGGGTCGCCGTAAACAGCAGCCTGCCCTGGCGCGAAGCCATTTGGATCACACTGACTCAGTGATGCATCTGGATAAGCACGTGAATCATCGCGGCGCAGCAAAGAACGTGCGCGGTCAGGAATGCGATTCCGACGGCGGCGGCGAGTCCTGGCTTTACCTTCGTCGGTGAATGGACCATACCTTGTGCGCTCATTGTTCTTCCTCGTTGGGTTGATCCCAGTTCTAACGGGCATCTGCGCGGGGTCAATGTCGGAGCGACAATGTGTCCGGTCGGTGCGTGGGAGGGTGCGCGTCGTTGCGGTTCGGTAAACTATGCGCTTCGACGCAGGGGCCCCGCATGACCGAGAACGATTCCAGCCAGTCAGGCGCTTCGGCGGGGTTGCCTTTGCTTCGTCCACGTGGACGGCCGGTGGACATGCCGGGATTGGGCGAGTTCGTGATCTACCCGCCAACCGTCAGGACGGCGCGAGCGTTGGAGCAACGCTTCGGCGAGATGCTCGATGGCGAGGCCCCGGACCTTGTATTCGATGCCTATCTAGGCCTTGCGGCTTCGCTCGCTTCGGCCGAGCCTGACTCGAAAGGTCTTCCGGCCGCCGTTATCGCTCGCTTGTCGAACGACCACAAAGCGGCGCTGGCAAGCGCCGGGTTAGTCGATCTGGATGTGCATGAAGGAACACCTGGACCGCAGCAACCCGTGGCCGAGTATGTCGCACGGATGGCGAAACAGGGCGATAGGGTCCGCAAGGACCGCAATGCCATGACTGCAAAACTGAAATCGCTGGGCATGAATGCCGGTTCGCCTTCCGTGCGCGCTCTCGAGGAGAGCAACCGGGCAAGCGAATTCATCAAATTGGCATTGGGACCATCGCTGGCGTCACAAATCGCCAGTGTCAACGCTGATATCGCGCGTCCGTTTATTGCTTCTCAGTCCCGACTGGCCGAAGACCTGCGGAAGGCCGCCGGAGGAACCAATCGGCCCTGGATGGCGATGCCTCCGCGCCTGGACCCGGACGACTACGTCACGGCGATCCCACCTATCGACTTCAACAAACCGGTTCGCGAACACCAGGCCAAGCTGGAGAATGCCGCTGAGACGGTTATTGCGCTCGCCGAAGCGGCATTGGCGCGAATCAATGCGCTCGCCGACTTCGCCCAGACGTTTCAGGTGGACGCCGCAGAGGGAAGCAGGAAGAACCTGGCCGTCGCCAAATGGGCGCTTGTGGTAAGCGCCGCACTCAGCTTGTTGCAGTTTGGTTATTCAGTTTTGAAAGATATTCACGACGGGCCCAAGGACAACGAGCAAGTGAGGTTGCTTCGAGATCAAAACACGGTGGCAAACCAGCAGCTCGCCCTGCTGCAGCAAATGCTCGACGACACACGCCGCTCACGCCACGCCGCGCCGCCTGCTGCGCCGGTCCCGGTGGGCGAAACAAATGAGTCCGTGTCCGGCCCAGGCTCGCTGAGCAAGCCCCCCGTACGGCCGGGACGATCAGTTGAATCGGGGAAGAACAGCGCAGCTGGACGCAGGGCGGGGACCGCGGCGTCTTCGGATCCGTTGCGCGATGGCGCCACCTGATCGAACGCGTTGATGCAGAGTCTGTCAGACGCGGGACCTTCGCTTTCGCGAAGGCGAACCATCCGTTACTGGGGGGAGCCGCTCTTTCGGTGTCGCTCTTTCAGTCCTGCACCCCGCCTCCCGCGGGGCGGACGGCAGTTGCCGTTCGGTTGTCAGCTCCCCTTTGGCGCAATGATGACCCTAATCTTGATGTCCGAAGAAAGGGCCTCGAGGTCGCGTTCGAGACCGACGGGATTGCCGACCCGCCCCTCCGGATCATAGACGAAGCAGATAAGCGCCCGGCAGTCGGGGTGAGCCTGGTATCGCGCGGCGTCGACGATGAGCTGGTCGCCGATGTCACGTTCCTTCATCGACTTTCGTGTCTTTTTCAGCTCGATGATGATTTGCTCCTCCTTCAGGAGGAAATCCACGCGCGAGGATCCGCCCGCATAGCCTGGCGTCCACTCTTCTGGACGCACGTCATCGAAATGAAGCTTGAGCAAGGCATGGAAGAGATCCTGGGCGTCGTACTCATCGTCGACCTCCAGCGTCGGGCGGTCGGCGTGTCGGGCCCGGAGCTGGCGGGCGACGTAGTGGAAGCGCAGGCAGATGAGTTCCACCAGCGAGAATGCGTCCGGTCGGACTGCACTGTTGGCCGGTGCATCAGCGTCTGATCCGACGCCGAACTCCTTTATTTCGTCAATGATGGAGTTGAGAACCGCGCGCGCATTGTCCAGACCGCGCCGGTACGCGTTCTCAAATGAACTGTCCGGCGTGTTCGACGAGACTATTCCCATCCTGTACCGGATTGCTGCAAAGTCGGCTTTGTGTCGACTGTCTGCTCCAAAAATATGCTCAAGCGCTACTTCAGTGTCTCGCCGCCACTTGGTGAATTCGGCGGATCCCCGACGGACAGATGCCAGTTGCTCGATGAAGTCAGCCTTGGACTGGAGGAGGGTGATTGCGCGGGCGCTTTCCATGAGCAGCAGTCTTGGCCTGTAACGGGTGGGAATGGCAACGAATCGTAGCAAGGGCGTCGGGGAACTTGGGCTCCCGCGTGCATTATGGATGCCTGATCCATTCGATGATGTGCGGAGGAATGGGCCGCAGCCAGAACAGCGCTGCAAATGGAGAGTGCAAGGCTCGTGACGCCGGCGCCATCCGCGACCGATGAGAGGCACTGACTGCTTGTGCTGGGCCCACCGGGCGTGTGTGAAGGGCGGTGCGGATCCGGGTCCAACCCGTGTTGATCCCCCGACATGAAGAAGTCCTGGATCAAGGACTTGCCCACAAACGGTTCCGTACTAATACCGGAACCCATGTCGTGAAATTTCCCGATTCGAACACCCCTCCATCCAACACTAAGAAGCGACCCGGACATCTCGCCGTCGCTCCCATTCCGTCGTGCGGACGCCGTCACCCACGCCCGTTTGTGAAGACCGCGCGCGCCTTCACATTCCTTCCCGCATGCGCGCCAAACGACGCTTACCCACACACAGGCCAGTCGGCCGTCCGCACCGGGGGACATTGACCATGTCCGCCAATGCCCACTATCCGAGCGCCTTCGATTCGACCGACCCCGGCACCATCGCGGCAATCCACAACCTGCATCCCATCGGCCGTACGGTACTCACGTTTTTCCACATCGACCCGGGGCTCGCGCGACCCGCCTCGCGTGACCGCCTGCGCTCGGTGGTCAAGCTCGTCATGGCAAACCCGCCAAACGACCTCATCGGCATCGCCATCAATGACCTGCGCAAGCTCTGGCGGCGCGGCTTTCCGGTCAGCGCATTCGACGATGACAGCCGGGCCTTGCTGGATGTCGTGGAAGCAACACGGCTTGTGGATGATTTGCGCAACCGCTTGGGCACTCGTTGGCCAGACGACGAATGGGAACATGCGCACATCCATCGCGTCATGCGCCTTCTGGGGTACGACGAAAGCTGCGCGTCACAGGCTGGTGCGGGTGCGGCCCCATGAGCATGCCATCGACGGGCCCCAACGCGTTCGATTCCACCGACCCCGGCGTCAAGGTCGCGCTTGCCAACATGAACCCGTTTACCCGATCCGTCCTTACCTGGCTTCACATTGACCCCGCCCTTTCACGTCCCACCGAGCGCGACCGGTTGCGCACGCTGGTGCGTCTCGCCGCCGTCAGTGCCAGCAACGAAACGACCGGCAAGAGTCTCCTTGTCCTTCGCGAGATGTGGCGGCGTGGCTTTCCCATCCCGGCCTTCAAGGACCCGGCCCTGCCACCGGTCCCACTCGCTGAAGCCCGCCGGCTCATCGACGCCATGCGGGTCGACCTTGGCTCAAAGCTCGACAAGCCGCATCTCGAGGAAGCGACGGTCGCCCGCCTGCTCGGTTTGCTCCATCACGACACAGCCGAGGCGGAAATAAGCGTGGCCCAGCATCGTGACCCGCAGCGGGTGGTGTCGAAATGAAGACGGCGAAGGCATGGAGACGCTATTTTCGCACCGCCCGGCTTCGCTTGCGGAGATTGCCCCCTGCACGAGCAAGGCGAGAACAGATGCGCTGGGAAATCCATACTGAAACTGTGGAAGGATGGGTCCTGCTGGGTCAGTTCGTGTCTCTCGAAGCAATGGTGTCGCAGTGGCGGAGCGTCGCCAGCGCCTTGCACGTTGCCGATGCTGCTTTGCATGACTTCATCCGGGAGCGTCGGCGTATGCCATCAGATGACCTCGACGCGCAACTCGCTAGGTTGGCAACATGGCGCCCGGACCATTCGTGCCCGGCCGTCGTGGATTTGCCGCCTTCTCCATTGGGTCGGGCCCTCGGCCTGATTGACCTCTATACGAGTTTCGGCGGTGACGCCGAAGAACAAAAGACACGACATCCCGTGCGGATGCCAAGGAACTGGTGCAAGCAGGCTGCCGCTCAGTGGTCAAGAGCGAGAACGGCATTCGGATATCCCGGTTCCGAGACGTTTGTCGAAGCTCTCAGTCTCTTGGTGCGACGCGAATGCCATCGGCGCATCCGTTCAGTGTCAAAAGCCGCTCATTCAAGCTACCGGACACGCTTGTAGCCTGTCGCAGTTGTCCGCGCTGGCACGCCGCGCCGCTCCCGCGGGACAGTCGAACCCGACACGAGGCGTTGGGACAAGCTCTCCCTGCGCTTTACAGACTGGGCAATCGACTGCGCAAGCGACTTGGTAAGGATCTTAGCCAGGAATTGCGCTGCGGCGTTGCTTGCCGGCGGCGCGGCAGCAAGCGCCGCAAGGCGCGCAGCAGCTTCCTCTTCGCTCGCATAGAGCACGCCCCCTTCGACCTTGGTTCCGGCCTGCACCGTGAAGACGGTTCCGACGTGCGCTTCCGAATCTGTCGTGACACCGGTACGCCAGTACAGACGGTGGCGCCAGACGAAATGGCCTGACGCTGCCACGCGGCCGACGCGCTTGGAATCCCAGCGATGGTTGGGCATATGACCTCCTGTCGGGTTGATTTGCTTGCGGGAAGACTAACAAGCGCAAATCAACGCGTCACGCAGGAAAGCTGTTCGACTGCCATGCATCAGGACAGATATCCGGATGAAAACTGCGTGGTGGGACGTCAAACGCGAGCCGTGCGCAGTCTGCCGGTGCCGACAAGGCGCCCGGGCACGGCGGTCCCTTGCGTGGCACGTGACCATTTCTCTCGTGCTGTTGGCTTGTAGAGTGCCTCTTGACAGGTTCCGATCACGCGCCAGGATGGTGAAACAAACAAGGAGCTCCCATGTCAGGACGACATCTTCCACCCCATGTCACAACCGAAGCTTTGTTCCGGGCCTGCAAGGCCCTGGATTTCTCAGCCATGTCGCGTGCCCTCGACGAAGGCGCAGACATCCACGCGATGGACGACCGCTGGCGGTATCCGCTGGGCATCTTCATCGAAGCGTGGCGAACAAGTGCCGTCTTGCCAGACCCATCTCCCTTCGTCCATTTGCTCGCAAGACACGGGGCAGACCTCGCAAGGCCGGAGGGTGGGGCGGGGTCACTGCATACGATGGGCTGGTTGCGCGGCACGGACGACGAAGCCGGATTCTTCGATGCCCTGGTCGAGTCTGGCATGAGGTGGAACGACGCCGTTGATAATGGGGAACTCCTCACGCGCGTCGTCCGCCACCGCTCACCAGTCATGCTGGGCCGCATTCTTCAAAGCCCGTTCGATGTCAGTCCCGATGCTCTCGACCAGGACGAGCAGACCGCGCTGCATGCGCTGGTCGATGCCCGCCTGCATCATCACCACCGCCCACGCGACGACAGAATCCTCATGATGATGTCGGCCCTGCTTGTCGCCGGCGCCAGTGACACCATCCGCGACATTTGGGGGCGCACCGCACCGGACCGTTTTCGCGACGAGGCGCCAGAACTCCAGTACGCCTGGAGCGCGATGAAGGCAGAACATCTGGCGGCGCTGGAGAACAGTCTTCTCGATGGAGCGTTGCCGAAGGCTGATGTTGCAATCGGGCATGACGGCGTGGCCGCAGTCCGCCGCCGGCTTTGACCGGACGATTGCGCAATTTGCCGCACAGGCCTGGACGCTTTTGGGGTGCTCGTTAACGTGGGGGAAATTCCTGACCGAGACCGTCATGCCCGCATCCAGCCCAAACCAGCTTGCCCAAACGACCATCTCCCACGCCGGATTGCCCCGCGGGCCGGACTGGTGGGAGATCATCATGTCCCGCGACATTGTCCGCTTTCGCCGTGCCGTCAAGCGCCGTGCTGCTCTGGTGACCGAAGGCCTCACGTACCAGCCGGCCAGGGGACCTCTCATCCGCAACCTCACCCCGGCCGCGCTTGCGACCCTGGCGGATGCCGACTTCGACGGGCTTCTCATGCTGCCGCTGGTGCTTTATCTCGGCGGCGACATCGGGCAAATCGATTCCGAGGGCCGCACCCTGTTGCACCTCGCCCGCACCCGTCGCGTTGCCCGTTACCTCATCGAAGAAGGCGTGCCTGTGGCAGACGGCATGCGCGACGCGCTCGTCAAAGCGTTCAACGAGCCGCCCGGGAGAGGCACCTTCGCCAAAGGCACGGTGCTGGGCACGCAAGACGCCAAGGGCAACGAGCCTGCCATCCTCGCGGCCGTCAGGCGCGCGACTGCGGCCGGCCATGCCAGGCCGGAATCGGTGCTCATTTCGGAAAACAAATGGCCGTTGGCCGTGCACGAATCCGTCTACAACGGCATGCTCGGCATCGGCTACAACGCGCCATATGAGGTGCGCAAAGAGCGCGACCCATTCGTCAAGGCCAACCGTCCTGCATTGCGCGCAGAACTCTCGGCAACGTTCGCGCTCTCTGACGCGGTCGAAGGGCGCGATGGACCAAAGCTGCGCGCATGTCTCGCACTGGGCGCAGACCCCAACCATGGCCAGTTCACCAGGGAGGTGCCCGGAGGGGGCTGGGTCCGCTACATGAAGGGCTTGAGCGCGCTCGCTGCGGCAGTGATGGACGATTGCGGCTACATCGAAGAGGTGCGAGACGACTTCGACGATGACGACCCGGCCCGTGACCGGCCGGTGCCCGAACGCGAACTGCTCTTGCCGCATTTTGCGCGGTTTGTTGATTTTTCCGGCGTCCACGGTCCAGGTGGCATCACCCTCATGCACCTGGCGCGTGAGGCGCAGGTCGCCCGGTGGCTCGTCGACCACGGTGCACCCTGCGATGTCCCGGACTCCAGGGGACAGCTGCCGTGGGAAGTCTTGCCGCCTGGGGTCGCCGCCACCGTCAATCGGAAGCATCTCGAATCCAACCTGCCGAAGGCGACACGCGTGGAGGCTCGAACCGCAAGACGCCTTTGAAGATGGGCCTGTGAAATTGCGCCCGGGAGGGCGACGCGGGCGCGAACTGTTGGATGGGCTCGGGCGCGTCACATGTAACGCTTTCACCGTGTCACCTGTAACGCGGTCCCGGTGAAGATCTGCCGCAGCGCCCTTGACGAAGTGCGAAACCTGGTTAGCGTGTATGAAATCCCCCCACGAGCCAGCCATGCCCGAATCGAACCGCACACCGCTTCCCCGGACCACTGTTCCTTTGCCGAAGACGACCAACCCGTCGCGCAAGGATCGTCGACCTTCTCCGCACCGCTGCTGCTGATGGAGGCCCTGGCCATGCCGCGACGCGATATCTCGCACGTCCGCCAGCTGGTCCTCGAGGGGTGCAACCTGTCGATGGAGGGGCTCGGCGTCGACTCGTATGAGGGGCATTCTTTTGAAGACCTGACGGTCACATCCCTTGCGACCGTGTTCGATACGGGCGCCGACTCATTGCTGCTGTTGCCCCTCGCGCTGTATCTGGGCGGTGACATCCGGCAAGTCGACTCCCAGGGCCGTACCCTGCTGCACTTTGCCAACACACGCCGGGTTGCGCGCTACCTCATTGAACATGGTGTTCCCGTTGCCAAGGGCAAGCGCAAGGCGCTTTTGAAGGCGCTCGGAGAACCCATGGGTGTTGCTTCGTTCGACGACGATGTGCTGCTTGGCATGGTCGACAACGCGGGCAACGAGCCACCGTTTCTCGCTTGCGTGAGAAAGTCGACCGCGGCGCAGTACATCGAGCCTGAAGGCGTCGCCATACCCCAGTCACACTGGCAGGCGGTCCTCTCGTCCGAGCTTTACAACGGGCTGCTGGGCATCGGCTTCAACGAAAGCGATGAGGTCAGGGAAGCCCGTGACCCGCTTGCGGAAGAGGGGCGGCCGGAACTTCGGGCGGAGTTGTCCCCGTACACCGAGCTCCGGGATGCCTTGCGCGAAGGGCGGCACGCTGCAGCGCATGCGCTCCTGCAGCTTGGCACTGACCCGGACCTTCCCTTCTTTGACTGCAAACTCAAGCGAAAGGCCGGCGGCTTCGTCAAGCGTTTGACGGCGACAGCCATTGCGGTGCTGGCCGACTGCGAGGCTGCAAGAAAAGACCGCAGTGCCCGCAAAAAGCCCGGCAAGAAAAATGTTGCTATGGCTCAATCTCCCCGCATGCTCCCGCTCTTCGAAGGCCGCACGGATTTTTCCGGCATCCATGCTGACGGCGGAAAGTCGCTCATGCATTTTGCGCGCGAAAAGAGTGTTGCTCGTTGGCTCATCGAGCATGGCGCACCGTGCGATGTGGCGGATGACGAAGGCAACCTGCCGGGCGACGTCCTGCCCCCGAAGGTCGCTGCCATCGTCAACCAGCATTTGCTTGAACGAAAGCTCGCGGCAGCGAATAAGGCCGGCTCATCCACGCCTCGCCTGTAGGCACTCGCGCACCCAGATCGGCAGCCGGTGTATGCGTCTCGCGAGACGCCATTGACCGTAGCGAATGCCTTTTCAAGAAGAACCTGGTGGTAGGAGAGTCACCACTCATGCGCAATTTGCCGCACAACCCTGGACGGTTTCGAAAACGCGGGTAGCGTGGGAGAAATTCCCCTTCGAGTATCCCATGCCAAACCCAAGCCCGATGTCACCGCACCACCAGATCTGGCAAGCCCTGGTGCAAGACCGCCCAGCCCACGTGCGCAAATTGCTGGCACAGGGCACCAGCACGAAGACGGCGCGCTTTACGCATGAGGTGCCGGTCAACGGCACCATCATTGACTGGCCCGGCCTGACGGCAACGGCCCTCGCCGTGCTGGTCGACTGCGATGCGCTGGAAGACGACCGGCGCATTGCCATGAACGACACGCGAGAGCCAAAGCGCCGCCCATCGCGACGGGGCATCCGGATGCTGCCGCAGTTCAAAGCCTATGCCGATTTGTCCGGCATCCACGGAGCGGGCGGAAAGTCCCTGATGCATTTCGCACGCGAGCCGGACGTCGCCCGCTGGCTGATTGCGCAGGGTGCGCCATGTGGTGTTGCCGACGACGAGGGCAACCTGCCCGGCGACGTCTTGCCGGCAGAGGTTGCTGCCATCGTCAACGCGCATCTTCTGGACAGTTCACTCGGGGCTTCGGGGAGCGAGATCACTGCAGCCCGGACTCGGCTGTGAAGGTAGGCTGGTTATGGAGCCGCCACCACACAGACGCTGTCTTCTGGCTTCCGGTGCTTCGGCCCCACGCAGTCTTTGTGACTCATGAATGTCACGCGTGACGAAACAATTCCAAAAATTCACCCGCCATGAAAGTGGCGCCCTTGGCGCCTGCTTGGCAACGTCCTGCACCACGGATGCTGCGGTCGGCTAGGTGCAAGCCAGCTTCAGGCTTGCCTGTCTTGCTGGACGGGACGGCACTAATATGCAGAATCGGCGCGTGTGACGCACTTCTCATATCGCAAGAAATTGCCAATATGTGGGTGCAGGACTACACCACTTTCAGCTGAAACTGACGCGTCGCTTTTCGTATTCTCCTGCGGTCTTTCTCACGCGGGATAGGGATATGTTCCAGTTGAGTTCGTTGTTGGCTCGCAATGTCCGGGCGTTTTTGTTCCTCGCGGCGGCGTTCGTGTCCGTTGCGGCGCATGCCGACTATGTTTACGGGCCGCCTTACAGTTACAACACGGCGTGGGGATCCGGCGACAGCTTTCTTTCGGTAGACGCCGCAGTCAACGACCTGATTGCCCATTACGAGTCAGACTGCAACAGCGGCGTTCTGACATGCCTTCCCCACACGTTTTCCACGGCTTACGGAAACAGCGGAACCGCCGCCACGGTTACGCAGAGCTGGGTGAATCAGGATGGGACCACGGGCAGTGACATTTTTGCCTACATCTGGGCGACCGATGTCACAGGGTCCGGTTTTCAGCCCAAGAATGCGGGCGGCTGCGCCACGATGTGCACTGGAGGCAACGGTTCCGCGCAGGATTCATTGGGTCCGCCGGGAAGCAGTGGCAACGGCACCACCAAAGATCCTTTCGCGAATGTGGGCACGTCGCTTGAAGGCGACCCCATCAACGCTGCCAACGGCAACGAGTACCGGCAGGAAACGGACCTTCCGTCATCGCGGTGGCTGACCTTTCGACGTTTCTACAACTCATCGAGTTACGTGGCGACGGCGAACATGGGCCTGAAGTGGCGCCATTCGTTCGACCGTACCCTTGCATTGATGCCAGGCAGTGGTGCGAACAGCGGGTTGATTTACGCCACTCGGCCTGATGGTTCTCTGGTGCGTTTCAGGAGCACCAACGGTGTCTGGAAAGCGGATGCGGACCAGGCAGAAACACTGACGACCACCGTCGATCCCGCGACTGGCAAGTTCTCGGCCTATTCAATGCGGGTCGCTGCTACCCAGGAGACGGAGGCCTATGATGCCTCGGGCCGGCTCCTTTCCATCACTGACGATAATGGCTGGGTTACGACGCTGACCTACAGTGATGCGTCCACGCCGGCATCCATCGCACCCAAGCCGGGCTTGCCCATCACCGTGACCGACCCGCAGGGCCGGACGCTCTCTTTGCGTTATGACACCAACGGCCGGCTGTCAGCCGTCACCGACGCCCAGGGCCAGCAGGTTTCATACGCCTACAACGCAAACGGGGTGCTCGCCCAGGTCACCTATCCAGGCGGCACCAGTGTGCAGTACCTGTACGCGGAAGCGGCTTATGCGCCTGCGGGGAGCAGCTACCCCGGCGAATTGACAGGCGTTGTCGATGAGAAGGGCACGCGATACGAGACCGTGACCTTTAGCAGCAGCAATCGTGCGCTTTCTTCCCAGTTCGCTGGCGGCGCCGGCAAAATCACGCTGAGTCCTGCCGGTTACTACCAAAACGGCGGTATCCCGTCATCGGTCGTGACCCCGCTCGGGGCAAACCTGACCCTGTATTACTCCGATGATGGCGCCGAGACACTCAAGCCCGGTGGTGTCAGCGCTTCGTGCGGCAACCAGTGCAGCCAACGAATGCAGTCCATCGCTTACGCCAATGGGTATCCCACCAGCAGCACGGACCTCAACGGCGTCATCACCAAAACGACTTACGACACCAACGGGTTGCTCACGCAGGAAGTTGACGCGTCGGGCACGGCTATCCAGCGAACAATCAATACCACGTGGGACGTGGCGCATCGCGCACCACTGACCCGCACAATCCTGGATGCCGCCGGCAACCCGGTGGCCAAGCAGGCATGGGCGTACAACGCGCGTGGTCAAGAGACGGCGCAGTGCGCGGTCGATCCCGCCATGAGCGGCACCTACGCCTGCGGCAGCCAGGCGAATGCTCCCGTTGGCGTTCGACAGGTCCGCTCGACCTACTGCGATGCCGTTGATGCAACGCAGTGCCCGTCAGTCGGCTTGCTTTTGACGGTCGACGGCCCTCGGACGGACGTCAGCGACATTACTTACTACCGCTATTACCTGACCACGGACGAAAGCGGGTGCGCCACCGTCGGCGGCACATGCCACCGGGCATCCGACGTTGCCGATATGACCAACGCGGCAGGCCACGTGACGAGCGTTCTGGCTTACGACCGGCATGGGCGACCAGTGCGGCAGAAAGACGCCAACGGCACCATCACGGACATCACCTACACGCCGCGCGGTTGGCTCGCCACACGCACAGTCCGCGCAAACCCGGATGGGTCCGCCTCGAATGCCGACGCGACCACCACGCTGACTTATGAGGCTACCGGAGCACTGAAGACGGTGACCGACCCGGACGGGGTCACACAGACCCTCACCTACGATGGTGCCCACCGTCTGGTTGATGTGGCCGATGCGCAGGGCGGCCACGTCCATTACACGCTTGACCCTTCCGGCAACCGCATCAGGGAGGAGACCTTCGACACCGGAGGAACGTCGCGGCGTTCACTGGTGCGCAAGTACGACACCCTTGGTCGTTTGGTGGCCGTAACGGATGGTCTCGGGCATTTGGTGTTTGACGCGACGGCCAGCGGCAGCTATGACGGCAACGGCAACCTTCTAAGCAAAAAAGACGCACGGGGCTTTGCGCGAAAAGACACTTTTGACGCAATGAATCGGCTGGTATCCAGTGTGGCCAATGCCAACGGAACTGATGCGGCCACAAAAGCGACGACCACCAGTTTCACCTTTGATGCCCTGGATCAGCTGAGGTCGGCGACCGACCCTGACGGTCTGGTCACGACCTATGCCTTCGATGGCCTGAGCAATGCCACAAGCCAAACAAGTCCGGACACGGGCAGCCAGTCCGCCGGTTTTGACGCCGAGGGCAATGTTGTCACGCAAACCGACGGCAAGGGCACAATTCGGACCAGAACGGTTGATGCGGCAGGGCGCCCGACCTCCATTGCCTACACCGATAGTAAGCTCGATATTGCGTTTCACTACGATGAGTCCAATTTACTCACCGGATGCCCCGCGTCGCTGGGGACTGGGCATCTGACACGAGTGGTCGAAGCATCTGTGACGACGGCTTATTGCTACGACAACCAGGGGCGAATTATTGAGCAGCGCCAGACGCAAGGAGCAGTCACGGATGTCACGGACTATGTCTACACCAAGGCCGGTCGGCGAGCGGCAACGATCAGTCCCGGTGGCACGGTCACGGAGTATGGTCGCAACGCGCTCGGCCAGATAACCTCCGTGCAGGTCACGCCAGCAGGAGGTGCTTCACAAAGCATCGTCTCATCTGCGACGTATCTGCCCTTTGGTCCCGTCGCCACCTACACGCTTGGCAGCGGGCAGGTCGTGATCCGCACTCATGACGCGAACTACCAGGTCACCGACGTCACCAGCCCGGCGCTGAATTTGCATTTCGCTCGTGACCAGGCTGGCTATATCACGGCCTTGGGCGATGCTTCCGGGGCAACACCCGCGACGGAGCAGTATGTTTACGATCCGCTGTATCGGCTTACATCCGTCAATGACGCCAGCGGCCAGGCCGTCGAAGCCTATGTGTACAGCAAGGCCGGTGACCGCCTGAGCAAGACGGCGCCCGGCCTTGCCACGGGTGCCTACGGCTACCAGGTCGGAAGCCACTGGTTGACCAGCGTCGGTGTGGGATCCCGTGCCTACGACGCAAACGGGTCGACAACCGGCAGCGCCTTGGCGGGGACGTCGTGGGGCTATGGTTACAACGGGAGGGGGCAGCTCACCGTAATCCAGCAAGGCGGCGCTACCGTCGCAACGTATGCGTACAACGCGCTCGACCAACGAATCGGGAAAACTGTTGGCGGTGTGGTTCAGCGGTTCGCCTACGGGCCATCCGGGGAGCTGCTTGGCGAATATGGGTCCACTTCGCGAGATTACGTCTGGCTCGACGGCCTGCCGGTGGGTGTGGTGGATATCGGGACCGCAGGAGCGACCGTCGGGTATGTACACGCCGATGCCCTTGGCACGCCGCGTGCGGTTACCGGATCCGCTGGGACGACGTTGTGGAACTGGCAGTTCAAAGCCAATCCGTTCGGCGAGATGGTGCCGACGTCGACCAACGGGTTCTCGTTGAACCTGCGCTACCCAGGACAATACTTCGATACCGAAAGCGGACTGGTCTATAACCATCATCGGTTTTACGAGCCGGCAACCGGACGCTACATCCAAAGCGACCCAGTTGGCCTAGCGGCCGGCCCTTCTACCTACGCGTACGTGAGCGGAGCTCCTTTGAGCAGCGTCGACCCGCAGGGGCTGGATGCGGTGATGTTCGTCAATACGCGAACCGTCCCGCTGATGTTCGGCAAGAACGCGGGCCACTCGGCCGTGGCCATCGGAAATGATGAAACCGGTTGGACGTTCTATCAGGAGGGAGGTCTCGACCCCGCTGGAAACCAGCTCACCACGAATTGGAAGTTTCCGACGTTGTCGTTGCTGGAAGGAGAGGTCTCTGAATACAAGAATGGAATCGGCGCGCCGATGTCGATATCCTCCGCCTACGACCTTCAGGAAGGTATCCACACGGCGCCGCTGCAGGATATGTTGATGAATACGTGGGCTCAAGCTCATCTGCGGGACCCTTATCGCGGGTCGACCAACAACTGTGGAGACTTCGTCCTTGGCGTGCTGCGCGCGGGCGGATTACATCCGACGGCCAATTCTGTGGGTCCAACTGTTCCCAACTGGATGTCAATCGGTGCATCAGACGATCCGGGCCGCTTTGACCCGAGGGGACGTTGATCCTCCCCGGTCAATGCGATTTTGCTGGTCCGGGCTGCGCGCAATTGCTGTTCGCATTCGATTGCGCGCAGCCCCATGCTTGAGAGACGGTCGTTCCCAGAATCCATGAACAGAATAAAAGCAGCTGTTTTCCTCTTGATTTGCCTGTTGGCCCATATCGGTCTCACATTCGCGGTCGTCGTCAGCAGGCTCGACTGTGGTGCCCAGGTGCACTGCATCGGACTGTTCAACAAGGTTGCAGGGGCCGTCTTGTCGTTTCCATTGGGTTTGCTTGTATGGGCTATGGAGTGCTTTGGTATCGATCCGGCCGTTGTCACCGACACCATCTTTGGTGGCGAAATTTTTGTACTGTGCATTTTCAACTCGGTTTTGGCGGTGACGTTTTTCTGGTTTTTCATCGTCAGGCGAGTGGGGTGGTTCCGCCGCTCCCGCCGCACGCCAGACGGTTCATGAAAATACGAATCGGCTTCACCCTGTTTTCTGCGCCGACTGAGCCATACGCGATTGTTTACGGCGCGCTTGAGCTGCCGACCGAACTGTACAGCGGTGAAGCTGTAGCACTGGAGTGGCCCACAGGCGTGGCAGATATCGATGGCCGGTGTGTCTTGCAGAGAGTGAAATCGACCGTTGCCGCAGAGGGCGCGCTCGAGGCCCTCCATGTGCTGGAGGATGTCGTCATGGGCGACCGTTCAGCGGCGCAGGCTCTTGGCGAATTCTGGGCCCGAAGGTATGGCTTTGACGTCGATGCGTTGACCTTTGGTCTCATGCGCCAGAGGAATGCCCGTCCGGGAAAGACGGCGAGCGATGAGAGCAGCGCCACCCGATTCGACTAAGACACTGGCAGCGGTTCGTTGAACGAGAGGAGGCCTCGTGCGCGCACTTCCGTCGGCCCGCGTTTCAGCAAGCGAAGTCTATCCATGCCTGCAGAACCACCGGAGCCGCTATCGCGGATGGGGTGGCACAGGCGCGTTCCGGTCAAGGCGAGGCACGCGAGTCCCTTCCTCGCGAAAGCGTCACATGTAACAGGCTGCATTCACTGCCACCGCGTCACCAGTAACGGTGCGGCGGGCAATCTGCCGCAGTGGCCTGGACGTGCGGCGAGTCTTCGTTAGGTTGGCTTACCCATCCCCAAGGACACCTGCACCATGTACCCCACTCTTCACAAAGCCATCCGCCTCATCCCCGTTTCTGCCAGCGCCCCAAGTGACCGCTTGAATGAACAGCTCATCTACTTCATGTCGGCTGCAACCACGATTCTTTCTGAAGCGGCTCTCCACGACCTGCCTGTGGAAACCAAGGCGGAGGTCGGCGCCGTCTGGCTGCGTGTTAGGGCAAGGCTTGAAGGAACGTCGCCAAAAATCGTCAATGCGGTGCACCACTATCTCGGCCTTGTAAAAGCAGCGCCCTTTGGCACCGATGTGCTGGGCATCTACTGGGGCGCCTTCGGCTTTGAAGGCAAGCGGCAAGATGCCGTCGCCGAAGTCGAGGAAGCGTCGGTGCGAAGAAGCATTGCCGAGGTCTCGCCGGGTTTTTCCGCCGGCTTTGACTTTGCCGCCGGCAGCTTCGGCCGCATTGCGCTGATGATGATGCGTGGCGTCCGTGACCGCGCCGACCTCAAGCTTTCCCGGATTGGCTTTTTGGTTCGGAGCGACCGGACGCCTGACGCGATGGTGGCGATGGTGGCAGTCCTCGCTGCTTGCCTCACGCACGACTGCATGCCCGGATACCTTGAATTCCTTGACGGGGACGGCGACTCGGTGTTCCGGGTCGATGCACTGGGCGTCGCCGCATGAGGTTCGAGGGGTGACCCGGGAGACGGCATTGTTGTGCGACCGAAATTCGAATCCGTCCCCTTGACAGGTCCGAGACTCGCGCCAGGATGGTGGAACACACAAAAGGAGTTTCACCATGTCAGGACGACGCAACCAAGACAAAGCCACAACCGATATCGACAAGGCCCTGCTGGCGGCGGCCGGCGAGATGGACCTGTGCGGCGTGCGTAAGGCGCTCGATTGCGGGGCGTGGGTGCATGTCAGCGACGAAAATCGCACAAGGCCCCTCGGGGTGTTCGTTGAAGCCTGGCTCAGCACCAGCAGCCCACCCGACCCGGCACCGTTCATCTCGCTCCTTGCCGAGGCGGGCGCCGATTTGGCACGGCCCACCGGGGAAAGATATGGTCCCCACACGCTTGAGTCCCTGCGCGGCACCGATGACGATGTGCCACTCGTTGAAGCGCTTTTCGATGAAGGCATGAAGGTCGGCTGGGGTCGTTTCGACCACGCCGAATTGCTCACCAGGGTCATCGGGGAGGGCGCGGTCGAACTCCTGCGGTGGCTGGTGTCGCCGTACAACGTCGACGCGCAAAACCCGGACGGCGAGACCGCACTGTTTGCCGTACTCCGTGCCCAACGACCGGAGGAGGGTCGGAGACCTGACGGGAAAATGGCCGCAATGCTCGACATCCTGTTCGCCGCAGGCATCGACGAGTCGGTGCAAGACATCTTCGGCTGCATCGCACTGGAAGGCTTTACGGCTGCTGGCCCCGCGTACGTCGCAGCCTACGAAAAGGCCAAGGCGGCGCATGCGCATTCGGCGCGCTCATGGGGCTTCGGTTTCTTCCTGCCCATCGCTGCGACGGAAAAGCACCGGAGTGATACTCAGCCATGCTGAGGGACCGTCTGTCTCTCGGTGATCCCGATCATTAACCGGCTGGCGCGTAATGTTCGAACGCTTCACCGCCAGCTTGGATTGCTTCAACCTCGCGTTCGTTTTCTGCCGGCATGGCTGTCTCGCGAAGCCCCTTCCGGGCGGCTTCAAGATACGCGTGGCCCGACGCAAGATCAGGTTCGAGGTGCGCGCCCTCACCCCATTCGTTCCACGCGTTGATGAACATCAGCCGTTCGCTGCCCTCCCGGTGATGACGGGTCCAGCTCGTCACGCCTGCAACCCAGCGCGCAAAGATGGCGGGTGAGCCATCAGCAAAAAGCATGGCGTGGTTGCCGCGCCTCGGCGAGTTGTCCCATCCGGGCATCACGCCGCGAAACCACGTGTACGGTGGGTTGTCTTTTTCCAGGCAGGTGTCGACGAAGCCTTCGTAGGAGGCAACGGTCCCCTGGAACTCCGGCGCCTTGCCTGGCAGCGATGCGTTCGGATAACGCAGAATCGGCGCGCCGAACGGTGGAAATTCTACGGCCGCGTCGAATCCGCACAAGCGGGGGTCGACCATGTCTTTGGACTGGACGGCGGCGAGATACAGGCCATCGAGTCCGTGCAACGTCGCCAGTGCTCGCCAGATCGCTGCGCAACGGCCGACGTCGGGGATGGCAAGCGCCCGGGACACGAGCAGCAGGGGCATACCTTTGACCCTGATGTAACGGGGGTCCTTCAGGTAAGGCAGGGTGTCGAGAAAAAACCGGGTTTCCCAGCCTTCGCCGTAGCTTTGCGGGACGAGCGTATCGTCCGGCTGGCCGGTCCAGCTCCTGACCCAGGGCTCGTTGGCCCAGGCAAGGCAAAACGGAAAGTCGGGGGAGCCGAGCCCGAGGACCTCGTCGAGAGGGCGTTCGAGGATGCGCTTGCCGTCGAACCAGTAGTGGTAATAGCAAAAACCGTGGATGCCATACTCGCGGGCAAGATTTGCCTGCGCTTCCCGGACCTCGGGCACACGCAAATCGTAGAAGCCCAGGTCCGCCGGTTCATGCGGCTGGAGATGACCTTCGAACGCAGGGCGCGCGCGGCTCGTTGCGCGCCACTCGGTAAAGCCCTTTCCCCACCACGTGTCGTTTTCCTCCACCGGATGGAATTGCGGCAGGTACATGGCAATGGCGCGGATGTCGTTGTCCATCACGTGTCTTTGTCCCTGCAATCGACCAGCACCAGGCCCTGCTTGACGACCATGTCTCCGGTCTTTTTGGAATACAGAACGCTGAAGAATGAGATGGTCTTGATGAGAACGAGTGGGTCGCCATCGCAGGGAACCAGCCGGGCGTCCAGGCCAAGTCTTTTCCACGACGACTGGAGCACCTTCAGCTGGCCGGCATCGAACAGGTGCTCATCGGCCACGCGGTAAAGGCACACCGCATCCAGATCGCGGGGGGCACTGTTGGCAAGGACCGTAAAGCTGCCGCCGATGAGCACGAAGTCAACCGCGATGCCAGCGTGGGTGGCCCCGTCCAGTGCTGCAACCAGCTTGCCGACCAGATCCTCCCGGCCGGGCCACGTGGACGCTATCCGTTTGAAGCTGTCGATGCCAATGACATACGGGGTCGAGTTCTGGGGCGTGCTCTCGCGCTCGTTCGGTGTAAAGACCGGAAACGAGGCCGCCGCCGCTGCCAGGAATCGTTCTGTCGCAGGGTCCTGATGCGTCCGGGTGTCCATGATGGCGGGTCCAATAATGGGTGTAGGCGGGTTTATGTGGTGGAACGGGTCGCCCAGTGGGCTACCACCGTAGAGACAAAGCCGACAAGACCGGACCAGTCGTTCCGCAGCTCCGCTTCCCGGATGCGAAACGTGAGGCTCCTGCGGCTGCCCAGGGCGTATTCATGCAACGGGACATAAGCGCCCGGGGCGGTGTTGGCCAGCAGCACATGGTTGGCAAGGATTCTTGCCACGCGGCCGTTGCCGTCGCCGAAGGCATGCACGTTGGTCACGGTGGCAAGGGACACACTCGCGCGTATGACCGCTGGAAGGTCGGCATTCTCACGAAGCCACACGCGCATGCGCTCAAACGATGCGATGCCTTCTTCGGGAGAGAGGAAGGCGACGCTGACGCCCATGAAAGGCTCGGTCCGGTTTCTGCCAGAAGGGTGGGTCACGGCCGCACGGCCGGTGACGCCACTATAAAGAGCCGGGAGCAAGCGCATGAGTGATTCGGTGTCAGGGGCCGCCAACGCGTCCCGAAGGGCATCCCGATGGCGCTGGAGCGTGTGCAGCTCGTCTTGCGTGCGCAACCAGCCGTCAGCCACTTTTGAGGCCGGTGCTGCAAACGACAGCGGATGCTCGAGCGCCGCCCAAACGGCGTCGTCTTCCGGCACCAGCTCGGACACCGCCAGGTGAAGAGGAAAAATCCCAAGGGACGGCAGCAATAAATCCGCTTCCCGGGCCATATCAATCAACCGAGGTGAAAGGCTGGCGGCCGTCGGTGGCACGACCGCTCGCCGGGTCACCAGCTTCGTCGCGGCCTGAGCTGGCGCAGCCATTCGGGTGCGGGCCGTCTTCATTGCGCGCACTTCAACGTCAGCGAGCCTGCCTCAACCACCAAAGCACATCACACGGCGGTTGAAATCGATATAGGCGCTGGTGCCGTCGAGAAGCTTGAGGCCGGCCACATAGATCACGCCAGACTTTGCCGCGCGTACGCGAACGGCGACCTGCTGGCTTGCGTCTCCGAGAACAATCTGTTTGCTCTTGACCACATACGTAGAAGCAACGGGCCCCTGCGCCGTGATTTGCATGGTTTGTTCGACCTTGCCGTTGAGCTCGTCGGGGTTGTCTGTGCCGTACTGGTCAAGCACTCCCGTAAAGCCGGTGTCGAGCACGGCGCGCACGGGACGGCCATTGACTTCGATGGGAACAATGAGCTTTGGCGCGGTCCCAATGAGGGTGGAGCGCATGACGAGGGGATGGGTCTGGCAACGGGCCGGGACATCTGCCCCGACGACAACCACCTTCGACGAAAAGGTGACCTGGCCCAGCTGGCGCAAGGTGCCCAGCCCAATGACATTGGGGGTGCCCGACGACCCCACCGCAACGGGGACATTGCGCAAGGTTACCTGGCCGATGGAGAGGGAAGGCACCGTGCCAAGCCCCGAGTCGCCGCTACCGGTCGAAATCCAGTGGGGAATGGCGTGAATGCCGAGAGCTTCCGCCGTCGGGCTGTTGAGCAGGGACATGAGCCCTGCGGTGTCGAGCACCGCATCAAAACGGGTCTCCCCGGAGCGGACCTCGACTGCCATGGGTTCAATGGTTGATACCGGATTGAGCGGGCCCTTCTTGAGAACGTGAATGCCGAGGGACCAGGGCGCGCCGCTGTTGCCTTCGATGGCAACGTCGTCTTTGACCTGCAGGAACGGCGCGTAATCCGGAATCTTCTCGAGATCGCTCAACGCGAACGCCTGACCCTGCGATTGCCGCAGCAGAGGATAGAATTTCGTCCTCATGGCATTCAGCTGTCGCGCCCACTCGCCGGGGTGATCCTGGAGGAGCTCGTTGCCGGCTTTCAGCATGGCGCAGGCAAGCTCCTGGACCATGTTTTTCTGTTTCTGGCTCTCTTCAATGCACTGGTTTGCTGCCGCCGTTGATGCCTGGAAATCCATGCCGATGCGCGCGCGGGCAGCCTTGGCAAACATGGCAGTCAGCAGCGAGGGCGGACTTTTCTCCAGCGCGAGCAACGCCTCACTGTCGCCGCTTTCGACCGCCTTGATGACGCCGGTGTTGTCGGACATGTCGTTGTACTTCAGTGCAGGCTTGCCGGCGGTTTGCGCCGTGACACTCGCCGACGCAAGGCTTGCGGAGAGAAGGGCGGTCAGGAGGCACAATCTGGTATGAGCGTTGGTCACGGAAGTCTTACCTAAATGGTGGAGGGGCGCGGACGCCCCTCCGGTGTATCAGAAAGTGTATTTGACCTGGAGATGGGCAGACACTTCGTCGTTACCGCTGTTGAAGCCAGCATCAAAGTGAAGCTGCAACCCGTTTCCGAGATCCCAGTCGTATCCACCGACCACGCTCGGGACGAAGCCCGTGCCCGGGCTCGACGAGCTGAACACGAAGGTTCCGTTCGGCGTCGTCAGGCTCGCGTTGGCAGACAGGGTATTGATGTGACCGGCGTCGGTGATGTCCATGGCGCCTGAGAAGGCCCAGTCCCCCGCAGACAAGGTCCAGTTGCCGTGGTTGACACCCGGCGACTGTGCGTTGTCGGAGGCGTGGAAGGTGAAGTTTGCATCAACCGGCGGCGCGTCACCGTGTGCCGGACTGTCGCCACCACTACCGCTGCCGCTGCCACTGCCACCACCACCGCCGCCGCTGCCGCCTTCGGCGCCGCCGCCCCAACTGCCATTACCGCCGCCGTCACCCGAGCCACCTGGCCCGTTTACGACAATCGTATCAAGGCCACCCGCAACCAACTCAAGCTCGTCCTTAGTAAGAGTACGCATTGCATGCTTTTCCATGTGAGGGTGTCCGGAAATTCACCGTCCCGGACTTCGGTTTGTCATCCGGGCCGGCGACAGGAGCCGGCACCAGACAAATCTCAATGGGCAGACGCTTCACGCTGCCTCTGTCTCGTCGGCATCGGCCGTGGCCGGACTGGCGGTCTGGATGCTCGCTGCAATCAGCTGACCGTTCAGAAGGACAAGGACCCGGTCAGCCGTCGAGACGGTTTACCCTTCTTGTTTTCGTCGGACGAGGGTGATTTTGCCGTTCGGCTCCAGCCGACCCGTTTTGACATCCCGGTCCGTCTCGATGCCCGCCCCGTGGAGGGCCCTGTCGAGCGCGGCATCAGGAATGTTCTGGCTCCGAAGGGCAGCAGGGTCCCGTTTGCCGTCGCGGACCAGGATGGTCGGAAACCCTTCCATGAGTCGGTTGAAGCCCGCTGACCGGGCAGATAGCCACGCGATGGCCTTGTCTGTCGCCAAAATGCCAGCCACCCCAAGGAAGGGCCCGAGCATGCCTTGGTCGTCGCCGATAATCGCGGTTCGCAGGGTGCCGCCCGCCAGGGCAATGACCACGACATCGAACGCCGACATTTCCCCGAAACTCCGCTTGCCCGCAAGGCGCATGAGGACGAGGAGACCAAGATAAGTGACGGCGCCCCGCACGAGGTAGGTCCACCACGGCGCTGTGAGTTCGAAGATGTGGTCCATGGCGGTCTCCCTTGGCTGGACTTGCAGTCAACCCGGACAAGGGTCTGCGAAATGCGAACACCACGGGATGTCCACGGTTTGGGGCTCTCCTTTTCACAGGACATTGCGCATGGTTACGGCTTCTCCTGCAAACGAGTCTTGCCCATGAAAGCCGTCGTTTTCCACGCACTCGGTGACATCCGCCTCGATGACGTGCCCGAGCCGAAAATTGAAGAAGACACCGATGCCATCGTCCGGCTGACCGCGTCGGCCATCTGTGGGACGGACCTCCACTTTGTTCGCGGCACGATGGCTGGGGTCGAGCCCGGCACCATCCTCGGCCACGAGGGGGTGGGTGTGGTTGAGAGCATTGGAAAAGGGGTGCGCAACCTCAAAGTCGGTGACCGCGTGGTGGTCCCGTCGACGATTGCTTGCGGCTACTGCACCATGTGCCGGGGCGGCTTTTACGCCCAGTGCGACAACGCCAATCCGAATGGGCCGGGCACGGCGTTTTATGGTGGCCCGAAGGAAGCAGGTGGCTTCAACGGCATGCAGGCAGAAAAGGTCCGGGTGCCGTTCGCCAACATCAATCTTGTGGGCCTTCCGGACTCGGTCAGTGATGACGAA
>Ga0182005_1000270_pt1 | contig 32913 bp, 24 predicted proteins | sample Sormic07211103_1_FD_123021 | JGI IMG/M metagenome (GOLD analysis project Ga0182005, IMG submission 123021) | Rhizosphere microbial communities from Sorghum bicolor, Mead, Nebraska, USA - 072115-103_1 MetaG | ecosystem: Host-associated > Plants > Roots > Rhizosphere | place: USA: Nebraska...
CAGGCGCACCAGCTCATCCTTCAGAAAAGAGGGTACCAGCACGATACAGCCCGCATTATTTTTAATCTGGTGCAATATCCTCTCATTCAGATAAGAAGTACAGCCACTTCTATCCTGGTTTAACCCGACTGGTATCAGCGCCGTACATCCCGTGACCGAATCCACCTTTTGAAAAGCAGCCGCCTTCACAGAGGACGGTAATAATACTGTGCATCCGGCCATTTTACTTAACCGGATGAAAGAGGCCTCTCTGAAAGAGGAAGGTAAAAGGACACTACAACCAGCTACTTTATTGAGCCGGTGTATGGATGTCTCCTTCAAAAACGAGGGTAGCAGGACCACACAGCCAGATGTCTTCATATTCACGTTCGCCGGTTTTGGTAAAGCGTACTTCCAGTCCACCACCGAGGGTCTGTACAGGTACGGTATAAGTTTTCTCTTCCGTGCCGGAAGTCATGAGTGCAGCGGCTGTCACGCCGGTACCACAGGAATAGGTTTCATCTTCCACGCCTCTTTCGTAAGTGCGTACAAAGATGCCATTATCGGTAGGTTGCACAAAGTTCACGTTGGTACCTACAGCTTTGAAGCGGTCGTTGTAGCGGATCTGTCTGCCTTCTTCGAATACGTCGAGGGCTTTTACATCGTCAACGAACTTCACAAAGTGAGGTGAGCCGGTATTCAGATAAAAGTAGAGATTGCCCACTTCCACGCCTTTCACGTCCTGCATTTTCAGGTTCACCCAGTCAGCGCCTTTCATGGTTGCTTCGTGAGGACCATCGATGGCCATAAAGCGGAGAACTTCGCTGCTCAGCCCCATTTTGCGGGCAAAAGCCACGAGACAACGGCCACCGTTGCCACACATGCTGCTTTCTTTACCGTCAGCATTATAATACTTCATACCAAAGTCGTAGCCTTCATAATTGTTAAGCAACATCAGACCATCTGCACCGATGCCGAAGCGGCGGTCGCAGAGGAAATGTACCTGCGCTTCAGTGAGAGAATTATATTGGCCATTGCGATTGTCCATAATGACGAAGTCATTGCCGGTCCCCTGGTATTTGTAAAAATGAATTGCTGACATAATAGGACAAATTTAATATACTTTAGGTTAGGTTGCAAATTGCTATATCTGCCCGGATTAATCCGGCAGGCGGCCGAACCTTTCCAAAAGCAAATTTAAAGCACAGGTATAGGAATACACCCGTGATTCATGTCTACATTCGGTAGATGTACAAAATTGTACAACAGAACTAAATATTTTCAAACCCGGGAAATAGGATTACTCCCCGGGTGGTACCTAAACCTACAACTGTTACACTAGTGTCCCTAGCTAACAAGCTCTTTAGTATTAATTTAAACGGTTAAATATTTAACTATATAGGTAAAAAAAAGCATTACCCTTCCAGTAATGTTTTTGTAATCGTCTGAAAAATGGCTGTCGCCTTTACCAGATCATCTTTTGACACATTCCGTACTGCCTCCGCAATCACCTCATTCAGCCCGGTTTCTACAATACCTTGTATTTTCCGACCTTCGGCAGTCAGTACAATGATCTTGTTCCTGCGGTCTGAATTATCCTCCCGGCGCTCCAGCAGGCCCCTTTTGGTCATATTATCCAGCAGGTATACGATACTCACCTTGTCTTTGGAAACCGCATCGGCGATTTCCTGTTGCTTCACGCCGTCTTTTTTCCAGAGTACGCGTATAACCTGCAGCATCTCGGTCGTGAGCGGAATGTCCTGCTCTTTGAAGAAAGTACGGATACGCGCTTTGAAGGCACCGGTGAGTACCCCAAGTGAATCCGTAAAATCTGAAAACGTCTGGTTCTTCGTCATGCGGCGACTAAGTTAAGGTTTTAATGGTTAAATATTTAACTTATTTTTTAGGCTGGCAGATATTCTGTAACTTCCCATTATGTCCATCTTACCTGTTTTAATGTACCTGACCTTTGCTGTCACCGCTGTTAAACCCGTGGCACCTGATGTCGTTTTTCTCAATGAAAATAACCAGGAAGTATCCCTGAATGCGCTTAAAGGCAAAGTAGTCTTTATTAATTTCTGGGCTACCTGGTGCCCGCCATGCAGGCAGGAATTACCTTCCATTGCTAAATTGAAACAGTCTTTCAGGGATAATAATAAGATTGTATTCCTCTTTGTAGATATTGATGGTAACCTGGCAAAATCCAGGGCCTTCATGAAAAAGCATAATTATGACTTGCCTGTATATGTGCCAAAGAGCCCGATTCCTTCTAACTTTTTAGGGAAGGCGATTCCTACTACTGTAATCATTGATAAGAAGGGTAGGATGGTAGGGCATATTGAAGGGAGTATGGATTATTATACAAAGGAGGTGATAAAGGGATTGAAGGACCTGACGGAAGCGGTGAAATAACAGTCCGTTATTCCTCCTGGTCGGTATACAGGATCTGTTTGCCGATTATCACCGCCAGTTCCGCCTGTAGAGCCACGCCTTTGTTGGTATTATACCAGTTCTGCAGATCCAGTTTTATTTTTTCGAAAGATGCCTCACTTCGTAATAACTCCCGGCACAGGATCTGGCATTCCGCCGGCCGTGGTCCCCATTTTACACTATCATTAAAGAGCAATACAGGAATAGATTTACGCCCATCCGTAAGGTGGTTATTTATACTGAACGGTTCCTGATCCCTTAATTCAAACGATAAACTGATCAAAGGATTGAGGTCGCTCATCATTTTGATAAATGGGATACTGTGAGCCGCATCTCCACACCAGGGCTCAGTGATCATGATCCATTGTTGTGGTGTGTTGATCTGCTGCACAAGGCTCGCTAGTTTGTCGGATAATTTCCCGGTTTTTAACCACCGTTGCATGCGATGCCAGTTTAGTTTGGTGTAGTCTAAGTAAGCCGGACTATTATAGGGCGCTGTTTGCGTTTCCGTGGGTGTAGCCAGGATATTCTCAAACAGTGCGCAGTATGCTTCGAAATTCATATTAGTTTCATTTTTTTAATCCACTCCATGACCTTTATGATTTCTCCTGCCGGTACTAATCGTGCCTGCTTCCACTTCACCTCATTATGCTTAAAAATAAATGTAGTCGGCACACTCCTGATCTGAAATTGTTCTGCCAGATCCGGCTGCTGGTCGACATCAATCCTGTAAAAATCTATCTGCGTGCCGTACTTATTCGCCACCACTTCCAGGTTAAGTTTCATGAACTGGGAAGGGCGGCACCATGTGGCATAAAAGTTTACCAGCGTTGTTTTTTCTGATGTAATTTCCATATCCCAAAGTTGAGACAATCACGCTTCCCTGTAAATGGCAATTATGCCAAACAAATGGTAATAATCAGCGAAGGTGTATTTTTCGGAAAAATGATGGTAATTTTAAGCAAATCAGCATATTAGATAAGGGTGTTTGTAAATTGCATCATCTATGGGGAAAGCTTCTTCAAATATTATCTCAGAATATCATCTTAACAAGGACCAGCCAAATAAGCTTCAGTTTGCTATACACGATCTGCATGAGTATATTAAGCAACACCATGGCAATGCCTCCCGTCCGCATATTCATAGCTTTTACCAGGTCATCTGGTTCCAGTCAGGCAAAGGCACGCATTATGTAGACTTTGAAGCCTACCCGGTTACTGACAATGCCATGTTTTTTATTTCTATGAACCAGGTACATTATTTTGATGAGCATACCGATTACCACGGTGTACTGATTCATTTTAATGAGCCATTTCTGGTAAAAGGGAACAATGAACTGGAATACTTTTTAAAATGCAGTCTCTTTAATAATCCCTATCAGATACCTTCCTGTTGTATAGGCAGCGGGTTGGAATCTATACTGGAAGAGTACCTTCGGCAGATAAAAGACGAACTGCTCAAAGAAGAAAAGTTTGGCAGAGATGAATTATTAAAGACTTACCTGCAGGCTTTCCTGATCCAGGTGCAGCGCCGGAAGAATGAGTATGAGGAAAAGAATGGACAACCCCTTTTTCCGGCAGATGAAAAAAGATTGCAGGTGGTACAGTTCGTAAACCTCATAGATGAAAACTATAATAAAGGATATACGATAGCGGAATATGCAAAACTGATGCATGTCTCTTCCCGCACATTATCAGATCTGATCAGCCAGGTCCTGAATAAGACACCCTTGCAGATGGTGCAGGAGCGGATCATTCTAGAAGCAAAACGTTTATTATTACACTCCAGTCTCAATGTGAACCAGATAGGCTACAGACTTGGTTTTGAAGACCCTTCCTATTTTGTAAAATACTTTAAGAAACATGCCGGTATTCCACCTACAGAATTCCGCAAATCTATCAGCTGACGCAAAATTACCATTACTTCTCCTGTATTGCCATTTTCAGGAAAGCATGCTTGCTGCAACTTTGTCTTATAAAATATTTTAACAATGGTAAAGGCATATTTAGAAATCAATCTGAAGATTGATCAGGAAGACAGAGCAAATGCTGCTGAAGTGTACAACAAATACAAAGCACCTTTTTTGCAGGAGATCAAAGGGGCAATTTCAAAAGACTTGCTGATCAGGGAAGAAGATGTGCAGGTATTACATGGCTTTGGTTGTGACGATACCGCCGCAGCCTACCTGACAAGTGAATTGTTCAACAACGATGTGGTGGTGGCACTGAAACCTTATCTGAAGGCAGATCCGGATGTTAGAATTTATTCAGTCGTTTAATCTGCACGCATGAAACAGGCATTAATAGTAGGTGGGTCTACAGGAATGGGAAAGGCAACCGCAGCGCTCTTACAAAAGGCGGGTGTGGAAGTAGCCATTGTAGGGAGAAGTGTACAGTCATCACCGGGCATAAAAGTATTTCAGGTAGATCTGCATGATTCAGCGGGTGTAAAGGCTTTCATAAAAGACCTGCCGCACACATTACCTCAGCTGACTTATTTAGTGAACGCAGCGGGGTATTTTAAACCCGTATCGTTTCTGGAGCATACGGAAGCAGATTATGATACTTATCACGATTTTAATAAGGCATTCTTTTTTATTACGCAGGCGGCTGCGCAGATCATGAGGAAGAATGGGGGTGGGGCGATTGTGAACATCGGATCTATGTGGGCGAAGCAAGCGATCAAGGCGACACCATCATCTGCGTATTCAATGGCAAAGGCAGGCTTGCATAGTTTGACGCAGCACCTGGCCATGGAACTGGCAGATGCGAAGATCAGGGTGAATGCGGTTTCGCCGGCGGTAGTTGTAACGCCGATCTATCAGTCTTTTATTGAGAAGGATCAGATTGAAACGGCTTTGCAGGATTTTAATAGTTTCCATCCGATTGGAAGGGTAGGCACGGCGGAAGATGTGGCGAAGACGATTGTGTTTTTGTTGTCAGAAGAAGCCGGCTGGGTAACGGGAGCTGTGTGGGATGTAGATGGAGGTGTGATGGCAGGAAGGAATTAAATTATAAAGGAGATGTCTCTTACAAAAGACATCTCCTTTTCATTTGCTCTGCCGCGATCACCGCTCCTTCCATATACCCGGGATACGACTGTGCCGTCTCCGTTCCGCAGAAATAAAACCGTCCGTTCAGGTAGGCATCGCCCTAACTTCTTCAAAATACGCCATGCGCTCCCGCTCAAATTGTTTTTACGGCAGCCGCCTGCGTAGGCGTTGTGGTGAGTGCATGCAGCACGGTGCCTAACGCTCCTCCCACAGAAATATGCGGAGACACGCCATGCGCGGCATCGCCAATCAGGGCAACATGGTTGGACACCCATTTCGGTAAGGCGGGAACTTACATAATTTAGGTATGAATAATGGTGTCTTCCGGCGTGCGCTCTATTAATTTTATCAGCGCGTCATCATTCAGATTCATGGCTCGCCTGGTTGCTTCTTCTTTTTTGTTGGCAGAAGGAGGGGCGCTATCAAACTGGTACATCCTCCTCCCGCTAATAATTACCTGTTGATATATGCCTGCATCTGGGAATTATAACGATCCTCCTGTATCTGCAGGTCTGCATTGTTAATACTGGTAATCTCCGCTTCACTTAACGTGATGTTTACAGCGCCCACATTTTCTTTCAACCTGTGCAGCTTCGTAGTACCCGGAATTGGTACGATCCATGGCTTCTGCGCAAGGATCCATGCCAGTGCGATCTGCGCCGGTGTAGCACCTTTCTCTGCCGCAATCGCCTGTAATAATTCTACGACGGACTGGTTGGCTTTACGGTTTTCTTCTGAAAAGCGTGGAACTATATTTCTGAAATCCTTCTCGCCGAATTTCGTGTCAGCATTGATTGTACCGGTTAAAAAGCCTTTTCCCAGCGGACTAAAAGGCACAAATCCAATACCCAGTTCTTCCAGCGTATGTATGATTTCATGTTCCGGTTCCCGCCACCATAAGGAATATTCACTTTGCAAAGCAGCTACAGGCTGTACGGCATGTGCTTTTCTGATGGTTTGTGCGCCGGCTTCAGAAAGGCCCCAGTGTTTTACTTTCCCTTCTTTGATCAGGTCCTGCACGGCACCTGCTACCTCTTCAATAGGTACGTTCGGATCAACACGGTGCTGGTAGAAGAGGTCGATATAATCTGTCTTTAATCTTTTAAGTGAGGCTTCTGCCACTTTTCTGATGTTTGCGGGCGTGCTGTCAAGCCCAAGTGTGGGTTGTGCATCTTTGAAGCCGAACTTGGTAGCGATCACAACCTTGTCCCGGTTTGTAGCGAAGGCTTCGCCAAGGAGTGCTTCATTGGTGAAAGGGCCATAGGCCTCTGCACTGTCATAGAAAGTAATGCCGGCATCGAAGGCGGCACGGAGCAGCTGGATGGCTTCCTTTTTTTCTGTTTCGGGGCCGTAGCCGAAGCTGAGTCCCATACAGCCGAGCCCCAGGGTGGAGACTTCAAGGCTGGTATTGCCGAGTGTTCTGTTTTTCATAACACAAATTTCAGGGGATTGTCTGAATGTGTACTTATACAGATTACAGGTTTGGTTACCAACTTTACTGTATGTCAATTATCTCATGGCAGGAATCAGTAAATTTGAATGTATGGAAGGGATCATCAAAATAGAAAGTATAGACGCCTACAATAAACTGCGGGGAGTCACCACCCTGCATCCGCTAATCACCGTGGTCGACTTGTCTAAGGCAGACCGGATGCCGGCGGGGACTTTTAATTTTGGATTATATACGGTGTATCTGAAGGATCAAATGTGTGGGGAACTCAGGTATGGTAGAAAGCAATATGATTACCAGGAAGGGACGTTGGTGTTTATTGGCCCGGGGCAGATCGTGGGGGTAAATACAAAGACCCGTTCCCTTGAAGCAAAGGGCTGGGGATTGTTATTCCATCCTGATTTTATTAAGGGCACGCACCTGGGGCGGCATATACAGGAGTATTCTTTCTTTTCTTATGACGTGAATGAAGCGCTGCATCTGTCGGAAGATGAGCGGGGGATTGTATTGGATTGTTTTCAGAAGATACATACGGAGCTGAACCGGGCCATCGACAATCATAGCAAGACGTTAGTGGCTTCGAATATTGAATTATTCCTGAATTACTGTAACCGGTTTTATGACAGGCAATTCATAACGAGAGATAATGTACATAAAGGAGTGGTGGCAAAATTTGAAACGTTGCTCCAATCGTACTTTGCAAGTGAACAGCCGCAGTTACCTTCTGTGGCATGGTGTGCGGGGAAGTTGAACTTGTCAGCGAATTATTTTGGAGATTTGATCAAGAAGGAAACGGGAAGATGTGCACAGGAATATATTCAGGATAAGGTGATAGATATGGCAAAAGAAAGGATGTTCAATATGGAGAAATCCATTAGTGAAGTGGCGTATGAATTAGGGTTTAAGTATCCTGCACATTTTACCCGGTTATTTAAGCAGAAGGTAGGCGTAACGCCGAATGAGTATAGAAAAATAAATTAGATGGAAATAGCAGTCGCAGAAATGGAAGGGGAATGGCAGGTATACCGGCAGATAGGCGGCGTTGCACCAAAGCCTGCGCATCGTAGAAATGATCACTACCTGTTTATATTCCAGGAAACAGGGCAAAGTAAGGTGCTATTAGATGGTGTTGAATTGACATTATCAGGCCAGATGATACTTTGCATTAGTCCGGGGCAGGTGCATGAGACGATCTCTGCCAGTGATGATGTGAATGCCTGGATTATCACCGCTGGTGTCAACCGGGTCCGTTATACAGATACTTTTGCCCGCTTTTACTTCCAATATGCAGGATTTACTATTGATGCCGCTCTCGCAACGTACCTGTCCGAATGCTTTGGTTTATTATATAAAATAGATCCCTCACTAAAAGAGGTGCGCATTTCCCTGCTGGATGCCTGTATTGGAATGATTGCTACAGTATATCATCATGCTATTCCGGCGGCCGATGTGACCTCCCGCCGGGCCGAAATCACGTCGGCATTTAAGGCCCTTGTGCTGAAACATTTTAAAGAGATGAAAAGTCCCGCTGATTATGCAGAACAATTACACCTCACGCCAGCCTATTTAAATGAAGTAGTGAAGGATGCTACAGGTTCACCTGTTAGTTTCTGGGTGCAGCAGGCGGTCATTACAGAAGCAAAGCGCTTACTAAGCGGAACAGAACGAACGATCAAAGAGATTGCTTTTTCACTAGGATACATGGATCAGGGGTATTTTACCCGGTATTTTACAAACGCGGTGGGGGAGGCCCCGCTGACATTTAGAACCCGTAACCGCAAATAATCCATAAAGGACCTTGAATCATCCCTTCCCGGTACGCCATGCAAAGGTAAACTTTGCACAAAACTTCTATATGGGATATTGTATCATGCTATTGGGCATTTTCTGCTATTATATTTATCCTTATTTAAAACCTTCTAAAATCAGGCGATATCTCGCTCCGGATGCTTATGCTTTGGTGACCGGTGCGACTGATGGTATTGGCAAGGGAATTGCCCTTGAGTTGGCAAAGAATGGCTTTAATCTGGTAATTCATGGGAGGAGTAAGGAAAAACTGGCGCTGGTCACACAGGAATTAAAAGCTATCAACCCATCTTGTATGGTAGTTCATCTGTTGCACGGAGAGATGACATTACCAGCGGATTTGCATTTGAGTGTTCTCGTTAATAATGTAGGCATAGGACCCATAGAGCGCTTTATTTCCAGTGAAGACTTTCAAAATACAATCGATTTAAATGTCACATTTCCCACAAAACTTACCCGGTCTGTATTGCCTTTGATGCAAAAGCCGGCGCTGATACTAAATGTTTCTTCCTATGCTGGTCTGATGCCACCCCCTTACCTGGCTGTATATGCCGGCACCAAGGCATATAATAATGCTTTTTCCATTGCGCTCGCCCGGGAGCTGGAAGATGTAGAGGTGATTTCCCTGATCGCAGGCAGCGTACATACTGCTTCCAATAAAAAGCAGGTAACCTTTATGCGGCCCGCTGCGGGCACCTTTGCAAAACATGTGTTGGGAATTGTGGGCTGCGGAAAGAAGCAGATAGCCCCTTACTGGCCGCATGCATTACAAATATTACTTATTTCATTGTTGCCGGAGAGATGGATAGATAGGGCTACAAAGGCTGCGATGGAGAAGGAATTGTAATCCAGCCTGTCAGAAGACAGGCTGTTTCTCCTAATGTTTATTGTTATTTATACGAAGTGCGAAGGTATTGTTGAATTCTGTGGAAATTCTGGATATGAGGGCAGGTTGAATAAAATAGAGATAGAATTCATGGTAAGCAAGGCAATCACAAATAGGCTGCAATCGACAGGAATCCCACTCTTCCTGAAAAGGCATTCGAAGAAATATTCGCTCTCTCGTCAGAGAATAAGCACACGTTTTTTAGGTGATGGCCCGCCAACAGCCCGAAACACATAAAGTGATAAATGGTAGCCCTTGCACAGGTAATCGAATCATTTGTGCAAAATGACATTGTTTAACTTAACTTGCAGGACTTTTTAATTAACTAGTATGACAAGTCCAATTGAGATAACGGCAGCTGTGCAAAAACTGATCGATCGCGTAGCGTCAGAATATGAATACGAAATTATACCGGTTCAACCCGGCATTACTATAAAAGGAGGTCGCATGATCACGGGCTGGGCCGTGTGGTTAAGTGAATTCATTTGCGAGGCAGAGCCGACTGAAGTCTGGGAGAAAGAAAATGGTGATCTGATTGCTGTGACCACCCCACATGTACCTGTAGATAAACTCCTGTTTATTCCCGATGACAACATTTCCCCCGAAGGAAAGCATATACGTGTCAGCGTTAGTAACAACCCACTGGTAGACCACCTCATCGCACTCGCAGATCTGAAAGATTTCCTCGTACCCTATGGTACCGTACTGGAAGATGGCAAAGTGAATTTCAATACCTACACCGGCAACGTATACAATCATTACGATGCCCTGTTCAATAACCTGCTTCTCTTCCTCTCAGAAGGTAAGAAGATCGGAGCTAAATGTTATTGCGGTAGCATGAAACCCTATAGCCAATGCCATGGTAAAAACCTGCCTGCTGCTATCGAAGAAGATAAAAAAGCCGTGAAAAAATTCAACGATGCTTTGAAGGAAGATCTGGTGAAGGAAGAAGCATAACAAATTCATCTATCTCATTCTCACGAAAAATGACCTGGGATAAAGGTGAGCTTGTAAACATCTGCTGGGCTTATTACAGCACAATCAGCATTACTACCGTGCAGGGAAAAGGCGCCGTTGTTTAAGCAATGGCTGGACAGATGACGAATTTAACAGCTATGAAATATGATATTTGTAGTAGTAAGGCCCGGTAAAAATCGGGCCTTTTTTAATAACCATTGTCAGCTGAAAATATGATCCCTGTCATTTATTTGTATTATGCAGTCATCGTTTCCCTATTACCCCCTCCATACTTTTACCCCTTATACTTATAAAAAACGCTATTTTAGCACTCATACAAGGTCAATATTTTAAATTATGCGCAGCTTTTATCTATCATGCTTATGTGCGCTGCTGTCAGTTTTATCAGTCAGTGCACAAGAGCTGAAATCACCAGATGGGAATTTTATCTTAGCCTTTAAAGTGAACAATGGCGTACCTTTTTACACGCTACAATACAAAGGCAAAACAGTCGTCAATGAAAGTAAATTAGGTTTTGAAATCAAACAACTGGAATCCCTGAACAAGGATTTCACCATCAAAGCCACCGCTACCAAATCAGCCGACCAGACATGGCAGCCAGTGTGGGGCCAGCAAAAAGAAATCAGGGACAACCACACTGAACTCTTCGTTCAACTCACACAAACAGGCACTGGCAGAGAACTGGATATCCGTTTCCGTTTATTCAACGATGGTCTGGGTTTCAGATATGAATTCCCTGTTCAGAAAGATCTGAGACATTTCACCATCGTGAATGAAGTAACAGAATTCAACCTTGCAAAAGATTACAAAGCATTCTGGTTACCGGGAGATTATGACACGAATGAATTCGAAACTGTCACTTCTAAAATCTCTGAGATCCAATCCCTCATCGACAAGGCAAGAGAGCCAATGGCCGCCAATTCACCAACACCGAATCTGGCAGTACAAACCCCTCTCATGCTGAAATCAGACGATGGTCTTTATGTAAACATTCACGAAGCAGCCCTGGTCAATTTTCCTGCGATGTGCCTGAATGTAGATGACAAGCATTTCGTGCTCAGTGCACACCTCACTCCGGACAAACTGGGAAACAGGGGGTATATCCAAACCGGTACCACCAGCCCATGGAGAACGATCGTAGTAAGCGACGACGCCCGTCAGATTCTGGCATCCAACCTGATCCTGAACCTGAATGAGCCTTGTGCCATCGAAGATCCCAGCTGGATACATCCGGTAAAATACGTAGGTGTATGGTGGGAATACTTCACCGGCGGCGGTTCTACCTGGCAGTATACCGACAATCAGGATATCATCATCGGCAAAACCGACTATAAAACCTTAACACCCAATGGTCATCATGGCGCTAACACCGAACATGTAAAAGAGATGATCGACTTCGCTGCAAAGAATGGTTTCGATGCAGTATTGGTAGAAGGCTGGAACGAAGGCTGGGAAGACAACTGGGCCAACGTAAAAGAAAAGATCTACAGCTTCACCAAAGCATACCCTGACTTTGATGTACAGGAATTACATCGTTATGCTGCGTCAAAGCATGTGAAAATCATCATGCATCATGAAACCACCTCTTCCGTAACAGATTACGACCGTAACCTGGACGATGCGTTCAAATTCATGGTGGATAATGGATATGATGCCGTGAAAACCGGTTATGTAGGTCCCATTCAGCCACACAGCGAATACCACGACGGACAGTATATGGTGAACCACTACCTGCACGTAGCACAGAAAGCCGCTAAATACAAAATCATGGTAGACTCCCACGAAGCAGTTCGTCCTACAGGTCTGTGTCGTACATGGCCTAACTGGATTGCACAGGAATCTGCAAGAGGTACCGAATTCGAGTCCTTCGGCGGCAACAGACCAGATCATACATGTGTACTGCCATTCACAAGACTTATGGGCGGGCCAATGGATTACACCCCGGGTATCTTCGAAGGCAATTTATCTGTATACGGTAAGAGCAAGGCAAAACTGAGCTCCACACTGGTAAAACAACTGGCACTTTACGTAACCATGTATAGCCCGTTGCAAATGGCGGCTGACTTGCCAGTAAACTATAACAAATTTGCTGACGCATTTCAGTTCATAAAAGATGTAGCCGTAGATTGGGATAATACCTATATCCTGGAAGCAGAACCGGGGGATTACATCACCATTGCTAGAAAGGCAAAAGGGAAAGAAGAATGGTACATCGGTGGTATCACAGATGAAAATGCACGCGAAGCAGTTATCAGATTTGATTACTTACCAGCCGGAAAGAAATACACGGCTACTATCTATGCTGATGACAAGGATATTACCTGGCAGGTGAATCCACAGAAATATACCATCAAAAAGGTAATAGTGACAAATAAGACGATCTTAAAACAAAAACTGGCTCCCGGTGGTGGCGTTGCTATCAGCGTTAAGCCGTAAAATTTAAATAACCCGCATCTATACAGGTGCGGGTTATTTATTAAAAAACTCATTCAATACTTCGCTGCTGCCCTGAACAATGGTAATGAACATACGGCTATTACCAAACCCGTACACAACGCTACCGTTCCTCCTGTTGCCACCCAGCCAAGAATGGCAATACCTCCACCCACTACAGCAATCGCAACAGCAATAACCTTCATCCCAAACTGATTCTGTGACCTTGCATCATTGCTTTGCACATCCGCGTGCGTAACCGCCGCTGCCAAAGGTTGCAATAGATGAGGGGCCGCTTCTTTTTTCGTAAGATTATAATACACTTCCCACAATAATAAAACCACCACGGGAATACCCACCCCTAAGGCTGTCTCCCACACACGATCCATCTTCCCGCCAAAAAGTTTCAATCCCAGACTGATAACCAGTCCACACAGGGAAGCACTGATCACAGAGGTAGCGGTTTGTCTTTTAGAATACAATGTCCAGATAATCGGCGCAAACAGCGCCCCACCAGCAATAGAAGCCGTGGCCAGTACCATCTCTACAATCCCCCCGATCATTGGCACCAGCATCGCAATTCCAATCGTAATGGCGCCAAATAACACCGTGAAAAACCGGGCTGCCTGTACCAACGCTTTCTCTGTTGCGTTCCGGTTAAATGCTTTCTTATAAACATCATGCGCAAACACGACCGCCATAATATTAATCGTTGTATTTGCCTTACTGGCACTGGCGGAAATCATCCCTGACAACACCAGCCCAATCAGCCCCGCAGGCAATACCTGCTGGCACAACATCATATAAGCACCCTCCGGTTGCAGCCCTGTCAATGAAGGATTGATGACCCGGTACAACATCGGTGGCAACATCCAGACAAACGGACTCACAAAATATAACAAGGTAAACAACCAGGCTACCTTCTTTGAATTCCGTTCACTGGATACACTGGTATACCGCTGTACATACGCCCAGTTGCCCCCTATATACACCGTTTGATACGCCAGGAAGGCCAGAAAGAACCCAAACGAATATTCCGTATTAAAGAAATTAAAAAATCCATCAGGCGCCTTGTTTACAAATGTATGCATCCCGCCCGCTTCCTTCATTGCCATAGGAATCACAATCATCACCGCCGCCGTCAGAATTACAAACTGCACCACATCTGTCACCAATACAGCCCATAACCCGCCGGCAGAAGTATATAACACAATCACGCCGCCTATTATAAGTATACAGGTATTCAAAGACAGGGGAGTGGCTACACTCACCATTTTACCCACGGGATACAACACAGAGGCTGTCGTAAACAACCCGTGCAGCATTATCAGGAAAGTATAAAATTTCTGTGTACCCGTGCCTAACCGTTTCCCAATATATTCTGCTGCCGTAACCGCCCCCGTACGTTTCCACTTAGCTGCAATAAAAAGTGCTACCAGCATACCTCCCAATACCATCGTCAGCTGAATGCCATTCGCCACAAATCCACTCTTATAAGCAATAGACCCCCATACTACAAATGTACCGGCAGAGAAATAACTGATAAACAAAGATATACTATTGATCCACCAAGGCGTAGCACCACCAGCTTCAAAAAATGCAGAAGAGTTCTTACTACCAATCCTTGTGAACATCATTCCAATGCCCAATACCAACAAGGCAAAAACTCCCATAACGATAAAATCCAGTTGCGCCATTCGAATTTCAGTTTATTGTACCATTAGAACTTTAATTCCATACGCTTCCAGCGCCACGTCAGTCCCACTCACCTGTTTGCCATTCGCAAGATCCGTCACAACACGACTATTCTTTATCTTCACTGTTCCCTTCACCCTTTCGCCAAGGTCATTTAACAAAATCACAAACGTACTTTTCTCATTCTTCCCTAATATGTACTCAATATTCGGATTACTACACTCTACCAGGCCTTCCTGCGAAATCAGTCTCGCTTCGTGCCCATAGATCATCCCCGGCGCAAATCCATACGACTCATGCGGACCTACTTTCGGCGTCACAAACCCCCGGGGAAACACCACCTGATTCCCCGATCTTAACTGTGCCTCCGACAACAAATAATCCGTTATCCATCCTATCTGCCACCAGGCATGATGGGGGGAGGGCCCGGCCCCTTTATTCATCGAATTCCAATAGTATGTCGCTACACTCGTTACCGAATCCACGAACGCATCCCTGCCGATGGCCGCTGCCCTGGCCATCTCTATAAACAAACTATCTCCCGTCAATTGAAACAGTCGCACAAACATTCCTGCATGGCTACACAGCATGATCGGCCCCGCTCCATTTGCAGAACCAATGATCCCCCCATGCTCAAAACTCAACCCAGCCTGAGAGATCTGCCAGTCCTCCCGCGCAACTCCCTTCACTGTTTTGATCTTTCTATCCGGCACGGGCTGCGTATAAATAGATGTCAGGTACATTCGCCCCGTTCGGATGGCGGCGGCCTGATATTTCTTATCATGCGTCAGATCATACAAATCCAGCAATGCCTGCGCTGCCTGCGCCGTGGCAAAATCCGGCGCATACCTGGCATCCCCGCATACCCCAATAAAATGCCCCTTGTCCACTGCATTTGCTATAAACCAGTCCGCACCCCGTACAGCTGCCTGCAAATACTTTTGATCTTTCAAAATCCTATAGGCTACCATCAACCCATAAAATGTAGGGCGCAGATCTTTGATATCCGTAAACAACGGTGCATGTGTCTCCCTGTCATACGCCACTTCCCAGCTTCCATCTGCCTTCTGCCAGTTCATGAGCAATGAAGCGCCCAGTGCCAGTCGCTTTTTCAATGTATCATTCTCCGGTTCAAAAAGCAGAATATTCCCTATATCCAGCATCACATAGTAGGTCAGACTAATCGGTTCTACAAACTCTCCCCATTCCTCGGTAAACATTTTCCGCTTTGACAGATAATACTGCCCCGTGGCCGCCCCCTGAAAGAACCCCGCAGCTGTTTGCTGCTGCGCCAGTTTAAAATTCAGGGCATAGGGGAGTACACTGTCCTTCAGGAACTGATCACCACTTGTATTCGCCAGCATCCACATGGCCCCGTAATCTGCATTCTTGATCGCATCTCCCTTCGAACCCACTACGCCTCCCAGATATGATTGCCCGCCAATCTCCAACCCGTTATAATCCCTGATATTCCATAATGAAGTCTTCCTGTCCAGCAGGTAATGATGCATGTGTTCCACCCTGCTGGAGAGAGACTGTTTATTTTTTCGCAGAGAAAGGGCGTTTTTAAACCCATAGACGTCATTTACGGCGTGAGCCAGTAATTGATACCATTCACCGTGTTGAAGGCTGTAACGGTATCCATAGTCGATTTTATCGCCCTGCTTTTTCAACGAAGCCGGTTCTCCCAATACGGGATAGTAGATCGTCGGGGTCAGTTGTGCCCTCCTGTTCATGTGAGAAAGTGCCAGTTGCCATACCTGGTGCGTATTATGATCGCTCTCCCACGGATCACGACCTAATCCCGGATCTGGGATCACCGCCAGCGAAACCTGTCTTTTCGTTGTAATTACAGGACAGAAAGAACTTGCACATCGCTCCCTGTACAACACCGGCATGGCAGGTATACCCTGTCCATATGCATAACTATTCACCAAATTCTCCCCAAACTCATTCCCCTGAAAATATCCCGGCATCACCGCCCACGCCACATCCTGTTTATCAATCGTCACCGCCGTGGCACTCGCCAGTGAATAATATCCCGCCTTTTTACACTGTAGCTGAAAACTCACCCGCACATCTCCTGCATACTGATTATCCAGTTGCCAGGTAGCCGTCATCGTCGCCAACGGAGAGGACCATGTAAACACTACCTCCGTAGCAGACACCTGCCTGGCCTCGATAGGATAAAAATGAATCGCCTCCCCGGCGGTATTCAATGCCACCCGAGTCGTGGCCTGTTTCCATGCATTAATCTGGTAATGATAGGCCGTATCCGGCCAGGGTTTCCCATTTGCCCGCTCAAAGTGAACCCCTGAAGAATCTGATGGTTTATCTGCTGCATATAGTAACGTATACTCTCCTGAAGGGTGGGCTACTGGCTGGTTACCAAGGCGAAGGTCCTTTACCTTCCATCCCTCTTTCGTCTGCTGCCATTCTATTCGTAACTGGCGGTTGGTCAGGGTAACCGTCTGCGCATTTGCCAGGCAACTACAAAGCAGGCATAGTATGAATAGTTCAATTTTTCTCATAACTTTCATTTCGTGGAATTCAAAATCACTAATTATTCTGCCTCATAAGCCCTCATTTCAAACACCGCTACAGGGGTATGCGCCGAAGGCTGTGTAAACACTACCGTCAGACTTTCCGTACGCACCGCCTCTGAAAACTCCACCACGTTCCTCGTCTGATAATTTCCTTTTTGCTCATACACCGCCTCCCCACGATCATCATAAATCACATAATCTCTCACACAAAATACCATCACATGCTCCGGGTGTGTCATCAGCACAGACTCCATCGGATGATCAAAATCTGTATCAAAAGATAAGATAACCTTTTTAATATGTTTTTTCTCCTCCCACTTCAGGGTCAGCGCCGGCATAGCATCCGACAGCGCTGCCACCCATGCGTTAACCTGTGTTGTAGGCCTTGCAATTCCATTCCTGATATTTTCCGCCCCAAACCCATTCAAAGGACGGCCAAACTGCAACGCAATATTTTGCCCCGCTGGTCTCCGCTGCGCCACCCAAAACTCAAAACTATCTATCCCAATTCCATCCGGCGCCGCCTGTTTACCATAATTAGACACTGCCGGATTAATTGTATTAAAGACAGACAAGAGACCCGTAATTCGCTGCTCTGACCGGCTTACACTCACCAACGGATTTTTATGCAGCATCACAAACACATACTGATCGGCATCCATCACCACATCACTCACCAACTGTACATTATTCCTGCCGGGAGCTACCACAAACTCAAATGCCGCCAAACTTACATCCGGTGTATAGCTTCCTCTCCGTGAACAACACCGGATCTCCGCGTGCAACACCGTCTCCACCTCACTATATACATCCACGCTAAACACCGGCAACTTCCCCGCCATCACGGGTACCAGCTGTGCCACCGCTATCTCCAGTGGCACCGGCGCCGTATCCGCCGTTAACCCCGACAATGACAACTCACTACTCACAGTAATTGTCGCTGACTGCACCAGATCCCGCTGATCTTTGTACGCAACAAATGGAATATACTGCCCACTCCCCACTAATCTCTCCTGCAACAAAGCCACATCTACCATTGCCGGCATACGCCCCGATTCCTTACACAACGCCGCCGCCATACCCGTCACCTGCGCCACATATGCACTCGTCGCCATCACTCTCGATGATCCAAACGCCACATGCGATGCACTGATAATCCTTCCCGCCAGGAACAAATTCGAAATATTCCTGGAATACAAACATCTATAAGGAATCTGGTATATCCCCTTACTATGCCATTGCGTACACCCCGGCTGCGCAGAATACACCCCATCCGAAGGATGCAGATCCAGGCTCCACCCACCAAACGCCACTGCATCGTCATGCACCCTTTGTTCAATCACATCCTGTTGCTTCAGTATATAATCCCCTTCAAATCGTCTGCTCTCGCGCTTCCCGGGTATCATACCCACCCATTCCAGTGTTAAGGTTGCTGCTTCAGGAAAATTCCCCGAGTTCTTTATATAATTCCATACCCCATAGACAATCTTCCAAAGCTCCCATTTGATCTTCTCCGTATCATGCACCGTATCCATCCTCCCGCCAAATTCTATCCACCATAGCTTACACCCAAACTCCTGCGCATTAAAACTCCTGAACTTCGGAATCTGCGTAATATCCATCAGTGCAAATGAGGGAGGTACAAATCGTACCGGCTTCCCCGTATCTTTTGAATAGAAATACAAAGAATGACCTAACAACTCACCATAACTTTCCGTTGGTGCAAACAACTCATTGAACTCTTCCATCGGCTCTGCACCCATCCTGAATGCAGCACCGGCCAGAAAGCCGACCACACCATCGCCGGAAGCATCGCAGAACAAAGGCGCCTTCAACTCATACTCCGTCTGGTTCTGACTACAAAATGCCCGTAAGGAAGATATCGTTTCACTATCCCGCTTCTCTACGTGATACACGGCTGTGTTCAATAGCAAAGTGATATTTGGCTCCGCCATCACTTTATCCAGCAGGATGGAATCCAGGATCACCGGGTTCCCTTCAGGATTCCGATAGGTGTTCTCCACGAGAATCTCATCTACCACACCTCCTTCTCTCGCCCAGCGGTTATTATTCCCCATGTGCGACGTTGCGCCCAGTATCCACAGCCGGATCTCACTACTCGCATTCCCGCCCAGCACACTTCTATCCTGTACCAGTACTACTTTCAGTCCCTCTCTGGCAGCGGTCACTGCACAGCATATGCCCGATAAACCTCCACCCGTGACAATCAACCCCGCCTCCAGTGTTACCAACGGACAGGAGCGTTTTTCTGTGCTTTCTGATCTGATCATTTTATTTAAGTATTTTTTGCATGATGGTATAGCCGCCCGGTTTGATCAGGGTTACATCTGCTGTTGCTCCCGCCATTGGGACGTCAATCAGCATGCTCTCTCCGGGTTGCAGTGTATTGAGGGTATATGAAGTGCCATTACATGTTAACCTGTAACCTTTCATCGTATAAGCCGGAAAGTCTTTTCTCGCAGTAACGCGAATACCGGCGTGGCCTTCATTATTTTTGATCAGTTCAATAGTAGCAGGCGCAAATTCTTCCTGCCAGGCAATGTACATGCCACGGGGTGACCTGTCGGGTGCTACCAGCCCCCATGGGCGATAACCGTTGGGATTCGTGCCGGGAAAACGGCTGAAGTAATCATTGAAAGTCCATACAGAAGCACCTATCAGGTAATCACATTGCCTGAAATCCTGCATGGCTTTTTTGAGATGCGCTATGCGCTCCTCTTCCGATTTTACGCCATCCGTGCGCATACCAAATTCGCTTATATATACGGGTTTATCAGGATAGAGTGTATGAATATGCTGCAATACCTTTAAGTGATTGCCATAGATATTCGCACTCACAAAATCTACATATTGAGAAGCCTCATCTTCTCCCTTCTTCAAAAAATCATTGCCCAGCATCATACTGGCAAACGTGATCAGCTTCGTGTCATCCAGCGTTTTTACATAACTGCTCATATCACGTACCCAGGATTTACCATCCTCCGTCTGCGACTGAAACTCATTGCCCACACTATACGCAATCACACAGGGATGATTCCAGTCCCGCTCCATCATTTCCCTTAATTGTGACTGGTACTTCCTTCGCATACCTGTATCATTCATCTGCCTGCCGGTCATCTGCCAGTTGCCCGCTTCTTCAATGATCATTAACCCATGTTCGTCTGCCCAGTCCAGCAATGCTTCCGATACGGGGTAATGGCTGATACGGGATAACTCCATCCCACCACTTTTGATCATGGTCAGGTCTTTCTCTAACACTACCTGCGGATCCATAGACCCATAACCCGGATAGTCCAGCGGCCTGTTACACCCACCCATTTTAACAGGTTCTCCATTCAGCAATAGACGGGTACCACTTAATTCCACTTTTCTGATTCCAAACCTCGGCAATACCGTATCCTTTCCACAGCTAACTTTCGCTGTATACAAGTTGGGTGCATCCGGAGACCATAAGGTCACATCCGCGGCAGGAAGGGTGCCTGATAAAACGACGGTAGCTTCCGCACCCGCTGCCACTTTCACCTCCTGAGAAGACAGTTTGTTTTTCAATACACCCGCACTCACTTTCGCAGTCGCAGGTGTCGTACCACTATTCCGTATAAATGCTTTTATACGAATAGTGGCTGTGCCTTTAGCCAGATCTGGCGTAGCAATAATTTTTGTATTACTGATATAGGTTGCAGGTCTGGTTTCAAGATGTAGAGGTCTTGTGATGCCGCCATAATTGATCCAGGGAAATACCTGCCGCTGTGCCGCAGAAGAGTAGGGGGCATATGTTTTGGCACCGGGAATGGTAGTTGTATCCCATGCATTATCTACCTGTACAGTTAAGGTATTACGGGGTTGCAACAGCGAAGTAATATCAAATTCAAATGGGGTATACCCTCCCTCATGCGTGCCCAATAAAACGCCATTCAACCACACTTTAGACTTATAATATACCGCATCAAACCGTAAGAACACATGATTCTCTCCTGCATTAACGGCTTCAAAATGCTTAAAATACCACGCAGTACCGGTATAAAAAAAGTACCTGGGGTCAGTAGAAAAGCAATGTGGTATATTGACTTTATCAAAACTTCCTGAAGCAAAAGCTGTGTCCTGCCAGTGTTCCTGTTCGCCTACCTTTACGGGATCTGCTGCAAAGCGCCATTCGCTGTTCAGGCTATTATCCCGCTGCCGCTGCCCAAAAAGCAACATGGGCAAACATATCAGTATACAAATAATTCTTCCTGTCATGTTTTCTTTTTTTCTTTTAGTACGACCTGTCTGGCCGCAGTTGTACCGATCTCATTGAGTGCGGCCTGGTTATAATGGATCTCATCCTGCATCATGCCTTTTGCAGGAAAGTCGATTGTTTGTCCATACACGATATACACGTTCTTTAATTGACCCGCTACATGCTCCTGCGCCTTCCGGATGGCATCGAACCCTTCATCAGAATGCCCTGTAAAATGCCCTGTCTGTATGATGTAAAAAGGTAACGTTGCACCCAGTTCTTTTCTAAACCGTGCAATCAGTTTAATCAGGCCTGCTTCATATTCCTCCGGCGTAAGCTGCTTTGCATTCACCGCATTCGCATCCCGCTCTCCCTGGCTCCATAGTACACCTGATATGGGCTGATGGCAAAGTTTCATCGCTGCCCTGGCTTTCACCACCGCACTGTCGAACAGTAACAACCGGCCTTGTTCTGACCAGGTTCCATTGCCTTCCAGTTCTGCTTTGGCCGTACAGGAGCTGCCACCTCTCGCAGCCGGTACAATCACCACCTTCTTACCAGTCAGCTCATGGTACGCTTTTGCAAATGCCGGCCATGCGCTGCCTGTCATGGCACTTTCAAATTTCAGGTCTGCGTTACCCACGGGGTCTTTCAGATGTGCCAGTGTGTTCGCCTTATACCTGTATTCAAAGGCTGTACCGGGTGCACATTGTACAGATGTCGCACTGTCTGCCATGCCGACCGCATTACTTTGTCCGGCGGCTAAAAAGATCGTTTGCCCCATTACATTTCCGGGAAAGAGCATTAAGAAAAAGATCCATTTCATTTCCAATCAGAATTTTGTTCCAATTTAGGATTTGCATTGATCTCATCCAATGGAATAGGAAAGAAACGGTGTTTCTTCTGTGGTGTTCTGGTAGGGTATACATCATTCACAGCCGATGGAATTACCTGTAAATAAGTATTCGTTCTCGTTAGGTCATACCAGCGATCTCCCTCTCCGAACAGTTCCCAGCTGCGCTCCTGCAATACGGAGTCTACAAACTGTGCCTTGCCTAATCCTGCTGTCAGATCTGCCAGTCCGGCCCGGGCCCTGACGGTATTAATATAACCATAGGCTTCTGCTGTACCGCCACTTATCTGTGCCGCTGCTTCCGCTGCTATCAGGTACACATCCGCCAGCCGGAAAATAGGGATATTGGTCGCACCACTCCCACCTACCGAATTCGGGTCCATGTATTTCTTTAGCAATACGCCATGTTTTGTGATAGGAGTAATATCTTTCTGTGCCACTATTTGTCCGAGTTTGTTCACGTAATTGGTGTCAAGCAACTTCCGTCTTTTATCTGCAGGATTGAAAGAATCAAAGAATGCCTGGTACACAAAGGCAGAACCATAAGATGTGGCTGCATACGCCGGTCCATCGCTATTCTTCGGTCCATACAGACCAATGATCTGAGTGGAAAATCCCGGTGAAGTACTTTCACATTCAAAGGCCCACATATTCTCCTGTCTGGCTGCATCCTCTTTGGATACATCATATACATCCAGCACATTTGTCATCAGACTATATTTCCCTGAGCTCAGTACCAGCTTCGCCTCATTCAATGCCGTCGTCCAGTCCTGTGCATACAACGCTGTCTTGGCATACAGCGCCATTGCCACTTCTTTGGAGGGTCTGCCTTTCTGTATATTTGCGGAATAAGAAGGAAGTCTGACGATCGCCTGCTCCAGGTCCATGTACACCTGTTTGAAAGCTTCCGCCTGTGTTGACTTACCTACAATAGCGGTATCGATACTGTAGCTGGGAGTTGTTTTCACAACGATATCACCAAAGTTCTTCGCCAGGGTCCACAGGTAATAGGCTCGCATATAATACGCTTCTCCCAGTATCACACTTCTGCGCACGGTATCCATGTTCGTAGCCGGTACCTTCAGCAATACCCAGTTCGCCTTTTCAATCCCTGAATAACAGGATTGCCAGATCTGCTGCGGGGACTCTGCCTGTCTGTTAAAACTCTTCTGGGTGGTATAATTAGGGTCATAACTAAATAAAGTATACGTATCCCTGCCTACCACCGGCCGTGGATAGATCTGGTCTGCACTGAAATCTGAAGCCCCGGTGCCAGCAGTATTATACAGGCCTACCATAGGACCATACACCGCCGTCAGCGCCGCTTCGGCATCAGATGCGGTCTGGTAAAAGTTGTCGGTAAAGATGGAAGAATACGGCGTCTCTTCCAGTTTATTACACGATGCGCAAACAAGGAGAATGAATATAAAATATTGGATGTTTTTCATAATCGTAATTTTTTAAAGTCCCACCTGTAAACCAACGAGGAATGATCTGGCCATTGGATAAACGAGGTTGTCTACGCCTATCAAAGTATTGGAACCACCAAAGGAGTTCACTTCCGGATCATACCCGGAATAGTTGGTAATCGTGAAGAGGTTGTTACTGCTGATGTAGATCCTTGCATTTGTGATGTATTTGATGTGTGGTAACTTATACCCCAGCGTAATATTCTTCATCCTGATATAGGAACCATCTTCAATGAACCGGTCAGATACCGGCAGTCTGCCTCCCTGAAACCCGCTGGCATATTCATTATTAGGGTTTGTGGGCGACCACCTGTTCACAAGACCAGCAAGTACATTTCTGCCACCTAAACCATTTTCAAAGGTGTACCTGCTCAGGTTAAATACCTTGTTCCCCTGCACACCCGAAATAAAGAAAGACAGATCGAAATTGCGGTAATTGAAATTGGAGGAGAAACCAAAGATGAAATTGGGATTCGCATTTCCCGTAATCGTCTGATCATCCCCTGTGATCTGTCCATCTTTGTTCAGGTCCGCCACCTTTACACCCCCAGTCCTGCTGCCACTGCCGGGTAGCACCGTTTCCCCCGTTTGATAAATACCATTGAATACATAAGTTTTGAAGATCCCCAGCGGTTGCCCTACCCGGAGTACACTATAAGGACTCAACACATATTCATTCACACCTCCCTCAAGGCCCAACAACTCATTGCGGTTCACAGACACATTCGCATTCACATTCCACTTGAATTTCCCTGTCAGGATGCGGCCATTTACAGCCAGCTCAATTCCCTTGTTCCGGATACTGGCAAAGTTGCCCGTAATAGACGTATACCCGGATGACAACGGCAGGTTCTTCACGAACAACAGGTCTTTTGTCTTCTTATTATAAATATCTGCTGTAATACCCAGCCTGTCTTCAAAGAAACTCACATCCAACCCGAGGTTCGCCTGGGTAGATTTCTCCCAGCGCAGATCCACATTCGGGATGCCCGAAGGGCTGATGCCCACCGTATAAATATGATTGAACTGATAATTACTACCGGAACCTTCCAGTGCAAGGGATTGATAGGGAGAAATGGCACCTGCATTTCCCGTCCGGCCATAGCTCACTCTTAATTTCAGATCGCTGAATACCCGGCTGTCTTTCAGCCAGGGTTCTTCTATAATACGCCATGCGCCGGCCACCGCAGGAAAGAACCCCCATTTATGATTTTCCCCGAACTTGGAAGCACCATCATAACGCGCGGTAATATCCACGAAATATTTATTAGCATACCCATAGTTTACACGACCCATATATGAGTTCAGGGCCTCTTTGGATCGATAGCTGCTTACGGTTCTATTCACTGCCAGTTGAACCGCTTCATTGGTAGTCGCATCATTTGGAAAACCATTTGCATTGATGGAATTGTCATTATACATATTCCCCTGAATGGCGTACACACCGGTAAACTTAACATTGTGTGCGCCAAAATCGTGGTTGTAGGTAAGCACACTTTCATGCAGCCAGTTGGTCGTATTCACATTCCCCTTCGCCGCTGTACCAGAGTTGGCATTGACCTCTGCCTTTCCCAGAATATAAATAGGTGCATAATAGTCGTTCAGGGTATTCCCCATATCCGCGTTAAAGGAAGCGCGATAGGTGAGTCCGCTGGCAATCTTCGCTTCTCCATATACATTCGCCAGTGTACGCCTGATAGTATTACGTGATGTGATCTGTGACAAACCTACAGGATTGGATATTTCCCGGTATCGGCCATTGAACTGATCTGCAAACGGATATACGGAACCGTCTTCCTTGTAAGGCACCAGGGTGGGAGGAGCACCTAACGTAGCACCCACAATACTTTGCGTAACCAGCGGTCCGTCGATAGAGTTGATACCTGTCGGAATATTGTTATTGATGGTATAACTGGTCAGCAAACTGGTTCCAACTTTAAAATGCTGACTGATAGTATGATCGAGCGTGGTTCGTAGGGAATAGCGTTTGAAATCCGAAGAAATAATGATACCTTCCTGATCGAAGTAATTGCCTGAGAGGGAGAACTGGGTTTTTTCCGACCCACCGCTCACAGAGGCCTGGTAGTTCTGAATGCTGGCCTGTCTGTATATCACATCCTGCCAGTTAGTACCTGTACCCAGAGAGGCAGGGTCGGCATAGATCGGCGAGTTATAGATATCGTTTTCCAGTTTGGCAAACTCCGTAGCATTGAGCATGTGCAGTTTTTTGGTAATGTTTTGTATTCCCTTGTAAATGTCCAGTTGCACGCGAGTGGCGCCGCTTTTCCCTCGTTTGGTGGTGATGAGTACCACTCCGTTCGCACCCCGGGCACCATAGATAGCAGTGCTCGAGGCATCTTTCAGGATCTCGACAGATTCGATATCATTAGGATTGATCGTAGACAGGGGACTTACATCGCTTACACCACCGCTATTGGAGATCTGGATGCCATCGATGATGTAGAGCGGTTCAGAGGTACCGTTGATAGAATTAGTACCACGTATACGTACGCTGATATTACCGCCGGGGGCTGCATTGTTCTGCGTAATCTGTACCCCGGGTACCCGCGCCGCAAGGCCCTGCGCCACGTTAGTAACCGGTGATTGTGTAATGTCCGCACCTTTTACAGAAGCGATAGAGCCAGTGGAAGCAATCTTTTTCTGCGTACCATAACCGACTACGACTACATCGCCCAGCTTACTGATATCGGCCTTCAGCCCGATGGTAATGTTGGACCGGCCATGGATGTCAATAGTCGTATTTTCATATCCCTGAAACGTTACAAGGAGGGACGCATTGGCTGGTACGTCTTTGAGTGTAAACATGCCGGCGTTGTTGGTAACGGTTCCTTTGGAAGTACCTTTTACGGCAACAGTGGCGCCGGGCAATGCCTGTCCTTTCTCATCCGTCACTTTCCCTGTAATGACTTGTGCATGGGCGAAAAGTGGGACAAGGATAAATAACAGGATCGAAAACAAGGGGCTTGTTTTTTTCATAACGAGAGCATCTTTACGTGATTCATAAGTGGTAATGCAATGTTATAGAAGAATCTTAAACAATGAAAGAGTTGGGACAATGGAATCTACCGCAAACGATTCCGGTAGGCATGTTTAATTTTTAAATATTCTGAATGATAAAATGTATCCGGTGCAACCACGTGCACGCGATCACAAAATCTGGTATAGTAAGGGGGAAACAACGGTATTATTGTAAGGATTGTAATATCTATTTTACCTTGCCGGATGAAACGACAGTAGACATGAAGCAGCATAAAAAGCACATGACTACCATCGTTGATATTGCCAAAGCGCTGAATATCTCCAAGTCGACAGTGTCCCGGGCATTACATGAACATGGAGATATTAATCCTCAGACCAAAGCCGCTGTGCTGGAAATGGCGCGGCAACTGGATTACCAGCCAAACATGCTGGCAAAGAGTCTTGTGAAGAGCAAGAGCAATACGATCGGCATTATCGTACCGGAGTTCCTTACTTACTTCTTTCCAACGATCATTATGGGAGCGCAGCAGGTGGCAGCGGAGGCAGGGTATAATGTGATCATTTGTCAGTCGCAGGAATCGTATAAGACGGAAGTGGCGAATGCAAATGTGTTACTTGCAAACAGGGTGGATGGTGTATTGATTTCCATGACGAGAGAGACAAAGAAGTTCGATCATTTCAAAGCATTTGAGAAGCATGGTATTCCCGTTGTTTTTTTTAATCGTGTCTGTGATGAGATGAATACCTCCAAAGTGCTGGTGAATGATTATGAAGGGGCATTGAAAGCTGTAGAACACCTCATTAAAAACGGCTATAAAAATATCGCCCACATTGGCGGACCACCAGCATTGCTGATCACGCATAACAGATTGAAAGGGTATAAGGATGCGCTGGCTAAATACAAGCTGCCCTTCAGAAAAGAACTGGTGGTACATTGTAATTTATCAAAAAAGGATGCAATTACCTGTGCAGAGCAATTACTAAATTTAAAAAATCCGCCGGATGCCGTATTTTGTGTGAACGACCCGGTGGCGATTCAGTTGATGCTGCTGGCAAAGCGGCGAAAAATTAAGATCCCTTCAGAACTGGGAATCGTCGGTTTTAGTAATGAACCAAGTGGAGAAGTGATAGAGCCGGCATTGACCACAGTCCAGCAACCGGTAGCAGATATTGGCCGGTCAGCGGCAGGTATCCTGCTGGAGGCCATAAAGAATGGAGACGCCTATGTGCCGGAAAAGAAGAGTTTAAAAACAACCCTGATAGTGCGGGAATCATCAAAAAAATAGACCATGCATTATGTATTGACCCTTTTAATGACCTTCCTGCAGCAGGGCGATAGCCTGCGCCTGCGACAGCAAATCCTGGACCTTCACATCAAAGAATTGACCATTGACAATATTCATGATGTAGGGGCAGAATACTGCCTGGTTGCAGTTACATTAAAGCCCAATATCAAAGTTCAGGTTTGGATGCCTAAAAAGGGCTGGAATGGCCGTTTTTTAGGCACGGGGAATGGAGGAAGTGGGGGAAAGATCATTACAGACAAACTGGCCTACGGAATAAAACGGGGTTTTGCCACTGCTAATACTGACCTGGGCACCTCACAGGGAGTAGACGAAGGCATTCACCAACCGGAGCGCTGGGCGGACTTTGGCTACCGTGCTACGCACCTGATGACGGTAGTTGGCAAACAAATCGTAACTGCCTACTATGGCAAACCACCACACCACGCATACTTCTGGGGCTGCAGCACCGGCGGACAACAAGCCCTCATGGAAGCACAGCGCTTCCCCCTGGACTACCACGGCATTATTGCAGGCGCCCCGGCCAATAACAGGACGCATTTACATATGCAGTTGTTGTATAATTATCTCACCACAAAGGGATTGTTTCCGGATAAAGAGTTTAAAAACCTGAATCCCGCGCAGAAAGCGGCTTTGCAAAAGGTGCACAACGGCCCTGTAAATCCCCGCACCGGTGCACAGATCTATTGCGGCGTGCCTCCCGGCACTGAAAAGTCAGATGGAGGCATTGGCGTATTCAGTAGCGAAGTATTTTTATATCCTTTCCGCTGGGTCTTTGGTGCAGATTATGATTACAGCCGATTTGATTTTGATAAAGATGCGGCAATGATCGACTCCCTGCTTGGCCCGGTATTAAATGCTACTAACCCTGATTTAAGCCAGTTTAGAAATGCAGGTGGCAAACTGATAATGTACACCGGAAAAGAAGATGGATTGGTGCCCGCCTGCGACGCTATGAAATATTATGAACAGGTAAAAAACAAAGAAGACTTTTTTAAGTATTTCCTGATCCCCGGCATGTGTCACTGTTCTGCAGATATCGAAGTGGAGAAAATAGTACAATGGGTTGAAAATGGGCAGGTACCCGATAGCACCGGATACAAACAAAAACACCTATAGCATCAGTTTCCGACAGGTGGAATTTAAACTTCCTGCATGATATTTATCAGCATTGCTTTACAAGCATTAGCTTGCGATTGTATGCATAATTGCATATTATTGCGCTTTATTCAGGTCTCAACTTTCTTAATATGCAATTAAGAAGGGCATGTCGTGCCACGCAATTTATATTTGTCTGTGAATTGGGAATTGCCAGCCGGGCACCCATGAACGCCCGGGGGGTAACCGTCCAAAACCGCTATAGCAAAAAGATCACGTCCTCCCGCTACGGCCTGTTCAGCGTAGGTGAACTCGCAGGTTCACCGGGCCCTGGCTTCCTTGTAAAAGGTGGCCTTCAGCTCCTATACACCGTCATCAGCATTTCACTTTTTCAATATAAACACTTAGGGTTCATATCACACCACGTATCGCTGTCTGCCGCCTTCGGCTGCTGCGCATTTTTATTTTTATTTATTTCCATCGCGTATGGTACGACGATGCACAAATTACATTAGTATATGAAAAGACTGTTTTACCTGTCCCTATGCCTCTTTGCCGCATGTAAAGGGACGGAGCCACTTAGAGAAGACTATACAAAGTTCGTAAAGCCAAACATCGGCACTGCCCACAGCAGGTATTTCTTCTACACCCCAGCCGCCATCCCTTTCGGTATGGCCAAACTGGCGCCCTCTACCAATGGTAGCTATGGTAACAAAGATGGCTGGGAAGCCGTAGGCTATGACGAACGTCATACTTCCATCGAAGGCTTTCCTAACTTCCACGAATTCCAGGTAGGCGGTATTGTATTCGCGCCGACTGTCGGCCAGCTGCAAACTACCCCCGGAAGAATGGAAGACCCGGAGAGTGGTTACCGGTCCCGCTTTGATCACAAAGATGAAACGGCTACTGCCGGTTACTACAGCGTATTGCTGAAAGACTATAATATCAGGGCTGAACTCACCGCCACTGCAAGAGTGGGTTTTCACAGGTACACTTTTCCGAAATCAGATTCCGCTCGTATCATTTTTGATATCGGGCATCGCATGGGTGAAAGCGGCCCTGTGGTAGATGCAGCCGTAAAACTCGTAAACGGCAACCGCATTGAAGGTTACGTGATCACCAAACCTGAATACGTTAAGAAATACCAGGCAGCAGCTACCGTACCCATGTACTTCTCCGCTGTGCTGGATAAGGCACCTGCTGCTTACGGTACCTTTATAGACAGCATCGCTACACCCAATGCCAAAGAAGTAAAAGGCAAAGGTGCCGGCATCTACCTCACGTATAAAACTACCGCCAACGAACAGGTGAATATCAAAGTGGGTTTATCTTACACCTCTGTCGAAAATGCAAGACTGAACCTGCAGGCAGAAGCAAAGGACCTTACCTTTGATCAGGCTTTACAGCAGGCAAAAAATGAATGGAATGAAAAACTGGGTCGCATAGCAGTTGAAGGTGGTCAGGAAACCGATAAGGTGAAATTTTACACAGGTCTCTTCCATGCTTTATTAGGCAGGGGGCTGGCCAGCGATGTAAATAATGCTTATCCAAAGAACGATGGTACTATCGGAAAGGCGGATCATGCTTTCTATAACACCGATGCCATCTGGGGTGGCTACTGGAACCTCACACCCGTATGGGCCATTGCTTATCCTGAATATTACGCAGACTTCATCAAAGGTCAGTTACTCATCTACAAAGAAACCGGCTGGCTGGCCGATGGCCTGGCGGCAGGTAAATATGTATCTGGTGTAGGTACCAACTTCACAGGCCTGGTGATCGCTGCTGCGTACAATATCGGCATCCGTGATTTCGATGTGAACCTCGCTTACGAAGCCGCCCTGAAAAATGAAATTGGTTATGTGAACAGGGCTCCCGGTGCTGGTAAAATGGACGTAGGTGCCTTTGTAAAAAGAGGTTTCTGCCCGTATATTGATAACAATGATGAGTCTACCAGAGAACTGACCACCGAAGGTTCTATGTTCGGTACTTCTCATACACTGGAATACTGTTTTAGCAGCTATGCCGTAGCACAGTTTGCAAAAGCACTGGGTAAGACACAGGATTACGAACAACTGATGAAACTCTCCCAGGGATGGAAACTCCTGTACGACTCCTCTACCAGGTTTATACGTCCCCGTGATATCAAAGGTGAATTCATCCGCAATTTCGATCCCGCGGCGCCATGGGTAGGTTTCCAGGAAGGCAATGCATGGCAGTATACTTTCTTCGTACCTCACGAGCCAGAACAGTTAGTCAGCTTAATTGGTAAGGACGTCTTTAACCGTCGCCTTGACAGCATCTTCACCATCTCCCAGGAAAACATCTTTGGTGGTGGTAAAGAGATCGATGCCTTTGCGGGACTGAAAGGACTATATAACCAGGGTAACCAGCCCAACCTGCACATCTCCTGGTTATTCAATTTCTCTGGCAGACCTGATCTGACCCAGAAATGGGTACGCGCTATCTGTAATGATTTCTATGGTACCGATGGTATCCATGGCTATGGCTACGGACAGGATGAAGATCAGGGACAAATGGGTGCCTGGTATGTACTGGCAGGCATTGGTCTGTTCGATGTGAAGGGTTTGACTGCACCAGATGCGTCTTTCCAGCTGGCGAGTCCTTTGTTTGACAAGATCACAATCAATGGTGGTAAGCATCCTTTTGTGATTACAGCAGAGAACAATAGCAAAGAGAATATGTACATACAGGAATCTACCTTAAATGGTAAAGCTACTGATAAGATCCCTTATCAGGATGTGGTAAATGGAGGTACGCTTCACCTGAAGATGGGGGCACAACCGCGCAGGTAATTTTAAAGAACAGGAGGTTGTTTCAACAGTAATCTGGAGGCGCTGAGAATTACGTAGACGATCATTCTCTCCGTCAGGAGTCCGAATTAAGTCGGATAAAAATTACTTTTGAAACAACCTCTTTCTTGAAGAATTTCCGCCATGTTTTGTTATTCCTGATACCCCTTCTTTTTAAACTTTATTTCTGATATAATCGTAGCCCCAAAAATCAATACTCCCCCAATCAATAACCGGAAGGACAAACTCTCATCTAAAATCAGGAAAGCAAAAAATGCCGCAAACACAGGTTCAAATAAATAAATGATGGCCACTTTCTCTGCACTGATGTACCGCTGCGCAATATTGGACACAGAGTACATGAACGCCGTGGAAAACAAGGCACAATACACAATCCCCAGCCAGAATACATTACTTTCCGGTTGCCAGTTGGCCGAAGTATCCAGCAGGGAAATAATCAGTGTAATGATTGTACACGCTGCAAACATCGGCACTATTGTGGGTACAATATTCCTCCTGGCAGTATAGCGTTCTACATTAATCAGGTATACCGCAAAACCAAAAGACCCGGCTGTCGTATACAGGTCCCCGATGCTCACTTTAAAATCCCCTTTCAGAGAGATCACTGCCGTACCTGCCAATGCCATCAGTGCCGCAATCCAGATTTTCAGTGCCACCTTTTTTCTAAAGAAAGCCACCTTCATAACAGGTACAATCACCACACAGGTGCTGGCTATCAGCGAGCATTGCGAGGCGGAGGAATACTTCAGACCCAGGGTTTGCAGGTGTATACCTACCAGCAAAGGGATGGCCAGTTTCACACCCATGAGGATGGTTTCTTTGTTCGTCTCCTTTATGCTCCTGGAGAAAACAAAGCAAAG
>Ga0182005_1000273_pt1 | contig 32822 bp, 36 predicted proteins | sample Sormic07211103_1_FD_123021 | JGI IMG/M metagenome (GOLD analysis project Ga0182005, IMG submission 123021) | Rhizosphere microbial communities from Sorghum bicolor, Mead, Nebraska, USA - 072115-103_1 MetaG | ecosystem: Host-associated > Plants > Roots > Rhizosphere | place: USA: Nebraska...
ATCGAGGCAGGGAGAAAAGATGAAGCTGACTTACTGGGTAGCAGCAAGCCTGAACGGCGACAAGACCGACGCCGTCATTGCCCGGACCAAGCATGACTGCGAACAGAAAATCCTGACTTACGACAATCCTTCCGAGTACGGCCAGCCGGTAAAAAAGTCCTTCCTTTACGGCGACGTATTCGACCTGTTTGAAATGGCGACCGCCAAGGACGGCGGGCGCGGCATGGGATAAAACGGCGGCGGCCGCCAATTGCGCCATGTCGCAGGAATAGCAGATGCGCGGCGATGCTCGCCAGCATGCCGAGCGTGCCTGCGGTTTCAAGCAGGGCGGCGAGCATGATTTCCCTCCTTTTAAGCAATGGCCTACAAGATCGGGCGCAGCGCCAGCTGCAGCCCGAGCACGGCAAGGCACATGAAAAACCAGCGCCGGAAAGTCGCGGGACTGACACGCCGGCGGATATGCTGGCCCAGCCACATCCCCAGCAATGCAGGCAGCACCGCAAGGCTGGAGATTCCGATATCGCCCAGCTGGAAGGCGCCTTGCCGCTGCAAGCCGATGGCTAGCGCGATGGTCGACACGGTGAACGACAGGCCCAGCGCCTGCACCAGTTCCTCCTTGTCCAGCCCCAGCGCCTGGATATAGGGCACGGCCGGAATCACGAACACGCCGGTGCCGCCGGTAACCAATCCAGTCACGACGCCGACCAGCGGCGACAGAGGTCGTTCCATTCGCGCAGGAACCGACAGCTGGCGCGCAGCCAGCCCGAGCAGCGCGTAGACCACCAGCACGACGCCGAGCGCTATCGCGGTCCAGCCGCCGCCGTCGTTGGCCATCAGCCAGGCGCCGGCAACGGTGCCGGCGGCGATGCCGGCCATCATGCTCCACAGCCGCCTGGCCAGGGCCAGGAATCCGGGGCCGGCCAGCAGCTGCCAGATGTTGGTGACGAAAGACGGCAGGATCAGGAGCGAGGCTGCCGCTACCGGCGGCATGGCGATTCCCAGCAGTCCCATGGCGATGGTCGGCAATCCCATGCCGGTCACGCCCTTGACTGTCCCGGCGACAAAAAAAATGAGGCAAACGGCAGACAATCGTGGCAGGTCAAAGTGGGGCATGGCTAAGATCTCGAAACGCGATAGTTGCATTTTTCTCGATCCGGCGCTGCCGCACAATGCGTAAGAATCGTATCCAGCCTTAGGCTATGCCTAAGGCTGGAAGGCTGCTAGCATCGTGCTTATGCGTTTTGACCTGACCGATCTCCGCCTGTTCCTCCTGGTTCTGGAAACCGGCAGCATTACCCATGGCGCGGCGCTGGCCAACATGTCGCTGCCCTCGGCCAGCGCGCGCCTGCGCGGCATGGAAGAGCTGATCGGCCTGCCGCTGCTGGAGCGGCGCCAGCGCGGCGTCGAGCCGACCCCGGCCGGCGATACGCTGGCCCACCATGCGCGGCTGGTGCTGGCGCAAATGGAGCAGCTGAGGGGCGAGCTGGGGGAGTATTCAAAGGGACTCAAAGCCCATGTCCGGCTGTGGGTCAACACGGTCGCCATGACCGAATTCTTGCCCAAGGCGCTGGCGCCGTTCCTGGCCGCGCGCCCCAATATCGATATCGACCTGAAAGAACGGCCCAGCACCGACATCGTCAAGGCGGTATCGCTCGGCACCGCCGACATCGGCATCATTTCGACCACCGCCGACCACGGCAGCCTGCAGCTGTTTCCCTTCGCCACCGACCGCCTGGTGCTGGTGGCGCCGCGCGGCGATCCGCTGGTAAAACTCAAGCGCATCGCCTTCCAGCATGCGGCCGGCCGCCAGTTCGTCGGACTGAGCGCCGGCAATCCCTTGCAAAACTATCTCGATGAGCATGCCATGCGGACCGGCAGCCCGCTTTCATTCCGGGTACGTGTACGCACCCTGGAAGCAATCTGCCACATGGTGGCGTCCGGCGTCGGCCTGGCTATCGTGCCGGAGACAGCGGCACGGCGCTGCCGGCGTTCGATGGCGATCCAGCCGGTGCGATTGACGGACGCCTGGGCAACCCGGCAGCTGGCCGTCTGTGCGCGCGATGCCGATGCCTTGCCGCAGTATGCGCGGGAACTGCTCGAACACCTTTCTGCCGCCAGCGGCTGATTTTCATCCCTGGGCCCCGTCGCACATCCCCATCCTTGACTTCGTCCGGGCGCGAGACTATTATCCATATGTGAAGGTAACCTTTGTAGTTTTCCTTCTTATCCATAAAGGCATCAGCATGAGTGAACGAGCAGGCGATCCCGAAGCTGCGCGCGCATTGGCCGTAGCTGGAGAGATCCGTGTATTGATCGGCCAGCTGCGCCAGCGCCTGCGTGAACAGTCGCACCTGGGAGATTTCAGCCTGACCCAGCTGCAAGTCCTGGTCTGGCTGGAAAGCGAAGGCCCGGCGACCGTGACCAGCATCGCGCGCGCCCAGGGCATGCGTCCGCAATCGATGGGCGAGACGCTGGCCGTGCTGAAGGCGGCCGGGCTGGTGAGCGGCGTGCCGGATCCGAACGACGGCCGGCAGACCATCCTGTCGCTCACCGCTGACTGCCGGAAAAAGATCAAGGCCGCGCGCGCGGCGAAGGACGACTGGCTGTTCCGGGCGATCCGCAGCAAGCTTACGCAAGCGGAGCAAAAACAGCTGGCAACCGGCGTCGAACTGCTCAAGCGCCTCATCGATTCGTAACCGGAAGGAGAACACCATGGCAGTCACCACGCTTGATCCGAAGACCGCGCTCATCCTTGTCGACCTGCAGAACGGCATCGTCGCTTATCCTACCGTCCATCCAGCCAGCGACGTAGTGCAGCGGGCCGCCGCGCTGGCAGGCGCATTCCGCGACCACGGTTTGCCGGTGGTGCTGGTCAACGTCACCGGCGGCGCCCCAGGCAGGACGGAGCAGGGCCGCAGCCTGGGCGACCTTCCCGCCGGCTGGGCCGATATCGTCCCTGAGCTGAACCAGCAGCCGCAAGACCATACGGTGACCAAGCGCACCTGGGGCGCCTTCACCGGCAGCGGCCTCGATGCGCACCTGAAGCAGCTGGGCGTGACGCAAGTAGTGATCGCTGGCGTCTCCACCAGCATCGGCGTCGAGTCGACCGCGCGCCAGGCGTATGAACACGGGTTCCACGTCACCCTTGCGGTCGACGCCATGACCGACACCAACCCTGACGCCCACATCAACAGCACCACGCGGATTTTCCCGCGGCTGGGCGAAAGCGGCAGCACCCGGCAGATCATCGATCTCCTTGACAAACGGAGCGCCTGACCATGGAATGGCCGCATGGCGCCGCTTATTTCTTCGGCGGCATTTTCCTCATAAACTGTGTTCCGCACCTGGTGAGCGGGCTGATGGGGCGTCCGTTCCAGAGCCCGTTCGCCAAACCGCCCGGCGAGGGATTTTCTTCTTCCACGGTGAATGTGCTGTGGGGTTTTCTCAACCTGGCGATTGCCTACCTGCTGATCTGCCGCGTCGGCGATTTTGATTTGCGCGCCACGGCGCACATTGTCGCCATCGGACTGGGCATGCTGCTCGCCGGCGTGATCATGGCGCGCAGGTTCGGGCGCTTCAACGGCGGCAATTCGCCCGGAGAAGCATGAGCGCCCTGGCCCAAGGCACCTTTCGTTCGCTGAACAACTTCAACTACCGGATCTGGGCCGGCGGCGCACTGGTATCCAATGTCGGAACCTGGATGCAGCGCACCGCCCAGGACTGGCTGGTGCTGACCCAGCTGACCCACAAGAATGCGACCGCGGTCGGCATCGTCATGGCGCTGCAGTTCGGCCAGCATCTTCTGTTGCTGCCGGTGACCGGTTTTGCCGCCAACCACCTGGACCGCCGCAAACTCCTGATCGCTACCCAGGCGGCGCTGGGTGCGCTGGCGCGGGGACTGGCCATCCTTATCGTCAGCGGCCTGGTCCAGCTGTGGCAGGTCTACCTGTTTGCATTCCTGCTCGGCTGCGTCACCGCATTCGACTCGCCGGCGCGCCAGACATTTGTCTCGGAACTGGTGGCTGAAACCGAACTGTCGAATGCGGTGGCGCTGAATTCCGCCTCGTTCAATGCCGCACGCATGATAGGACCGGCGGTCGCCGGCCTGCTCATCGCCAGCGTCGGTTCCGGCTGGGTATTCCTGATCAATGCCGCTTCGTTCGCCGCCGTCATCGGCGCGCTGGGCATGCTGCGCGCCGATCAACTGCATCTGCGGAGCAGGGCGCCGCACACCCGCGGCAGCCTGTTGCAAGGTTTCCGCTATGTCTGGCGCCGGCCCGACATCAAAGCCGTGCTTCTCATGCTGTTCCTGGTCGGCACCTTTGGGCTCAATTTCCCGATCTTCATTTCCACCATGTCGGTCACCGTGTTCCATGCGGGGGCGGACCGCTACGGGCTGTTGACGGCGATCATGGCGATCGGCTCGGTCGCCGGCGCGCTGCTCTCGGCCAGGCGAGCGCAACCGCGCATCGCGATCCTGCTGGCCGGCGCCGCCGTCTTCGGCTTCGGCTGCGCGCTGGCAGCCTTGATGCCGAGCTACTGGCTGTTTGGCCTGGTGCTGATTCTGATCGGCATATCGGCGCAAACTTTCAACACCACGGCGAACAGCATGGTGCAGCTGTCGACCGAACCCGCCATGCGCGGACGCGTGATGGCGATCCTGCTCGCTTTGGCATTGGGCGGCACGGCCGTCGGCGCGCCCGTGGTGGGCTGGGTAGCCGATGCCTTCGGCCCGCGCTGGGCGCTCGGCGTCGGCGCCGCTGCGGGGTTTGCCGCGGCAATCGTAGGAATCCATTACCTCGCCAGGCACCGGCATCTCCGAGTGTGTGTCGACGTCGGCCGCCTGCGCTTCAGCATCGACGACTGCGATCCCATGAATGTGTTGCACCGGCCCGGCTATGCAGTCAGCGAACAGAAGATCCAATGAGCGAGAAGGTGAGTGCGCATATGTCGAATTGTAATGGTATGTAACACTGGTCAACAGCATCCTTGCGGCCCGCGTTTGTAGCTTAAGACCTCAGGAAATATGAGGAAGTCAACGTAACCTAAAGGTGCCCAAATGAATAAATTAATCGCTACTCTGATCGCTGGTTTGTTTGCTACTTCCGTTTTTGCCCAGACCGCCGCGCCAGCCGCACCGGCAGCCCCGGCCGCAGCCGCGACCCAGGCAGCCAAGGCCGATGCCAAGGAAAAGAAAGCTGACGTCAAGGCCACTGCAACGGAAGCGAAAACCGCTGCCAAGGCGGACGCCAAGGCGGATGCCAAAGTGGCAGACGCTAAAGCCGATGCGAAGGAAACCAAGGCAAAGGCACACCACAAGGCTGTAAAGGCGAAAACCAAGGCCAAGGCAAGCGCTACGGAAGCCAAGGCGGATGCGAAAGAAGCCGCGCCTAAGTAATCGATCCACGTTTAGCAAAAGAGACAGGCTGGTCCTGTCTTTTTTGCTTTTCCCGGCGCCAATGCGCGGGTATGACGATCATCGCGACCACGGTGAGCGCCGCGGCGACGACGAATGGCTGCCTGTGCTTACATCCGGTTACGGAAATAACATTTCGTATTGTAGGCGGCGTGCTGCGAGCCGGCGTTAATCAAACGCAGCAGCAGTTAATCTGACATCCATATGCCAACTTAGGGGGATACACCATGTTCAAGCTCAATCGCTCAGGAAAAGCAGTCGTTCTCACCGCACTGGTCGCTGTGTTTTCCAGCGCCGCCGGCAGCGCAATGGCCGACACTACCTGGCAAAAGAACCACCCGCGCCGCGAGCAGGTCAACAATCGCCTGCATAACCAGAACCAGCGCATCAAGAACGAAGTCAAGGAAGGCGAAATCAGCAAGGCGCAAGCCAAGAACCTGCACCAGGAAGACCATGCCATCCGCCAGGAAGAACGCGACATGGCCAAGCAAAACGGCGGCCACATCACCAAGCCGGAACAAGCGGTCCTGAACCAGCAGGAAAACGGCGTCAGCAAGCAGATCGGCAAGTAAATGACGTGAGCGGGCAGGGCATTGCTGGCGTCCTGTCCGCCGGTCAACGTCGATGCAGCCAGGTTGGCGCAATGCTTGACCGGAACTGACGGGTTTTTACAACAGAAGATGGATGGCGGCGCGTACTGCGAAGTTGTCATCCTTTTGTCACATGGCTTGTGCAAAATCGTTATTGCAGGGTTTGCCGTGATGAATAAGCGATCGAATCGCAATTTTTTACAAGAGTGCTGACATGAGAACGTTTTTAAAGCTGTATCGCTACTACCGGAAAGGCGGCTACCGCGTGTTTCCAGCCGTGAAACGAGCTAACCGCGCCTGGAACCACGGGTTCTGAAGCTCCGTTTTCTTGCTTTCCCCGGTGCTGGCGCCGGAATCAATCGCCAAACCTGACCGGCTCCGCGCCGCCATGTTTCCGTCGCACTACAACGGTCCCCGCAAGCTTGTCATGCCACCCCTGCTTGCGCTTGTCGATCCCGACCCAGATCAGCCCGAGGCACAGAGGGAAGGTCGAGACGAAGTAGCCCAGGTAGCGGATCGCTTCCTGCTTGAAGCTCGGCTTGCCTCCTGTCTTGGCGTCGACGATGCGGGCGCCTATCGCCATCTTCCCCGGTGTTGCCTGCCGCGCCTGCCAGAACGCGATGACCACGGCCGCCGGCAGTATGTAGGAAACCAGGATATTCGCCGGCCCGCTCAGCGTCACGCCGGACGCCAGTTGCTCGCGCCCGTAAATGGCGAACAGTATCGGGAAAATCACGACCAGCATCAGGACCGTGTCAATCAGGCTGGCCCAGACCCTCAGCCAGAATCCGACATATTCGTATTCGATCGGTTCATTCATTTTTTATCCTGTCAGTGATGTCTTGTGGCGATGCTTCAATCCAAGCCCAGTGTATCCCAAGCCGCATTCGCATATGCGCAATCGGCGGTGCTATTTTATTGCCCTGAAAGTTCTCTACAGTTGCAAGTGCCTGGACGCTTGACGCGCTTCGCTTTGATATCGGAGATAATGGACACCCCAGTTCGCGCGTGAAGGAAACAGAAAATGGCAGGTCGTGGCTCGTTGTTACCCGAAGGCCGATACAGCGCCTTCCTTTTCGATATGGATGGCACCATCATCAACTCGATAGCCGCGGCGGAACGCATCTGGGGTGCATGGGCCGTGCGCCATGGCCTCGAACTGGCGTCCTTCCTGCCGACCATGCACGGCTCGCGCGCCGTCGACACCATAACGCGACTGGCACTTCCCGGAATAGATCCTGAAGCTGAAGCATCGAAGATTACCGATGCTGAAATTACCGACGTCGAGGGCATTGTCGAGATACCCGGCGCGGCGGATTTTTTGGAATCGCTGCCGGCGAATATATGGGCCGTTGTGACCTCCGCTCCCAGGGACCTGGCGCTCCGGCGCATGAAAGCGGCGGGCATTCCTGTTCCGGCTGTGCTTGTGACGGCTGAAGATGTCGCTGTCGGGAAGCCGAGTCCTGATTGCTATCTGCTGGCGGCGCAGAAGCTGGGGGTGGACGCCGGCAGCTGTCTGATATTTGAAGATGCGCCGGTCGGCATTGCTGCTGGCGAAGCGGCTGGCGCGACGGTACTGGTTGTTACCGAAACCCATGATCGACCGATGGATACTCCGCACTCAACGATCAAGGACTACGAAAAAATATCTGCCCAGGTTGACGAAGACGGTTTCATCTCGCTTGACGGACGGGCGGTCTAGTCAAGATCGGAAGTTTTTATAAAAAAATCCTCACAACATGCCACTCACAACCGTCCGATTCGATCGAGTATTTGACGTAGTAGTTAGTACGAAAGATCGTAAGCCAGTTACTTTCTTCAGCTTCGAGTTTAATGGAACTAGGCAATTCGCCGTTCCTGCGCCTGGAAAACCGGATCTCCGAACGGGAGCTGTAGTAACCGCATATCTTGGCGATGAAGATAATTGGCAAACGCTTCTTGGATGGAAAGACCATGCAACTGGCGAATTGATCATCGAAAGTGCCGCCCCTGAAAGCTTCGCTGTCATTGTCTCTATTTTCTTGGCTTCATTGTTTGTGTGGCATGGAGTACAGCTAACGATCTACCTGGGAGCAGGAATACTTATTTTTGGGACTGTCGTGATTTTCTCAATGAGATCTATTCTGGATATACGCAAGGCGCATTCCGCCTTACGCCGCATTCCATTAAAAAATATCAATCGATAAAATGTCTTGTCGTCATTAAGAATAATTTTTTACGAATGATTCTGAAAAAAGAACAGAGATCGCCTGACTCAGCTTCTTGCTATGGTTCCGCACAAAAACTGCCCGGAAGGCTGGAGGAAAAGTGGAACATTTGCAGTAGGAGGACTTGCCGATAGAAGCACGACTTGCACCATTTTTGCATCTCATTGGGTCAATGAATGGGGCAGGAATTATAACCGACCCGATGTCGGACGCAGATTTCCGGCAGTGAGCATGATGGGATGCATTGACATTATTTGATTTAATACATTAAATGTATTTCATATAATTACGAACAAAATCAAATTCTCTGCGCTAAAAATTTTCCGGCGCGTCGATTGATTTCCGTTCCGAATATGCCACATGCTTTGCGTGTAGCCCATCAAGCACAACAACGTTAGAATTGATGGATACCCACCGAACCTTATGTCTCAAGGTTTAGCCGAAAAGGAAAATCCATGCCGCGAATCAGAACAATCACAAACCAGGATGCAAAACATATTGTGAAGCTGAGTGCTCAGCTGGGCTACGAGCCTACGTTAGAAGAGGTAGAAAATCGTATTGTCGAATTGGCTGCGTTGCCCAATAAAAACGGCCTATTTCTGTGTGAGTTACCTGATACCGGCGAAGTGATTGGATGGATACACGTCTATGGTGTCCAGCTTCTTGAGTCGGTCGCGTATGCCGAAATTGGGGGATTAGTTGTAAACGAAAATAGCCGCAGGCAAGGCTGCGGACGTTTGCTAGTAGAAGCAGCTGAAGGATGGGCTTCTGAACGAAATTATGCGACGTTGCGTCTACGATCAGGACAACAAAGAAAAGAAGAAGCCCACAAATTTTATAAGAGTATTGGTTACGAAGAAGCCAGAATCTCAACTCTGTTTCGCAAGACGCTATAAAACCCGTGGCTTTGTCGGTTAGCTGTGCAAAAGATAAAGGGCTACGTTTGTACATAGCCCCTTTATAGTCTTGGCTTCCAGAACAGGTCTCACTACGAACCCAATCCACCGCAAAGCTGGCCGTAAAATTTCCTTCTGCATTGGCGCGGTCCAACCTCGCCTAACAATCCCGATTTTCAAATTTCAAGAATTATTCTCAAAAAATCCATTCATGCTGATTAGCCGGCCTTGATCGTCATACTCGCCGTAACTGATCCCGGTTCCCACGGTTATGTTCTCCTGCGTTTTCATTTCCCAGTTGGCGATGCTTTTTTGATGGTGCGACATGAAATGGGTCGTGACGAAATGAGCGCCAGGAATCTGTTGATGCAAGTTCTCCATGCAGCTGATCAGTTCATCCCAGGATGTCGCTCGCACCAGCGGGTCCGTATAAATGGCGTTATCGGCAAGCGCCTCTGAAAATGTCGCCAGCCTTTCCGCCTTGCTTGTCATTTTCCAGGCAGAGGTATATTTTTCCCAAGTCTTCTCAAGATCTGCATGCATGTTTGCTGCTCCTGTCGTGATCAATTTATCGGGATGGCGTAGTGCATGACCGATGCGTCGGAGCTGGGGTTGTAGCCCGCGCCATAGAACTCCAGATCGGCCGTATTGGCATGTCTTCTTCCGCTGCGCGGCAGCCAGGTCGAGTAAATATAGTTGATGCTGTTGTCGATCAAATTGACGGCGCCGTTATGCGCAAATCTGGCATAGGCGCATGCCGGGATTTCAATCGCCAGCATTCCGTCCGGGATGTCCGTGAGCGCAGTTACTTCAATCGCGCAAAAATATTCCAGCTCATCGCTGTTCTCTGCGATCTGCCTGACGACGCCGTAGCAAGTGCCGCCAACCGTGTGTTTGATTTCAGATAGCCGTGCAATGAATTGCTGCCAGAGAGGCGGGAGCTTTTCACCGATATTGTTTTTCTCTGAATCGGTGCCAAAGAAGCTGGTCCTTAACCCGACAAGGTGCATTTCCTTTTGCGTGTAAATCTCGGGAACGGTATTCATTCTCTTGTTGATATGTTCCAGGTAGTCTTGATCGAACTTTACCTTTTGTGGGAATGGGCGTCGCTTTCCCGCTTTGCGATACTCTGCCGGAGTAGTATCAAACGCGGACTTGAATGCCCGTGTAAAGCTTTCCTGGCTTTCAAAATCCGCTTCCAATGCGATGTCGATGATTTTTTTATCGCTGTTCAATAGCTGCTCAAGTGCTTTCCCCAGCCTTCGCGAGCGGATGTAGTCCTTGACGGTATCGCCCGTCAATCCTTTAAAGATGCGTTGGAAATGCCATTGGCTCAGCCCGGCTCCGCGCGCCACGGCACTGATGGAAATCGGCTGCTCAAGATTGGCTTCGATGTAGTCGACGCCGCGTTGGATTTGATCGAGGTAGTTCATCGGTTCTCCTTAGTGAGCCAATGATAAAAGGATTCAAATCCGGGGTTTTGATATTTTGTGCTCGATTTTGAGCCGGCATGACAGCTGGCGTAGTCTTGAATATCAGGGCGGAGCCGAGGCGGACCTTGTAGCTGTTCGCCACCAGATTGAGGCCAACGTTGTCGTGAGGAATTGCAGAATTTCGGGACAAAAGAAAAGGGGCTACGTTTGCACGTAGCCCCTTTAGAATCTTGGCTCCCCGACCTGGACTCGAACCAGGGACCTGCGGATTAACAGTCCGTCGCTCTACCAACTGAGCTATCAGGGAATTGAAGAAGCAGAATTATAGTCTCGAATTCGCTGAATTGTCAAAGCTTTTTCTGAACTTTTCTACATCCCGGAGCAGTCGCTACAACTTCTCCGGGAGCCGAATATTACAGGACTTTTGCGATTGCGGCGACAACATTATCAATATTTTTTGTATTGAGCGCGGCAACGCAGATGCGGCCGGTGTCGACGGCGTAGATCGAGAACTCGTCGCGCAGGCGTTCGACCTGGGCCTTGGTCAGGCCGGAGTAGGAGAACATGCCGCGTTGCTTGGTGACGAAGTCGAAGTCGTGGCCCGGAGCTTGTTCCTTCAGTTTTTTCACCAGCAGGTGGCGCATTTCGCGGATGCGCAGGCGCATGCCGGCCAGTTCTTCTTCCCACAGCTTGCGCAGCTCTGGCGAGGCCAGGGCGGTGGCCACTACCTGGCCGCCGTGGATCGGCGGGTTGGAGTAGTTGGTGCGCACCACGCGCTTGAGTTGCGACAGCACGCGGCCGGCTTCTTCCTTGCTGGCGGCGACGATGCTCAGTGCGCCTACGCGTTCGCCGTACAGCGAGAACGATTTCGAGAACGAGTTGGAGACGAACAGCGGGCCGCCGGCTTCGGTGAAGCGGCGCACTACCTGGCCGTCGGCTTCGATGCCGTCGCCAAAGCCCTGGTAGGCCATGTCGAGGAATGGGATCAGGCCGCGCTGGGTGACGACGTCGATGACCTGGGTCCATTCGTCGTCGCTGAGGTCGGCGCCGGTCGGGTTGTGGCAGCAGGCGTGCAGCAGGACTATCGAGCCGCTCGGCATGGCTTGCAGCGCGTTCAGCATGCCGCTGAAGTTGACGCCGCGGGTGGCCGGGTCGTAGTAAGGATAGTTGTTGACGGTGAAGCCGGCCGATTCGAACAGCGCGCGGTGGTTTTCCCAGCTTGGATCGCTGATCCAGACTTGCGCGCTGTCGGCGCTGAAGCGCTTGAGGAAATCGGCGCCCAGTTTCAGCGCGCCGGTGCCGCCGATGGCTTGCACGGTGATCGCGCGCTTCTCTTGGACTACGGCGCTGTCGGCGCCAAATACCAGTTCTTGCACAGCCTTGTCGTAAGCCGCCAGGCCTTCGATCGGCAGGTAGGTGCGCGGCGCCAGTTTTTCAATCAGCAGCGCTTCAGCCTTTTGCACGCATTCCAGCAGCGGCACCTTGCCGTTGTCATCGTAATAGACGCCGACGCCGAGGTTGGTCTTGCCTGGGTTCTGGTCCGCATTGAAACCTTCGGTGATGCCGAGGATAGGATCGCGTGGCGCCATTTCGATGGCGGTAAAGAGGGAGGCTGAAAGAGGTGCGTTCATCGTGATAACATAAAAAGTTGGCTGCAAAAGAGATTTTGTAGCCGGGTTGAATGCTGTGCCGGGTCACGAGACAGATCGCTGATCGGCGCGGATTTACTACCGTCTATTTTACCAAAGGTCGAGGCCCATGGCTGACATATCACAGGTTGCAAGCACCGTCGACGAGTCCAAAATCGTCACTTTTCCCAATTCGCCGTACAAGCTGTTCCAGCCGTTCCAGCCGGCCGGCGACCAGCCTGCGGCCATCGACAAGCTCTCCGAGGGCGTGGAGGACGGCCTGTTTTACCAGACCCTGCTGGGGGTGACCGGTTCCGGCAAGACCTACACGATGGCCAACGTGATCGCCCGCATGGGGCGGCCGGCCATCGTCTTCGCTCCCAACAAAACGCTGGCGGCGCAGCTGTACAGCGAGTTCCGCGAGTTTTTTCCGCACAACGCCGTCGAGTATTTCGTCAGCTACTACGATTATTACCAGCCGGAAGCCTACGTGCCGCAGCGCGACTTGTTCATCGAGAAAGATTCCTCGATCAATGAACATATAGAACAGATGCGCCTGTCCTGCACCAAATCGCTGATGGAACGGCGCGATGTGGTCATTGTGGCAACGGTGTCGGCGATCTACGGTATCGGTAATCCCAACGAATACCACCAGATGATCCTGACCTTGCGCGCCAAGGACAAGGTCAGCCAGCGCGACGTCATCGCGCGCCTGATCCAGATGCAGTACACCCGCAACGAAATCGATTTCGGCCGCGGCACCTTCCGCGTGCGCGGCGATACCATCGACGTGTTTCCCGCCGAGCATGCCGAACTGGCCTTGCGCATCGAGATGTTCGATGACGAAATCGACAGCCTGCAGCTGTTCGATCCGCTCACCGGCCGCGTGCGGCAAAAGATCCCGCGCTTCACCGTCTATCCCGGTTCGCACTACGTGACGCCGCGCGCCACCGTGCTGCGCGCCATCGAAACCATCAAGGATGAACTGCGCGACCGGCTCGAATTTTTCCGTAAGGAAAATAAACTGATCGAGGAGCAGCGCATAGAACAGCGCACCCGTTTCGACCTGGAGATGATGCAGGAAATCGGTTTCACCAAGGGCATCGAAAACTATTCGCGCCACCTGAGCGGCGCCTTGCCGGGCGAACCGCCGCCGACCCTGGTCGATTACCTGCCGCCGGATGCGCTGATGTTCCTGGACGAATCGCATGTGCTGATCGGCCAGTTGAACGCCATGTACAACGGCGACCGCTCGCGCAAGACCAACCTGGTGGACTACGGCTTCCGGCTGCCGTCGGCGCTGGACAACCGGCCGCTGCGCTTCGACGAGTTCGAAGGCAAGATGCGGCAGACGATTTTTGTCTCGGCGACGCCGGCCGACTATGAAAACCAGCATGCCGACCAGGTGGTGGAGCAGGTGGTGCGGCCGACCGGCCTGATCGATCCCGCGATCGAAGTGCGGCCGGCCCTGAGCCAGGTCGACGACCTGATGAACGAGGCCAATGCCCGCATCAAGAAAAACGAACGGGTGCTGGTCACGACGCTGACCAAGCGCATGGCCGAGCAGCTGACTGAGTTCCTGAGCGATAACGGCATCAAGGTGCGCTACCTGCATAGCGATATCGAAACCGTCGAGCGCGTGGAAATCATCCGCGACCTGCGCCTGGGCACCTTCGACGCGCTGGTCGGCATCAACCTGCTGCGCGAAGGCCTGGATATCCCGGAGGTGTCGCTGGTGGCGATCCTCGATGCGGACAAGGAAGGCTTCCTGCGTTCCGAGCGCAGCCTGATCCAGACCATAGGACGCGCCGCGCGTAACCTGAACGGCACCGCGATCCTGTATGCGGACCGCATGACCGATTCGATGCGCCGCGCGATCGATGAAACCGAGCGCCGCCGCAACAAGCAGATCGCCTTCAACACCGCCAACGGCATCACGCCGATCGGCATCAGCAAGCAGATCAAGGAATTGATCGACGGCGTCTACAGCCCGCAGGAAGCGCGCGAAGAGCTGCATGCGGCGCAGGACCAGGCCAAGTACGAGGCGATGAGCGAGAAGCAGGTGAGCAAGGAAATCAAGCGCCTGGAGAAGCAGATGGTCGACCACGCCAAGAACCTGGAGTTCGAGAAAGCCGCGCAGGTGCGCGACCAGCTGCATGTGCTGAAGCAGCAGCTGTTCGGCGCGCCGGGGGCAGACAATATCGTTTTGTAGCTGCGGGATTTTTTACGGCCTGTGTTTGATCCATCCTGTTTTTGATGCTGTTTTTTTGATGCCGTTTTTTGATCATATATGACTGATTTTCTCCCCGCTTCAATCCGTTCCGCCTTGAGCGGCGTGCATGCTTCCTGGCTCGCCATCCTGGAACACGGCTTGCGTGCCGTGGCCCAGGCCAATCCGGCCTACCTGAAGGACCTGGCCGAAGCCGACTACCTTCCTACCGAGGGCCGCATGTTCGCGGCCTTCACCCAGCCGCTGGAAGCGGTGCGTTATGTGCTGGTGGGCGAGGGGCCTTATCCGCGCGCGGCGAGCGCCACCGGGGTGTGTTTCATGGACGGCGCGGTTGGTTCCCTGTGGTCGGAGAAGGGCTTGTCGAAGCAAGTCAATCGCGCGACTTCCTTGCGCAATTTCATGAAGATGCTGCTGGTGGCCGATGGCCAGCTGGCGCTGGAAAACACAACCGGCGATGCGATGTCTGGCGTGGCGTTGCGGGCCCGGCAGGACGGTTCGCAAGCGATACAGCTGCTGGCTGACCTGCAGGCGAACATGGTGAAGCATGGCTTCCTGCTGCTGAACGCTTCGCTGGTGTTCCGTCCGGATGTGCCGCCGGCCAAGGACGCCAAGGCCTGGCAACCGTTCATGCAGGCAGTGTTGCAGGGGCTGGCGGATGCCGCGGAACAGCGCGGCGCGGGCCTGCCGACGCTGGTGCTGTGGGGGAAGATTGCGGAGCAGCTGAATGCTTATCCGGTGACTGCGCGGTTTCCGAAAGCAGTCGCCGAGCATCCTTACAACCTGAGTTTTATCGGCAACGCCGGCATGCAGGCCCTGTTTGGGCCGATGCAGCTGTTGCGGCGCGCTTAGATCAGGCTCATTTGCCGCAGGTCGATTTCGGCCTGGGTCAGCGGTTTTTCGGCGGCAGGGGCCGGGCTCAGATCCAGCTGCGGTTCGGCGGCAGGCGCCGCGGCTTTCTGCGCCGGCGCCGGTTTGGTCCGTTTGCCGCCGGCCGGCGCGGCGCTGACGCTGGCGCTTGCCAGCCAGCGCTTGAGCATGTCGTCAAACAGCGCCAGCATCGCTTCCGGCAATTCCGGCGTGTAAGCCTGGCGGATCACGATGCCGTCCCACATGGCGGTCAGCAGCAGCGCCGCTGCATGGGCATCCAGCGCCTGGTCGACCTGGCCGCGTTCCTGGGCGGTGCGCAGCATGTCGGCCAGGCCGTCCACCCATTCCGTTTCCGCGGTCTTGATCACCGCGCCCACGCGCTTGTTGCGCAAGCCTTCGGCATAGATTTCCGTCATCAGGCCGGCGTCGCTGATCGCGGCGTAGCGGCGGGCGAAGGCGCGGGTGATGGCGGACAGCGCTTGCGGCAGGTCTTCGGTATCGTGAAATTCCGACAACATGGTGCGCGCCTGGCGCCTTTCGTCCTCAGCCATCGCCGCAATGATCGCATCCTTGCTGGTGAAATAGCGGTACACCGCGCCCGGGCCGAGGCCGACTTCGGCGCAGATTTCCTGCATCGAGGTCTGGTGGAAGCCGGTCTTGCGGAAGCACTTTCCTGCGGATTTCAGGATGTCGACGCGTTTCTGGTCAGCTCTCTGCGTCGGGGATTGCGGTGTCTTGGATTTGCGGATGGCCATACTGAGTGCTGCTCAAAAAGAGGACTGTGCGGGAGGGTCGGTATTATAGGTTTAAGCGCCGCTTCCTTGAATATATTTTTGCATTTGACACTATTCCGGCCGCTGTCGCCTGTGTCTATATGGCAATTTTCCGCGGCAAATCGAACCCTCCCAAGATGCCCTTATCCGTTGTAATTGTATATATGGCAATCGGCTTCAACGCCATGTCCGGCGCGGGATTCCAGGAATCGGGCAATACCTGACGGATTCACTCAAGTTTGGTATACTGTCACAACACTTCGTAATCCAGCATGTGGGATACACGGATAGATAGGTTCAAGAGCGGAGATTACATGCGTCTGACTACAAAAGGCCGGTTTGCGGTAACTGCGATGATCGATTTGGCATTGCGCCAAGGCAAAGGTCCGGTAACTTTGTCCGCAATTAGCGAGCGTCAAGAGATTTCCCTGTCATATCTGGAACAATTGTTCGGTAAATTGCGTCGTCACCAGATTGTTGAATCCGTACGCGGGCCAGGCGGCGGATACAACCTGGCGCGCAAGGCCGAAGACGTCACGGTGGCGGACATCATCATCGCGGTCGACGAACCGCTGGATGCGACCCAGTGCGGCGGCAAGGAAAACTGCCACAGCCCGGACCACGAGGGCGGCAGCCGTTGCATGACACACGACCTGTGGTCGACCTTGAACGCCAAGATGGTCGAATACCTGGATTCGGTGTCGCTGAAGGATTTGGTGGATCAGCAACATGCGCAGCAGCAGGCGCAGCAGAGGAAGACCCTGGAACAAAATGTGGTGGTGATGCATAGGTCCCACCTGGTCGCTTGATTGGAGCTAGAAAAAGTATGAACGCACCCTTGGAAAAAAGCCTGATAGACACATTGAAGGCGCCTCACTTCCCGATTTACATGGACTATTCGGCAACCACGCCTATCGATCCGCGCGTGGCCGACAAGATGATCCCGTATTTGCGCGAGCAGTTCGGCAATCCGGCTTCGCGCAGCCACATGTACGGCTGGTCCGCTGAAAAAGCCGTGGAAGATGCGCGCGAGCAGGTCGCCAAGCTGGTCAACGCCGATTCGCGCGAGATCATCTGGACGTCCGGCGCCACCGAAGGCAACAACCTGGCGATCAAGGGCGCCGCCAATTTCTACAAGACCAAGGGCAAGCACATCATCACCGTCAAGACCGAGCACAAAGCCGTGCTGGACGTGGTGCGCGAACTGGAGCGCCAAGGTTTCGAAGCGACTTACCTGCAGCCGCAAGACAATGGCTTGATCACGCTGGAGCAGCTGGAAGCAGCGATCCGTCCCGACACCATCCTGGTCTCGGTGATGCTGGTCAACAATGAAATCGGCGTGATCCAGCCGATAGAGGAAATCGGCGAGCTGTGCCGCCAGAAGGGCATCATTTTCCATTGCGACGCGGCGCAAGCCACCGGCAAGGTCGCCATCGACCTGGAAAAATGGAAAGTCGACCTGATGACTTTCACTGCCCACAAGACTTACGGTCCGAAGGGCATCGGCGCCCTGTACGTGCGGCGCAAACCGCGCGTGCGGCTGGAAGCGCAGATGCACGGCGGCGGCCATGAGCGCGGCCTGCGTTCGGGCACCTTGCCTACCCACCAGATCGTCGGCATGGGCGCGGCTTTTGAAATCGCCCGTGAAGAAATGGATGAAGAAATCGTCCGCATCAAGGCGCTGCGCGACCGCCTGGCGGCCGGCCTGCAAACGATTGAAGAAGTGTATGTCAACGGCGACATGGCGCACCGCGTGCCGCATAACCTCAACGTCAGCTTCAATTACGTTGAAGGCGAGTCGCTGATCATGGCGATCAAGGACATCGCGGTATCGTCCGGCTCGGCCTGTACTTCGGCCAGCCTGGAGCCTTCGTATGTGCTGCGTGCGCTGGGCCGCAGCGACGAGCTGGCGCACAGCTCGATCCGTTTCACCATCGGCCGTTTCACGACCGAAGAAGACATCGATTTCACGATTGAACTGATCAAGGCCAAGGTTGCGAAACTGCGCGAGCTGTCGCCGCTGTGGGATATGTATAAGGATGGGATCGATATCAGTACGATCCAATGGGCGGCACACTAACAGGATTCTGCAGCGACCGGTGAGAGGTCACCGCCGCGGCTCAAACAAGGAGTAGCAAAATGTCTTATTCAGCAAAAGTTTTGGACCATTACGAAAACCCGCGCAACGTCGGCGCTTTTGAAAAAGGCGACGAAACCGTGGGCACCGGCATGGTCGGCGCGCCTGCATGCGGCGACGTCATGAAGTTGCAGATCAAGGTCGGCGCCGACGGCATCATCCAGGACGCCAAGTTCAAGACCTACGGTTGCGGTTCGGCGATCGCTTCGTCGTCGCTGGTGACCGAATGGGTCAAGGGCAAGACGCTGGACCAGGCGATGTCGATCAAGAACACCCAGATCGCCGAAGAACTGGCGCTGCCGCCGGTCAAGATCCACTGCTCGATCCTGGCTGAAGATGCGATCAAGGCTGCGGTTGAGGATTACAAAGCCAAGCACGGCGAGCAAAAGCAGGCAGCGTAAAAGCCAATCTAGCGAAAAGAGATCGACGGCATATGGCAATCACACTTACGGAAAAAGCGGCCAAGCACATCAACCGCTATATCGAACGGCGCGGCAAAGGCATCGGCCTGCGCTTCGGCGTGCGCACTACCGGTTGCTCGGGGCTGGCTTACAAGCTGGAATACGTGGATGAGAAGACTGACGAAGATGCAGTGTTCGAGTCGCACGGGATCCAGGTGTTCGTCGATCCCAAGAGCTTGCCGTATATCGACGGCACCGAGCTCGATTTTGCGCGCGAGGGTTTGAACGAAGGCTTCAAGTTCTACAACCCGAACGTCAAGGATGAGTGCGGCTGCGGCGAAAGTTTCAGGATCTGAACCAGGCCTGCCTGCTTGACCCGCACCACGTTGGATTGGACCAAGCCTGTTGCATTCCAACAGGCTTTTGTTTTAAGAGCCATGCAAAATCATTTCGAACTGTTCCACTTGCCGCAACGCTTCGCGCTGGATAACGCGGCGCTGGACCGCGCCTATCACGAGGTGCAGAACCAGACGCATCCTGATCGTTTCGCCAGCGCCAGCGGCGCCGAGAAGCGGGTGGCGATGCAATGGACCACGCGCGCCAACGAGGCTTACCAGACCCTGAAAAGCCCGTTCAAGCGCGCCGCCTACCTGTGCGAGCTGAATGGCGTCGAGTTGCAGGCGGAGTCGAACACGGCGATGCCGGCAGCGTTCCTGATGCAGCAGATGGAATGGCGCGAAACGCTGGACGATGCGCGCGCCGGCAAGGACCTGGCGGCGCTGGAACAGCTGGACCTCGAACTGCGCGCGGCGCGCAAGGCCGACCTGCAGCGTATAGGCGCTTTGCTGGATGCGCAGGATTTCCAGCAGGCTGCGCAACATGTGCGGCAGCTGATGTTCCTGGAAAAATTTGGGGAAGAGATCGGCAATGCGTTCGCCGTTCTCGAATCGTAAGATCAACGCTGTAAGTTCAATATCATCAGTCGAGTACGAGCATGCCTGAAATCTGGTTATTCCTGATCGCCGCAATGACGCTGACCCTGGCGCCGGGGCCGGACAATATCTACGTGCTGACGCGCGGCATCACCCAGGGCCGCAAGGCCGGCCTGGTCGCCGCGGCGGGTTTCAGTTCCGGCCTGGTTTTCCATACCATGCTGGCGGTGCTGGGTTTCGCCGCGCTGATCAAGGCGTCGCCGCTGGCGTATTCCTTGCTGCGTTATGCCGGCGCGGCCTATCTGGTCTACATCGGCGTGCGCACCTTGCGTTCGCATTCGGCGATCCAGCTGCAAGGGGCTGCCGAGCCGATGAAGCTGTCGCGCATCTACTGGCAAAGCGTGATCGCCAATATATTGAATCCGAAGGTGACGCTGTTTTTCATCGCCTTCCTGCCGCAGTTCGTCAACGCGGGCGCGGGCCATATCCCGGCGCAGATGCTGCTGCTGGCGGCTATCTTCATCTTGCAGGCGCTGGCCATCTTTAGCGTGGTCGCCTTGTTTTCCGGCATGGTCGGCGCATTCTTCCAGCGCAAGAAATCGGCCGCCGCCACCATGAACCGGCTGGCGGGTTCTGCGTTTATCGCGCTCGGCATCCGCATCGCTTTGCCACAATAAAGTAATAGACGAAAACACCCTATGGCACTTTTACAAATTTCCGAACCAGGCATGTCCACCGCACCGCACCAGCATCGGCTGGCGGTAGGGATAGACCTGGGCACCACCAATTCACTGGTCGCCACGGTGCGCAACAGCATTCCCGAGGTGCTCAACGATGAAGCGGGGCGGCCTTTGCTGCCGTCCATCGTGCGCTACCTGCCGAACGGCAATGCGCATATCGGCTACAAGGCGCAGGCTGCGCAGACCACCGATCCGAAGAACACCATCCTGTCGGTCAAGCGCTTCATGGGGCGCGGCCTGAAAGATATCGCCTACGCCGAAAACCTGCCTTACGATTTCCTCGACGTGCCGGGCATGGTGCAGTTGAAGACGGCGGCCGGGGTCAAGAGCCCGGTCGAAATTTCCGCCGAAATCCTGGCGACTCTGCGCCAGCAGGCGGAAGACGCCTTGGGCGACGACCTGGTCGGCGCCGTGATTACCGTGCCTGCCTATTTCGACGACGCCCAGCGCCAGGCCACCAAGGACGCGGCCAAGCTGGCCGGCCTGAATGTACTGCGCCTGCTCAACGAACCTACCGCAGCAGCGATCGCCTACGGCCTGGATAACGCCTCGGAAGGCGTGTACGTAGTCTACGACCTGGGCGGCGGCACCTTCGACATCTCCATCCTGAAGCTGACCAAGGGCGTATTTGAAGTGCTGGCCACCGGCGGCGATTCGGCGCTGGGCGGCGACGATTTCGACCACAGGATATTTTGCTGGATCAGCCAGCAGGCAGGACTGGCGCCGCTGTCCGATGAGGACACGCGAGTGCTGATGGTCAAGGCGCGCGAAGCCAAGGAACTGCTTTCCGCCAAAACCGAAGTCAGCATCGACGCCGCCCTGAACTCCGGCGAGCAAGTGCATCTGCAACTGACGTCGGCGATCTTTGACGAGATCACCCAGCACCTGGTGGCGAAGACCCTGACCCCGACCCGCAAGGCGCTGCGCGACGCCGAACTGACCGTGGATGATGTCGACGGCGTGGTGCTGGTCGGCGGCGCCACCCGCATGCCGAGCATCCGCAAGGCGGTCGGTGCCTACTTTGAAACCACGCCGCTGGCAAATATCGATCCCGACAAGGTAGTGGCGCTGGGCGCCGCGATCCAGGCTAACCTGCTGGCCGGCAACCGCGCCCCGGGCGACGACTGGCTGCTGCTGGACGTGATCCCGCTGTCGCTGGGCATAGAAACCATGGGCGGCCTGGTGGAGAAGGTGATTCCACGCAATTCGACCATCCCTTGCGCGCGCGCGCAGGAATTCACCACCTTCAAGGATGGCCAGACCGCGATGGCGATCCAGGTCCTGCAAGGCGAGCGTGAACTGGTCAGCGATTGCCGTTCGTTGGCGAAGTTCGAGCTGCGCGGCATTCCGCCGATGGCGGCCGGCGCTGCGCGGATACGGGTGACTTACCAGGTCGATGCCGACGGCTTGCTGTCGGTCTCGGCGCGCGAATTGCGCTCCGGCGTGGAAGCATCGATCAGCGTCAAGCCGTCTTACGGCCTGGCGGATGACGACATTGCCAGGATGCTGCAGGAATCGTTCGCTTCGGCCGATGTCGACATGCAGGCGCGCGCACTGAAAGAAGAGCAGGTGGAAGCCGAGCGCATCGTGCTGGCTACCGAATCGGCCTTGGCAGCCGACGCTGCCTTGCTGTCGGAGCAGGAACGGATCGACATAGCCGCCTTGATCGACGCCGTACGCGGGCAGGCGCAGGGCACGGATCACCTGGCGATCAAGGCCGCGGTCGATGCGCTGGCGCACGGCACCGAAGAATTCGCCGCGCGCCGCATGGACCGCAGCGTGCATGATGCGCTGACCGGCAAGACGCTGGACCAAGTGTCATAGAAAACCGTACACATTCACAAAGACCCAACCTATTCCCGAGGTAAACCAAGTGCCCCAAATCGTCGTATTGCCCCATCCTACTTACTGTCCCGAAGGCGTCGTGATCGAAGCCCCGCGCGGCCAATCCGTGTGCGACGCCTTGCTCGCGAACGATATCGAGATCGAACACGCTTGCGAGAAATCCTGCGCTTGCACCACCTGCCACGTAGTGGTGCGTGAAGGTTATGCGTCGCTGGGCGAGCTGGACGACAAGGAAGAGGATTTGCTGGATATGGCCTGGGGCCTGGAAGCGACCTCGCGCCTGTCGTGCCAGGCTATCCTCGGCGAGGAAGACCTGGTGGTCGAAATTCCGAAGTACACGATCAACCACGCCAGCGAAAACCACTAAGCCAGAGGACCAGCACCATGACCGACACCATGAAATGGACTGACACATTGCGCGTTGCCGAAGCCTTGTACGATAAATTCCCGGACACCGATCCCGAAAAGATCCGCTTTACCGACCTGCACAAATGGGTGCTGGAGCTGGACGGTTTCGACGACGAGCCAAACCGTTCCGGTGAAAAAATCCTGGAAGCGATACAGGCAGCCTGGATAGAAGAAGCCCGCTAAGAAACTTAAGAAGCGCCGGCGCAAAGAAAAACCCGCTGTGGCTACATCGTAGCGACAGCGGGTTTTTTGTTGACCGAACCGGTATCAGCCGCGGCCTTCCAGGTGGCCGTTGACGACCTGCACCGGATCGCCGACACGCCATCCCTGGCTGGATTGCGGGAAGGTGCGTACCTTGCCGTCATCCATGCGCACCACGACCTGGTAGGTGGTGTTGGTGCGGGTGCGTTTTTCCACTTCATTGCCGGCAAAACCGCCGCCGACAGCGCCTGCTACAGTCGCCAGGGTATTACCGTTGCCATGGCCGACCTGGTGGCCGAGCACGCCGCCCAGCACTGCGCCGGCGGCGATCCCCAGGCCGCTAGGCGGGACTGCGTGCTGGATCGCTTGTATCGATTCAACCCGGCCGCAGCTGTGGCAGACGGATGGTTGCGGCGCCGGTTCCGATTGACGCGGAGCCTGTGCATATTCTGGGCGCGGCGCCGAGCGTGGCTGTTGCTGAGCCTGGACCGGCTGCTGCTGCTGCTGCTGCTGCTGGTAATAGCCGTTCTGGCCCGCCGGCGCACCGTTTGCCTGCGGCAGGGCGCCAGGCTGCTGGCTGTTATAGTCCCCAGGCGCCGCCGACATGGCCGCTACCGGCGCCGGCGTCGAGTTCGAGCTAGGAAACAGGCCGGTCATGGCGGCTACGCCTACCAGGCTGGCCAAGGTAACTGCCACCGCTGCAGCAGCAACCAAAGGGTGAATGCGGTTGTTTGGTTTCGGGCTATCCATCATTACCTCCAGGAATTTTTGTTTGTTGACTAATGTAATTATCAAAGGTTCAGATATCGAACGCTATGTTGATAATGTGTCAGATGTATCCTTATGTAACGAGTTTAAGCGTTACCGGAGAAATCTGCAAAACACACCAATAATTAGGGTCAGAGTCGAATTAATTCTGGCGACTGCGTAGATTTGTACTCCGTGGTACGTCAAATGGGGTCAGAGTAATTTACGACGATGAGACTGTCGTAAAAAAACTCTGACCCCATTTGACTGCGCAGGTTGACGATTTAGTCTTCGCGGCGCAGGTGCGGGAACAGGAGCACGTCGCGGATGTTGGGCGAGTCGGTGATCAGCATCATCAGGCGGTCGATGCCGATGCCGCAGCCTCCGGTCGGGGGCATGCCGTATTCCAGCGCGCGGATGTAGTCGGCGTCGAAATACATGGCTTCTTCGTCGCCGGCGTCCTTAGCTGCAACCTGCGCCTGGAAGCGCGCGGCCTGGTCTTCCGAATCGTTCAGCTCGGAGAAGCCGTTGGCGATTTCGCGGCCGGTGACGAACAGTTCGAAACGCTCGGTGATGCCGGGCACGGTATCGGACGCGCGCGCCAGCGGCGACACTTCGACCGGATAGTCGACGATGTAGGTCGGATCCCACAGCTGCGCTTCGGCGGTTTCTTCAAACAGCGCCAGCTGCAGCGCGCCCAGGCCGGCGTGGGCGTGCGGCTTGACGCCGAATTTCTTCAGCTCGGCCTTGATGAACTCGGCATCCTGCAGCTGCGCGTCCTGGTACTGCGGCGCGTATTTGTTGATGGCGCCGACGATGGTCAGGCGCTGGAACGGCTTGCTCAGGTCCAGCTCGCGGCCCTGGTAGGTCAGGGTGGCGGTGCCGTGGGCGTCGATCGCTGCCTGGCGGATCACCTGCTCGGTGAAATTCATCAGCCATTGGTAATCGACATAAGCCGCATAGAATTCCATCATCGTGAATTCCGGATTGTGGCGCGGCGACACGCCTTCATTGCGGAAGTTGCGGTTGACTTCGAACACGCGTTCGAAACCGCCGACCACCAGGCGCTTCAGGTACAGCTCCGGCGCGATGCGCAGGAACATCTGCATGTCCAGCGCATTGTGGTGGGTGATGAAAGGCTTGGCCGCGGCGCCGCCGGGAATGGCGTGCAGCATCGGCGTTTCGACTTCCATGAAGTCGTTCTTTTCCATGAAGCGGCGGATCGACGACATCGCCGCGGTGCGCACCTTGAACGTGCGGCGCGTGTCTTCGTTGATGATCAGGTCGACGTAGCGCTGGCGGTACTTGGTTTCCTGGTCGGCCAGGCCGTGGAACTTGTCCGGCAGCGGACGCAGCGACTTGGTCAGCAGGCGCAGGGTAGTGACCTTGATCGACAGCTCGCCGGTCTTGGTCTTGAACAGCGTGCCTTCGGCGCCGAGGATGTCGCCCAGGTCGTAGTGCTTGAAGCTGTCGTATTCCGCTTCGCCGATGTTTTCCTTGGTGATGAACAGCTGGATGCGGCCGTCGGCCTTGCTGCCGGAAGCGTCCTGCAGGGTAGCGAAGGACGCCTTGCCCATCACGCGTTTCAGCATCATGCGGCCGGCGACCACGACCTTGACTGCGGCAGCGTCCAGCGTTTCGTTTTCCTGCGCCGCGTATTCGGCCTGGATCGCGGCTGCCTTGTGCGTCGGCCGGAAGTCGTTAGGGAAGGCCACGCCTTGCGCGCGCAGGGCGCCGAGCTTGCTGCGGCGTTCCGCAATGATCTTGTTTTCGTCTTGCGGGACAGGTTGCTGCTGATTGTCTGTCGTCATGTCAGTGTCTTTTCAAATGATGCGGTGAAACGTCTGTCTGTGTAGCGGCGGGGAAGGCAATGCCACGGACACTGCCCGCGGCATGGTTTGCAACCGGATTGGTAATTTATACGCCTTGCTTGAGCGAAGCTGCGATGAAGTCGTCAAGGTCGCCGTCGAGGATGGCCTTGGTGTTGCCGCTCTCGAAGTTGGTGCGCAAATCCTTGATGCGCGACTGGTCCAGCACGTAAGAGCGGATCTGGTGGCCCCAGCCGACGTCGGTCTTGGAGTCTTCCAGCTTCTGCTGTTCGCTCATGCGCTTGCGCAGTTCCAGTTCATACAGCTTGGCTTTCAGCATGTCCCACGCTTCGGCGCGGTTACGGTGCTGGCTGCGGTCGTTCTGGCACTGCACCACAATGCCGGACGGCATATGCGTCAGGCGCACCGCGGAGTCGGTCTTGTTGATGTGCTGGCCGCCGGCGCCGGAGGCGCGGTAGGTGTCGACGCGGACGTCGGCCGGGTTGACGTCGATATCGATCGAGTCATCCACTTCCGGATACACGAACAAGCTGGAGAACGAAGTGTGGCGGCCGTTGGCGGAGTCGAAAGGCGACTTGCGCACCAGGCGGTGCACGCCGGTTTCAGTGCGCAGGAAACCGTAGGCGTATTCGCCTTCGACTTTCAGCGTGGCGGTCTTGATGCCGGCGATTTCACCGTCGGACTGTTCCAGGATCTCGACCTTGAAGCCCTTGCGTTCGCAATAGCGCAGGTACTGGCGCAGCAGCATCGATGCCCAGTCCTGCGCCTCGGTGCCGCCGGCGCCGGCCTGGATGTCGATGAAGCAGTTGTTGGGATCCATCGGGTTGCTGAACATGCGGCGGAATTCCATGCCTTCGACCAGCTTGCGCAGGCCTTCCGTATCGGCTTCGACTGCCTCGATGGTTTCTTCATCCTGCTCTTCGCGCGCCATCTGGAACAGGTCGGTGGTGTCGCGCAGGTCGGCTTCGATCTTGGCCAGCGTCAGCACGATGGCTTCCAGCGATTTCTTTTCCTTGCCCAGGTCCTGGGCGCGCTTCTGGTCGTTCCAGACTTCCGGATCTTCCAGTTCGCCGTTGACCTGGTCGAGTTTCTCTAACTTCGTATCGAAGTCAAAGATACCTCCGTAGTTCGGCTTCGCGGCTGGTCAGGTCCGCAAGCAGGTTTTGTAGGGAATTTAAGCGTTCGGCTTCCATTTTCGGCTCTTTTGCAATCAAACCCTAAATTATACGCCAGCAGCATGGCAGATGGCGCTGCAGTTTGCGTTTTGCCCCTGGTTGACGGCTGTTTTGCGTCAAATATGCACAAATGTGAACCATTGCAACAAGCCGGATATCGAAGCTGCAACCGCTTAGAATGGATTGCACGCTTGATAGTTTACCAGCCCGACCCAGCCGCCCATGTCGATTAAGGCACGAATCCATCGCTGCGATGTTGTTTTGCCATCGTATCTGCCGATGGCCTTGCTGTGCCTGGCGCTCAGCGCTTGCGGCCTGCTGGCGCCGACTCCGGCTCCGCATGGCGAAGTGCAGGGTTCCTCTACCAGCGGCAGCGAACTGGCGCAGTCCGATGTCAACCGTTTCGCTACCCTCGGCATGCGCGACAACCTCGATAGCCTGTACCGGCTGCTGGATAAATTGTACCGGCGCAATCCCGCCGAATGGAAAAAGACTGCCGCCAGCCGCGAGCTGGCGATCAAGCGCGTGCGCGATGCTATCGAAGCACGCCAGCCATGGCCCGAGCTGCAAGGCAAGCATGACGTCCAGGCGCTGTCGCTGGCGCTGGCCCCGGAGTTCAGCGGCGACCGGGCTGCCGCCTTTATCTACGGCGCGGCCGACATGATCATCGTGGCCCATGGCGGCAAAACCAGGTTCTACCTGATCGACGGCTTCGACGCCCAATACCTGTACAACGCCGCCCGCAACATGGAAATCGCATCGTGGATACTCAACAGCCGGAAAAATGCCGCCGGCCAGCCTTTGCTGCTGTCCAACGATATCAGCGACAGCGAGCGCAACATCAGTTTTGAACGGGAGTTCGGCAAGATCATCGGCCGCATCGATTTGCTGGCCGAGATGACGACCGAGAAATACAAGCGCGCCGGCATCAGCTACATGCAGAACCTGGTGGGCGGCAGTTTCCTGCAGTTTTTACCGGTGCGCTGAGATATTCCCGGCATGTCCTTTTTTGTCCGCTATATGTCTACCCGCAGCATTTCGCAATACCTGGCCGACGCTTAACATGATCCTCAACGATGGCGCTCCGATCCCGGACTGCCAGGATGTCAGATGAGGCTGCAGCATGCTGAGCGTAGGAATACTGGTGTTTGACGATGTGGAAATCCTGGATTTTTCCGGCCCCTATGAAGTATTTTCGACCGCCGCGCGGGTCCATGGGCGAACCGCCCGCAATGGCGCGGCGGCAAACCTGTTTCAATGTTTCCTGGTAGCGCCGGCGATGCGGCCGGTGCGGGCAAGAGGCGGCATAAAGGTGTTGCCGGATTGCGTGCTGACGCCATCGGCGGACCTCGACGTGCTGATCGTGCCGGGCGGCGACGTTTCGGCGATCCTCAATGACGGCGCGGTAATCCGCTGGATTGCAGCCCAGCATCCCGGCACCGTGATTACGGCATCGGTCTGCACCGGCGCTTTCCTGCTGGCCAAGGCCGGTTTGCTGGACGGCCTGGATGTAACTACGCACTGGGAAGACCAGGATGACTTGCAGGCAAGTTTCCCTGCGCTTACGGTCAAGCGCAACGTAGCCTGGGTCGATTGCGGTAAAGTGGTGACTTCCGGCGGCATTTCGGCAGGCATCGACATGAGCCTGCACCTGGTCGAGCGACTGGCAGGACCTGAACTGGCCGCCGCCACTGCCAAACAGATGGAGTATCGATGGCTGCAATAGCCGACCACGCACGCGCTGGAGAAACCACCGTCCCGGTCTATTTCCTGCTGCGCGACGCTACCATGACGCTTGACCTGATGGGTCCGGCGGAGGTGCTGCGTTATGCCAACCGGATTGCGGAACGGGAAGGCCGCGCGGATTTTTTCGACCTGCGTTACGTCAGCGCGGCCAGCACCATCAACATTTCGCTCGGCCTCGGCCTGACCGGCTTCAGCGACCTGCCGGACAGCCTGCCGGCCAACGCCATGCTGATGCTGCACGGCTGCGTAGGCAGCGACGACGATTTCACCAGCGCCAACGACCAGCGCGCCGTGGCCTGGCTGCGCACGCACTGGCAGGATTCCCATCGCCTGCTGTGCAGCTGCACCGGCGCCTTGCTGGCGGGTTATGCCGGTTTGCTCGACGGCCGCCAGTGCACCACGCACCACAGCCATTGCGACGACTTGCGGCGTATTGCGCCGCGAGCGCACGTATTGGAAAACCGCATCTTTGTCGAAGACCGCAATGTCTACACCAGCGCCGGCGTCACCACCGGCATCGACCTGGCCCTGCACGTGGTGGCGCAAATCGCCGGCCATGCCCGCAGCGCTTCGATTGCCCGCTCGCTGGTGATCTACATGCGGCGCGCCGGCAGCGATCCGCAGCTGTCGCCATGGCAGGCTTGCCGCAACCATTTGCATCCGGCGATACACCGGGTGCAAGACGCCGTGATCGGCAATCCGGCCCATGACTGGGACCTGGAGCAGCTGGCGGCAATCGCCTGCGCCAGCGAACGCCATCTGACGCGCCTGTTCAGGGAACACACCGGCAGCAGCCTGGTCGATTACATCCAGCGCATCCGGGTAGCCCTGGTGCGCGAGCTGCTCACGCAATCCAAGCTGGACATGGAACAGGTAGCGCAGCAAGCAGGTTTCAATTCCACCCGCCAGCTGCGCCGAGTGTGGAGCAAATTCGAAAACTTCCCCCCAAGCCAGCAACGCCAGCCCAGCAATTAATTAGGGTCAGAGTCGAATTATTGTTTGCCCGATTAATTCGACTCTGACCCTAATTAGCGAAACAATTCGACTCTGACCCTAATTGATGGGCTGCGGGGCATTGCATTCGGCGTTCGGGAATTACATCGGTTCCGCGTGTTCGACCATCAGCTGCACCTTGGTCACGCCGTTGTATTCGTTGGCGTCCAGCCGGAACGCTACCTTGGCCTTGCTTCCCAGTTCATCGGTATGCCCGAACCAGATTGCGTCGTAGCGTGTGCCGTTGCGCTCTAGCAGCAGCTTCAGGTGTTTCTCTTTCAGGATGCGCTGGCTGACCACCCTGAACTCATCGCAAAACAGCGGCGGCGCGAAACCCTGGCCCCACACCTGGCCGTCCATCAGCTCAATGAACTGGGTGGTGTAGTAGGCATCTTCCAGCGGCCCGTCGGTTTCAACCACGCGCTCCAGCTGGCTTTGTCCCAGCCATTCGCGTCCGACTTTTTCAAAGGCCGCGGCGAAAGCGTCGAAGGCGTCGGCGCGGATGGTCAGCCCGGCTGCCATCGCGTGTCCGCCGAATTTCTGGATCAGGCTGGGGGCGTGCTTGGAAACCAGGTCCAGCGCGTCGCGCAAATGGAAACCGGGAATCGAACGGCCTGATCCTTTGATCAAGCCTTCGCCGCCCGGCGCGAAAGTAATGGTCGGGCGATAAAACTTGTCCTTCAGGCGCGAGGCGACAATGCCGATCACGCCCTGGTGCCATGAAGCGTCGAACACGCTGATGGTGGTGCTGTCCTGCGGCTTGAAATCGTCCAGCAGCGCCAGCGCGGTGTCTTGCATGCCAGCTTCGATATCGCGCCGTTCGCGGTTGATGGCGTCGAGCTGCTGGGCGATGGCCCAGGCGCGGCCTTCGTCGTCGGTGGTCAGGCATTCGATGCCGAGCGCCATGTCGGCCAGGCGGCCGGCGGCGTTCAGGCGCGGGCCCAGCGCAAAACCGAGGTCGAACGGCGTGGCGCGGCGCGCTTCGCGGCCGGCGGCGCGGAACAGGGCGGCGATGCCGGCATGCATGCGGCCGGCGCGCATGCGCTTGAGGCCTTGCGCCACCAGGATGCGGTTGTTGGCGTCCAGCTTGACCACGTCGGCCACGGTGCCGAGCGCCACCAGGTCGAGCAGCACGTCCAGCTTCGGCTGGCTCTGGGCGTCGAACACGCCGCGCCGGCGCAATTCCGCGCGCAAGGCCAGCAAGACATAGAACATGACGCCGACCCCGGCCAGGTTCTTGCTGGGAAAACCGCATTCGGGCTGGTTCGGGTTGACGATGACGCGCGCCGCCGGCAGCGTATCCGCAGGCAAGTGATGGTCGGTCACCACGACTTCGATGCCGCGCCGGTTGGCTTCGGCCACGCCGTCGATGCTGGCGATGCCGTTGTCGACCGTGACGATGATGTCAGGCGATTTTTCACGCGCGGTCAGTTCGACGATTTCCGGCGTCAAGCCGTAGCCGTACTCAAACCGGTTCGGCACGATGAAGTCGATGTTGGCGCCCAGCAGGCGCAAGCCGCGCAAGCCGACGGCGCAGGCGGTGGCGCCGTCGCAATCGTAGTCGGCGACGATCACCATTTTTTTCCTGGCGGCGATGGCGTCGGCCAGGAAGCTGGCGGCGGCGTCGATGTGCAGCAAGCCCGATGGCGGGATGAGGGCGTTCAGTTCGCTTTCAAGCTCCTTGGCGTCGAGCAGGCCGCGCGCTGTATACACGCGGGCCAGGACCGGATGGACGCCGCTCTGGCGCAGGCGCTCGGAGTCGCGGAAGGAGTAGGGACGGGTAGTGATGCGGGTCATGGTGAATGCGATGGCAATAAGCCGGTAAGGGTTGGCTTCAGCCAGAATTTCTTGAGAGAGAGCCGGGTGGTGCTCATTTCAAGCGTATGTCCGCTGTCCGTGACGACCAGGGACAGGCTGTCGAGCCGGCGCTGCTGCATGGCTTGCAGCAAAGGTGCGAAGCATGTGCTTTCCAGGGTTTGCAGCTGCTGCAGCCAGTCCGACCATTCACCGGTCAAGGCCGGCTGGATCAGCTGGCTCAAAGTCAGCAGGCCGTGCTCGGGCCTGGCGGCGATCACCTCGCTCACGCCGACGCCGGCATGCGCCGCCTTGGCATATTGGCCGAGGCCAGCGAAGCCGTCCGGCAGGTTGAATACTTCGCGCTGGCCGGGCGCCGGCGGCTGCGCGACCGCGCCGCCCCACAGCCACAAGGAATTGACGGTTTGCCGTCCCTGCATTTCGCGGCCCTCGTTCAAGGGATGGGCAAACCACAACATCTGCACTTCATTCTGCAATTTGCGCCAAGCCTGGTCGCCGCTGCCTTTCGGCATCCAGATATCGATGTTGTGGCCGCAAGTGGCGTCCGGCGTGGAAGACAGCAAGCCTTGCCAGTCGTCGGCGCGCAGGAACCAGGTGCCGGCATCGCCGTAGACCAGCTCGCGGCCGGCTTCGGCGAACAGCGGCAGCGCAGCGTCGAACAGTTCGCGCGATTCCGCATCGCTCAAGCCGATCTGGCGGATGTCGGTCAGCACCAGGTGGTCGCGGGCGATATGGATATGGGCTGGATGCAGCATGAACCAGGCGCCTTCCGCAACGCCCAGCCCCATGGCGCGCATGGCGGCGCAGGCGAGGGCCGGGCTGTTCTGGCGGTCGGCGGCGGTTGCTGCCGGGCCGAAGCCGGGCAAGGAGAATTGCGACGCCAGCCACATCTCATGCGGCAAGGTTCTTGCAAAATCGTCAAACAGCTGGCGCCGCGGAGCGGTTTTGGCGCGCGTCATCAGGGTGGCGAGGGCAGGCAGTTTCAAATCGCGCAATAAATCGCGCGCCAGTTCCGGCGGCGGCAGGCCGAAGGGCAATAGGATATCTAAATGACTCATGGCGCGATTGTAGGGCATCCCGGGGTCTTGAGTCGATTTGCCTTCGCCTGCGCGGATTCCGCACATGGCTAGAGCTAAATCCGCGCTTGGCATAAAATGAACGGATTGCAGCGAATCCCTGCCAGCCTGCCGATGCAAGACCAGACGCCATGAATGCACAAAAACTGCTGACCACCCTGTTTGAATACAAAGCCTGGGCCAACGACACCCTGTTTTCGGCGCTGGCCGCGCTGCCGCCGGAATCCCACGAGCGGGAAAAACACGATGCCGCGCGCATCTTGAACCATGTCTACGTCGTGGACCGGATTTTCGAAGCAAACCTGCAGCGCAAGCCGCACGATTACAAGGCGTTGAACACGCCGGCGACGCCGGAGCTTGCCGACTTGCGCGCGGCAGTCCGCGAAACCGACCGCTGGCTGCTGTCGTATGCCGATACCGTATCGGAAGCCGAGCTTGCAGAGGTGGTCGAATTCACCTTCGTCGATGGTTCGGCCGGCCGCATGTCCCGCGGCGAGATGCTGGCCCATGTGGTCACGCACGGCAACTACCACCGCGGCGCCGTTGGCCGCATCCTGTCGCAGATCGGCGTGCCGCCGCAGCGGGATACGCTTACCGTCTTCCTGCACCGGCCCGAACACCTCCGGGCAGATCCGATCTAAGGGACAGGCCGGCAGCGCTTTCTTGCCCGTTGCGTTGTCCTAGTCGAGTTTTTTCTTTTCCTTGGCCAAATCGTCGGCCGACAGCGGCAGGTAACC
>Ga0182005_1000275_pt1 | contig 32466 bp, 24 predicted proteins | sample Sormic07211103_1_FD_123021 | JGI IMG/M metagenome (GOLD analysis project Ga0182005, IMG submission 123021) | Rhizosphere microbial communities from Sorghum bicolor, Mead, Nebraska, USA - 072115-103_1 MetaG | ecosystem: Host-associated > Plants > Roots > Rhizosphere | place: USA: Nebraska...
AAGGAGTTGCCAATAGCGCAGCGAAAAACCTTCTGCCGGACCAGGCTAAAAAACTGGTGATGACGCACACCGGCACATTGAGAGCGATGGGGCCAGAAATCAAAACCCAACTGAGTAAGTTGGGTGACCCGGGAACGCGGCACTCCATCGGTTGGTTGTTGCAAATGCTCAGCGGTGCTGTGGTGACTTGGCGTAAACGCCGAGGACATGGACAGAGCGCTAGTGTTAAACCTAATGCCACCAGTAAGGCGCAGAGCAAAGCAGGTGAAGGCCGGCTCGAAGCCAGCAGCCGTCAGGCTCCTGCGAATGCTAACGCCAATGGCCAGAAAAATGGTGCATGCGCGGGTACTTGCAACAGTATTAGCTTCGCGTTGGGCTCCGAGTCGCTAAGCCATACCGATTTCAGCCTCCCAGGTCCATTTCCTATTGAATGGGTGCGTACCTACAGCTCCCGGTTCGATGCCTTTGACAATGGCGAACTGGGCGCTCGGTGGGTGACAGAGTTCACCACCCGATTTGATTGCAAGGGCGATGGTCTGGTTTTCTTTGGCGCCGACGGTCGTAGCATCGATTTTCCTCTGCCCAAGGTGGGCCTCTTTCACTATGACCCCGTAGAGAATCTCACCCTGGTTCGCTCCGGCGAGGATCAACTGCTGGTTTGCTTCGGTTTCGAGCGCAAAGAAACCTATGTCCGTCGTGGTCGTTCCTTCTGGCTGACGGATGTCAAAATGCGCAGTGGCACGGGGCTGATGCTGCACTATGAGCATCGGCACGGGGACGCCCTGGTATTGTCTGACCTGATTACCTATCAAGGGGATATCACGCAGGTCCACTTGCACGTGGGAACCCTGCTTGATGATCAAGGACGGCTGGCCGGTCTTTGGGAAATCCGTGACGGCGCGCCTGTACGGCAACTCTGTAATTACCAATACAACGTCCACGGCGATCTGATCCAGGCTCAGGATGAAAACGGTGCTGCATGGAACTATCAGTATCAGCATCATCTGCTGACTCGATACACCGATCGCACCGGCCGCGGGTTGAATCTGGAGTGGGACGGCCACACCTCACACGCCAAGGCCGTGCGCGAGTGGGCGGATGACGGCAGTTTCGATACTCGTCTTGAATGGGACGAAAACATCCGCCTGACATATGTCACCGATGCCCATGGCAACGAGACTTGGCACTACTACGACATCAAGGGCTACACCTACCGGATTCGGTATCCCGATGAACGTTCAGAGTGGTTCTTTCGCGATGACGCAAAAAACATCATTCGTCACGTTCATGCAGACGGGACCTCCGATCGATACAGCTATGACGAGCGCGGTAATTTGCTCGAGCACATCAGTCCCGACGGCAGTGTCGCTCACTACGCCTACGATGATCTCAATCAACTGATCAAGGTTAGTGATGCAGAAGGTGGGCAATGGCAGCGAGCTTACGATGATGCCGGCAATTTGGTGGAGTCGGTCGATCCGCTTGGAAACAAGACGGAGTATGCCTACGACAAAGCAGGTCAGTTGATCGCTATCAAGGACGCAATCGGCAACGAGAAAGCGCTTGAGTACAACGATGCTGGTCAGCTTCTGAAATATACCGATTGCTCTGGCAAGACCAGCGAATGGGAATACAACGATCGCGGTCAGATGATCTGTTTTACCGATGCAGCAGGACAAAGCACCGAGTATGAGTACAAGGCTGGACATATTGCCCTGATTACTCATCCAGATAAAACCCAGGAGCGATTCGAGCGTGATGCCGAAGGGCGTCTTCTTGCCCATATTGACGGTCTGGATCGCTGCACGACATGGAGCTATAACGCTGCCGGGTTGATTGCCGAGCGCGTAGACGCCTGCGAGCAAACGCTTCGCTACCGTTGGGACCGGCTGGGTCGTCTTGTAGCGCTGGAAAACGAAAACGAGCAGCGCACCCAATTTCACTATGACCCTGTCGGAAGGTTGCTTGAGGAAAAAGGATTCGATGGCGTTGCTACGCGCTATCAGTACGATTCCGAGAGCGGGCGTTTGGCGAGAGCCATTAGCGGTGAGCGCGTCATTTCGATGTCGTTTGACCCCATGGGACGGCTTGTAGAACGCCATGCGAGCTTGGGCAATACGTCTCAGAGTGAATCCTTTGCGTATGACGGTAATGGCAACATGGTTTTGGCCACGAATGACCAAAGCCGGCTGCTGTGGTTCTATGATTTGGCCGGTAATCTGATCAGAGAGCATCAGCATTATCAGAGCCTGGATGCACCGCTCGTTGCAATCTGGAGGCACGAGTACGACCCCCTCAATCAGTGCGTAGCTACGACCCGCCCGGATGGTCACCGGGTGAGCTGGCTGACGTACGGCAGTGGGCATTTGCTTGCGTTGAAACTCGATGATCACGAGCTGGTCGGTTATGAGCGAGATGACCTACATCGTGAGGTCGTTCGTCATCAAGGCAATCGTCTGCGCCAGACTCAAAAATGGGACCCGGCAGGTCGCCTGCAGGAGCAATTGCTAGGCCGAAGTGATGACAATTCCACTTTGCTCAAGCGCGAATACAAATACGATGCGGTCGGCCAGTTGACCGAGCTAAACGACACGCGTCGCGGACCGCTGTCCTATCGTTACGATCCAGTCGGAAGACTGATCAGTGCAGCAAGCCGCCTCGGGGTTGAGAAATTCGCTTTCGATCCTGCCAGTAACCTGCTCGACGAAAAGGTGGCAGAAGTACGGCGGCCTCTTGATCGGGCGCCAACGCGTAGTCGGTTGGTAGACAATCTGCTACGGGAATACGTCGGCACCCATTACGAATATGACGATCGCGGCAATCAAACACTGCGTTGGCACAATGGTCAACGCAGTCGATTGCAATGGGATCTGTTCGATAGGTTGGTTCATTTCGAGGATGATCGTCTCTCGGTCAAATACGCCTACGACGCCTTGGGTCGCCGGCTATACAAGCATTCAACCGCCCATTATAGAAATCGTCCTGAAGCAGGTTCTCACTGGAATAAAAATGAGCAGGGACGTGTTCAGCGTTTGCTTGGCTGTGGCCTGACTTTGTACGGGTGGGACGGAGATAATCTTTCCTGGGAAAGCAGTCCTGCGCCTATCGATGGGGGGACTGGCCGCACAGTCCACTACGTTTATGAACCCGGCACGTTTGTTCCGGTGGCTCAAGCGATCAGACACGCCTCGATTGATTTGTTAAGCCAGCCTGAATATGTCGGTGGCGAGAGTCTTGAAGATGACCCGCTTTGGAGTCATGTACCCAAAGCACAACCGTTTGATGCTTTAGCCTGGTATCAGTGTGATCATTTAGGCACACCATTGGAGCTTACCGATCAGGACGGTCAGGTCGCCTGGAGCGCTCAATACAAGGCGTGGGGACAGGCAAAAGAACAGACATCAGCCACAGCAGTACGGCATGGGCTGAACAATCCAATTCGTTTCCAAGGTCAGTACCACGATCATGAAACAGGCTTGCACTACAACCGATACAGGTACTACGACCCCCATGTAGGTCGCTTCATCTCAAAGGATCCGATAGGTCTGATGGGGGGCATAAACCTTCATCAATACGCACCTAACCCAACCCAATGGGTGGACCCTTTAGGGCTGGTGAAGAAACCGCCATCCAAACGCGCCCTAAAAGACGGCGCTGGAGCATCGCCTCAAGATATCGCTGCTAGTAAGGTCGGCGGAGGCAGTCGAAAAGGACAGGCGGCGTGTCGCAAGAAACTTATCGATAAGAGTAAGCCAGTGGGCGTCTACAAGTGCTGGCGGTGCGGACATACCTCTACCAATCCTGATGACATGCACCTGGGGCATAAGAATGTGGCCACCTCAAATGGGGGCAACCTTGCCGATGTCAACGTAGATCTTGAGGGCGCTTCGTGTAACCTGAGTGCGGGAAATAGCGGTTACGTGAAGGAAGGGATGTCGTGTGTCGAACGTGGAAGTTGTGGAGCGCCATATGGACGATAAAGAATTGCCTGTACTGATTCAGGTGTTTGTATCAGATGACGGTGGCCCCGTACTCGAGGAGCTCCCTGCAATTGCGATGGGGCAGGATACCTATGAGCTGTTGTCTTCACCTGGCCTTGCGCTGAATTTGGCTCGAGGTGATGTCATCTCGATAAAAAACAAAAACACTCACGCTGAAGTCCTTAAGCGCGGAGGGAATTTTTGTATTCATATCTACGCCGATTTCATCCCCGAGGACGTCATTGCTCAGCTCGAATCTGATGTCGGCAATGAGCTGGGTGGAACACTTGATGGCGTTTTCGAAGGCAATCTTTCGTTGGCTGTGCCGTCCAGCAACGGGATGGACAGAATCAATGAGTTCTTTGATCGCTTCCGCGAGAAAACCGGCCTCGAATGGTATTACGCCAACGTCTACAAGAACATTGATGATGAAGAGGATGAAACGCTGCTGAATTGGTGGCTGCAGAGCTGATTGATTCGAAGAGTGATCTCGCTGACAACAATCGAAGCTTGGCTAAGCAAGCTTGGATAAACACAAATGTGTCGGCTAGATCTACGAAACGCAGTGTGAGATCGAAGGGCGCGTGACCGGTCGGTAGTGACTGCGGCGCGCTTTATCGGCCAGCCAGAAAATATGAACGAGGGCGACCCTCTTTCGAACGTTTGCCTGGCCGATATAAATCCAAGATTTAGTCAAAGGAGTGACTCCATGAAAGATGTAATTCGCTTAGGCGACTCCACCACTCACGGTGGCAAAGTACTCGAAGCCTTCTCCCGAACCGACCTCAACGGCAAGCCTATTGCTGGCGTCGGTCACAAAGTTAGCTGTCCGCTTTGCAAAGGGGTTTTCCCCATTGCAGAAGGCAGCAGCACCTACACCGTTGATGGTACGCCCATCGCTCTGGACGGTATGAAAACTGCCTGTGGCGCCGCGCTCATTGCGAGCGGTCCGAAAGGCGCAGTGATCAGCTGATAGACCTGACTACATCCTGGTTTCATTGCCAACGAGAGGCGACGTGCAGACGTAGGCCTCATGGCGATGAGCCTCATGACATCTCTGAATTCCCGAGCCTACTGGCTGGTAAGACGCTTCCATGACGACCAATATCGCTGTTGCAACCAAACGTGAACCACAAGTCGCCGTTGTTCCGCTGAATCTGATCATGGTGGAAGACGTGGGGCGAAGTGCGGCTCAATTCGATGCTTGGTTACGAGAGATCAGTGGCGATCTGGTGACATTGGAGCGCATCAAGACGATCGCCGGTGCGCTGCCTGTTGTCGGCAATATCATGGCGCTGGTCGATGCACTGAACGATGTGGTGACACTCTCGAACAGCCCACGACAAGATCCTCTCAACTGGGTCAGTCTCGGGATCAACCTGATCGGTGTCTTGCCGATGCCGCCGAACATGGCAGCCGCGCGCATGAGCTTGCGTCCGACATTGTTCCTTGTTCGCCAGGAGGTCGCCAAGGTCGGCAAGCTGGTGTTGGGCGATGCGTTGATCAACGTCGTGGTCGGTCATCTGAACGCTGACATTGTTGGTGTGATCGATGATTTCGTTAAGCAGGCTCAAGCCAAACTCAAGGAATTGCTCAGTGATGCAGGGGAGTTGGGTGAGAAGATCCTCAACGAAATTGCCGTCGGTTTGGAAAGGGTTGTAAACGGTCAGCTCGATACCAAAGGCAATTTGAAAGCGGCAGAGCAGATGGCCAGCGCCGCCAGCGATCAATTACTCCATGATCCGATGAGCGCGATCAGCAACATCTTTGGCGCTGCGGCGAACGTTTACAAGGCAGCCGGTAAAGGCGTGGCTAACAGTGCCGCCGAACACCTCTTGCCGGAGCAGGCGAAGAAAAAGGTTCTGGCTCATACGAAATCGCTGCGCGCTATGGGGCCTGAGCTGCGCACGCAGTTGAACAAGTTGAGTGACCCGGCCGTTCAAAGCTCGATTGGCGCGCTCTTGGTCGTGCTGGCCAGCGCGGTTGCAGCGTGGCGTATGCGCAACGCACACGGCCAAGGCGGTAACGTTAAACCGGGCATGACCAGCCAATCCCGACGAGTTGCCAGCGACGGCAAGGTTGAGGTCAGCCGAGCTGAGTCGAAGCCGAAGACGCGCCCGAATGATGAGAAAAACGAAGTATGTCCTGCGACTTGCAAACGCATCAGCTTTGCCATGGGTACAGAGGCGTTTGATCACTCGGATTTCAGCTTGCCCGGCGCATTCCCTATTGATTGGACCCGCACGTATTGCTCAGACCTGAGCGCCTATGATTCTGGCGTCTTGGGCGCGCGCTGGATCACCGCGTTCACGACTCGCATCGATGAGCAGGACGATGGTCTGGTGTTCCATGATGCAGACGGCCGAAGCCACAGCTATCCGTTACCGAAGATCGGGCAGTTTCATTACGACGCGATTGAAAACATGACCTTGCTGCATGTCAGCGAGGGACATTTGCTGCTATGTCGCGGGTTCGAGCGTAAGGAAACCTACAGCCGTCATGGGCAAACTTATCTACTGGTGGGTGTTGTACTGCGCAGTGGTGCCGGAGTCATGCTGCATCATGAGCATCGACACGGTGAGGCCCCCGTGTTGTCCGACCTGATTACCTATCAGGAAAATGACATCACCAAGGTACATCGCCATCTCGGTACGTTGATTGATGGTCATGGCCGGTTGACCGGTCTATGGGAGATCCGTGACGGGGCGCCACAGCGTCAGCTGTGTGCCTATGAATATGATGCGCACGGCGACCTGGTGCTCGCCCAAGATCAGAATGGGGCAGCTTGGTCGTATCAGTACGAGCATCACCTGATCACGCGCTATACGGACCGAACCGGGCGCGGGATGAACTTGCAGTGGCAGGGTACGGGCGCCGATGCCAAGGCGGTGCGCGAGTGGGCCGATGACGGCAGTTTCGACACCCGTCTGGAGTGGGATGAGAACATTCGCCTGACCTACGTTACAGATGCTCACGGTAACGAGACGTGGCACTACTACGACAGCCTGGGCTATACGTATCGTATTCGTCACGCCGATGGCTTGTCGGAATGGTTGTTCCGCGATGACGCCAAAAACGTCGTCCGGCATGTGCATCCCGATGGGGCCACTGACCGCTATAGCTACGATGAGCGCGGCAATCGGCTTGAGCATATTCGCGCCGACAATAGCGTGGTGCACTTCGCCTATGACGACCACGACCAACTCATCAAAATCATGGACGCGGAAGGCGGGCTATGGCTGCGCGCCTATGATGACGCCGGCAACCTGGTTGAAACGGTCGATCCGCTCGGTAACAAGACTGAATACGCCTATGACAAAAAAGGTCTGCCGATTGCCATCAAGGATGCCAACGGTAACGAGAAGACCCTCGAATACAACGACGCGGGTCAATTACTCAAGTATGTGGATTGCTCGGGCAAGACCAGTACATGGGAGTATGACGATCGCGGCTTGATGATCTGCGCAACGGATGCAGCAGGGCAGAGCACCGAATACGAATACAAGGCTGGGCAGGTAGCGCTTATCCGGCATCCGGACAAAACAGAGGAGCGTTTTGAGCGCGATGCTGAGGGCAGACTTCTGGCCCATGTCGACGGATTGGATCGCTGCACGACCTGGAGCTACACGGTAGCTGGTTTCGTCGAAGAACGCGTGGACGCTGCCGAACAGACTCTGCGGTATCGGTGGGATCGTTTGGGACGTTTGCAGGCTCTGGAGAACCAGAATGAACGTTCGGCGCAATTTCTGTACGACCCAGTAGGACGCTTGTTGACCGAAACAGGCTTTGACGGACGTCTAACTCGCTACCAGTACGACATCGCCTCTGGACGCCTATCAAAAGTCGCGACCGGTGACCGTGTTGTGACGGTAGCGTACGACGAGATGGGCCGCGTGACGGAGCGTCTGGCTTCACTTGGCGACCAGTCTCAGACGGAGCGTTACGCCTATGACGGCAGGGGCAACATGATTTTTGCCCGTAACGCAGACAGTCGAGTGCAGTGGTTCCATGACCTTGCCGGCAATATGGTGCGCGAGCATCAGCATTACCTCGGTTTGGACAAGCCGCTGGTTGCTGTCTGGCAGCACGAGTACGACGTGCTCAACCAACGCGTGGCCACGATCCGTCCTGATGGGCATCGGGTCAGTTGGTTGACCTACGGCAGCGGTCATCTCTTGGCATTGCGCCTGAACGAGCATGAGTTGCTTGGCTATGAGCGCGACGACCTGCATCGCGAAGTGGCTCGGCATCAAGGCAATCGTCTTGTGCAAATGCAGAAGTGGGACCCCGCGGGGCGCCTGCAAGAGCAACTGTTGGGGCGCAGTGATGACAAGTCGGTTTTGCTTAAGCGTGAGTACGCCTACGACGCCGCAGGGCAACTGAACGAAATCAACGATACGCGCCGTGGCCAGTTGTCCTACCGCTATGATCCTGTGAGCAGGTTGTTAAGCGCGGTGAGTCGTTTGGGTGTTGAAACCTTTGACTTTGACCCGGCGGGTAACCTTCTCGATGAAAAAGCGGCCGAAAGTCGGCGACCTTTGGAGTTGACTCCACCACGCAGCAAGTTGGTCGATAACCTATTGCGCGAGTATGCAGGTACTCACTACGAATACGATGAGCGTGGTAATCAGATAAAGCGTTGGCGCGATGGTGCTTTCAGCGAAATGCGTTGGGATCTGTTTGATCGGCTGGTGCATTTTGAGGACTCAAGGCTTTCGGTGGAGTTTGCCTACGACGCCCTTGGTCGACGTTTATCCAAGAATTCGAAGGTCCACTACAAGCAGCGGCCGGCGGCAGGCTCACTGTGGAATAGCGCTGAGCACGCTCGATTGCAGCGAGAGCACGGCTGTGGCTTTACGTTGTACGGTTGGGATGGCGATAACTTGGCTTGGGAAAGTCGTGCTCCTCAGCAGGATGGGGAGGCGGGCCGCACTATTCATTACGTGTTTGAGCCCGGAACATTCATTCCTGTCGCTCAGGCGATGTCGAATCATTCCATTAATCTGATGGGATTGCCTGACTACGATGAGGATTACAGCTTAGAGGATGATCCGCTTTGGAATCGTTCCGCAGTATCGCCCCCAATCGATGTATTGAATTGGTACCAATGCGACCATTTGGGCACTCCTTTGGAGATGACCGATCAGAATGGTGACGTCGTATGGAGCGCTCAGTACAAGGCCTGGGGTGAGATTCGGGAGGAGCAGTCGCATTGGGCGAAGCAGCAGGGCATTGCAAATCCTATCCGATTCCAAGGGCAGTACCATGATCATGAGACGGGGCTGCATTACAACAGGCATCGCTACTACGACCCGTCAGTGGGACGTTTCATAAGTCAAGATCCTATTGGTTACGAAGGGGGACTCAACCTTTACCAGTATGTTCCGAATCCTACTGGGTGGACTGACCCGCGCGGGCTGGCTCGTCAAAAAGGAATTACGCCGAACAACAAAGGCACACGCACTACAATCGAGTCGGGTAATCTGCAAGCACCGGAGGTTGGATACAGCACGAAAGCAGGTGGGGAAGGTATTCAGCATCCTGTGGTTCAAGAGCTCTATGAATCGATACCAGACGATCAACGTTCTCCTTTTATTCATGGGCACTGCGGAGAAGCGGATGCGCTGAGTAAGATTGCCAAGGCTAACGATGTCAAATCTGTCGAAGCTTTGAGAGATATTACGAACGGCTCAACATCTACGACCGTAAGGAATGATGGTAAACAGTTGAAGTTTTGCCGATCTTGCGCTCAAGTTATGGGTAAGCTCGGCGTATGTGATGGAGTTAAAGAATGAGTGATGAAAAAGAAATTGAGGAAGTCGAAAATCTTGAGGCGCGTCTCCTTGCCGCCGGCGTATCCATTAATCAATTAGTGCGGTGCTACGCGGATTTTTTGCTTCATTTGATTAAAGACGACGCTTTAAGTAGTATTTCTTCTGCAAAACTCGATCTTATGTCTAACTACCTGAGTAAAGCCGTAACTCCTGGAGTAGTTGAGTCCAGTCAGGAGCAAAGGAAGGGGTTCTTTGTCGATCTTTGGCCAATTGAAAGGCAATATAGAGAATCGGATCCAGCATTCGCGAATTTCGTACGATGTGTAATCTGTTGCTTCGGAAATGAGGAAGACTGGGAGCAGGATGATACAGGAGAGGCCACACCTTTATGGTATTTTCTTTTCTATATCAAGAAGGTTTGTCCCGAAATAAAAAACGATTTTTTACAGTATTTTGAAGGTGTTTTTAGTGAGCGTGGATTATCTGAAAGGTAGTGTATAGCTGTAGGCAATTATTTGCGCGACAGTGGAAAGGTGCCTTGGAACTGAAAACACTCGTGAACTATTATCCTTCGCGAACGGCAGTTTTCGGCCAAAAGCTGCCATTCGCAAGAACCTTTGTCGCTTCTGCTGATGGGCGACACTCAATAACTATCTAATCGAAAGATCGCTCTGCCGCTTGGTAAGACCCGACCGCTCGAGATATCTACGAAGTAGCGGTGACAATCTAGTCGGGCTGTAGTTTTGAAGCCAAACTTCTATATTCTCGACTTGATTGGGCAAATCCTTACGCAACTTCAGGGCGACACTACGGTTTATTCCCAGCGACATAAGCTCGAGAACCTTAGGGTCGTAGCTCCCAAGTTCAATCATAGAAGGAAGACTGAAAGCATACGCGTACTGTTCATGGTCTGATTCTGGCACGCAAGATTTTGTGATATCAGACCAAAGAGAGAAGTATTTAACTAGCTTAAACGTAATGTTACTGCTTATGTTCTGAGTAACATGGCTGGCTGCCTTGTCCACGGGTCTTTTCTTCGAGCCGCTTTCAGAATCATTTTCCTGATCGAGGCTTTCTGAATCCTGAGAAAAACGGTCAAGGTATTTATCAATAAAGTATCGATGTGGCTTACCTGCCATCCACTGGAAGGCATCATAAATTAGTGAGCCAATACCAACGTAGGGGCCGAATTTTGAATTTATCTCGCCTTCAATATGGAAAATCCTGTCGAGCCTCCGGGCAATGTCATCAAATTGCTGATAAAAATTCTGATCCTCAAAAGCAATGTCTTCTGGCGGATTTATCAGTCTGCGGGAGTTAGGAAAGCTAGTAGGTATCCAAGCATGCGGATTAGCTTGAATTTCTAAGTACAATTGGTTTTGAAGTAGCGGATCAACGTAAGGGTTCTGACGGAGCAACTCTAAGGGAATCGCAAGCTGATTCTTTATTTCAGTTAGCTTTGCTTCAAGAAGCTCGCGTTTATCTCCCTTTATCTTGGAGGTCTCAAGCAAACGGTTGAAATGCTTTTCATCTGAGACGAACAAGTGCCTTAGATAGCAGATCGTCGCGTAAAGCTTATCGCCTACAGAATCCTCGACAATCTCATCTCGTGTCGCCGTGGCGAGGCGAATCAACGTGTCCGCATGCTCGTCGAGAATGGATGTAGTGTTGGGCTTGATTTTGGTCTTCTCTTCATTAGTGAGCCGGTCTTCGCCCCATTCATCGTCCTTAATTTCTAGACAGTAGACTTCCCCGTAGAGGTTTGTACTGATTCTTCCAGCCCGCCCGATTAGGTTTTTAAATTCAAACGGAGTTAGTTGTGTATTATCATTCTTTGGGCTAATAATTATGAGTTTATCTGCTGGGAGATTTACACCCTGCAGCAAGGTGGATGTGCAAACTAGGTTTGTTATTGCCTCTTTTGAGTATAGTTCCTCTATTTCAATTCTAGCGATATCCGGTAAGCCAGCGTGATGGAACGCTACACCATTTCTGAGAGTCCTGATAAGAGAGTAATCAGGGTGAATTTCGTCGGCCAAAAAATCGATGAGTTCCTCAATCGCGTTTGCATGTTCAATGCTTACCTTGGTTGAGCGAGGCAGCTCGAGTGCCCAGTTCTCAGCGCTGGTCTTTCGAGGAGCGAATATAATACAACTTTCATCTTGCTTCAGGTTCTCCAAGAACATCGCAATCGCTTGACCTTTCTTGTTTTTAGCTTTGGAGAAAAGCTTTTTATTCAAGATTATTTCACCACAAATTACATTTTCGGTCTGACTAAAAATCCGATATTCGGCAGAGTAACTGTTGGACAAGAAGGTAATTGCAGCTCTGACCTGAAATACAGGAGTTGCAATTGTTGTTTCACCTACAAGCTCCAGACCAGAAAGCTCCTTTAAAGGCGTAACTATGTCTTCAATGAAGGGGCCAGCAAAGATAAATTGGCTCAGTGGAAATCGCGCGACTAGTCCATAAAGACAGTTTTCAAATACTATGCCACGCCCCTCCGCTTCAAGGTTGTGAATTTCATCGATAAAAATTACTGCAGGAGGCCTTAGTGTTTTGTCATTAAGAAGCTTATTGCATCGCTCTGGAGTTAACACATAGATTGTGGATTTATTATCTTCTTCTTGCGGGCGATATGTAGTATAGACATGTGCGCGATCCTTAAGGTCGGACTTGAAATCCATACTCACCTGATTGATCAACGCTTTCGTAGGTACAACGAATACTGCTGTCTCAGCATTGGCTATCAACCTATCAACGATGTACCTCCTAATGATGAAGGATTTTCCCGCTGACGTAGGAGCTGAAATTGCAACATTCGACCCTGCCCTAATAGCGGACCAAAGCCTAGCCTGATAGTCCGTAAACACAAATTCGCCGCCACTTTCAAGCTTATGAGTCAAGCGCCACCTAGTTGACCCAAGCTCTAGATCTAGCAAAGTTCCAAAGCTACTTTGATACTGACCTTCTTTAAAAATATTGGGAATATGCTTGCTTGAAAGAAGGTTACCTGACCTCGACTGAAGGATGTAGCAGGCACGTTGATACGCAGAACTGTGCGGTTCATAAAGATGTAGAAGAGCACCGAAGGAGTTGGCAAGGTTTTTAAGCGCCTCTGATTCGCCCAATGCGATGATAGAGGCCAGCCAAGTTGCGCTTTGAAGCCTTTGAGAAGAAATAGGAGTTTGTTCAATCGCTCTAGCTTGCTTGCTAAGGAATAAGTGTTTTAGAAGACCGTCATAGGTATCTACAAAATCTTTATCTTTCGAGGCTTCCAGGGGAAGAACATCCGAGTCAATAGTCACTTAAGCTTCTCCCTCATTGACGGCCTTGGTCGCCGCCTTCTTAGGTGGCTCTTTGTATTCTATTCCGTGAATCTGTTTAAATAGAAGCTTTTTGAATTTTCCGACATCACTCATAGGTATTAGGAAAAACTCGAGAAACAACTTACGCAATTCGGTCTCGGTAGTGAGCTTCGATTTAATACTGGTGAGAACATCGTCGGAGTGTTCAGTGATCCACTCAGAAACTAATTTCTCCGCATGTTCTCTGTCGGTGGCGTCTTCTTCAATGCTGTCAATTTTTGCGTCATCATAAATAAGAAGTACTGGGAATACCTTGTTGCACGCTTGATATTCAGCGGTACCAGGGCGAAACGCTTGAAGTAGTGCTTTTGCTTGAGGCAAGGAAAAATTGTTAGAAATATTTGATCGCGCAATAAACAATTCGTGATCAAATGAGCTAGCGAGATGGTCTTGATTAAATCGGTCAACGGATTGTAGGGAGCTGTTCAAGGCGCCATTCAAGTCTTGATAAATTTTTGACTCACCTATTAGTATTGATAACTTCCCACCTCGCTCGCCAAAGAATATTCCGTCGCCTCCCTTGACCTGGTCATTCGAATTAGTAAGCAGGCTAAGTTTGTGACACACCATCGGGGTTTGGAATATAGCCTCGACTAATAGATAAAGAATTAATTCTCCATACTTCCCATCTTTTACCGGATTTGTATTTCCGAAAAAACTCGACGCTTTAGGGTAAGGATTTATTTCATCTTCTCGATATCTCTCGAGTGTTTTTTTGTCAAAAACATAATTCTCAATACGGCTACTGACATACTCAGCAAACGCTAAGCTTTCCTGTCTGTTTCCTGAGAATTTCAGAGATAGAACGTGTGCACGGACCTTGAGGTCAGCTCTCTCGGGGATCCGATGGAAGAATCGATCTACCCAAGTAGTTTTAACTGTAAGGCAGTCACTCCAGGTAATACCCTCAAACAGCTTTTGCATCTGAATCCCTTCTGGATGGCCGAGCAATGTCAGAACGATACTACAGCAGCTTCGAATAGTGCCGCTACGGCGGACGTACTCGACATATGTCTATCTGGCCACACGCTCACATCAGAATTTTGGTATTCCCTATGAGCTGAAGATTCGTTATAGAAAAAGTAGATCATGCCCGTTTTACAAACCTTTCGAATGTCCGCTTGTGGCCGATTTCTGCCTTCCACGACCGGTTGAAACCGACCCATAGCTGCCTCTGATCAGTGGCAGAAATCGGCCAAATGCGGTCAGGCGAACTGCTGGTAAGCGCGCTGCCACAGTTCGTGAGCGTCATCTATCAGGCTGACGGCAATCGACTCCCTCGTCTCCGGATCTCGGAGGAGGGCCAGGTCCTCATTGGAAGGGGCATGTAGGTTCACATTGAACTTAGAGAACTTCCAGAACAGGTTGCCCGAATTGCGAGTGTTGGGTGCGATCTCTCGACTCAGCGCCAAAAGGCGCTCCCGGTCTTCCGGGAACTGCTCACCGTCACAGTAGTAGCCAACGTAGAGGCGGTGGTTGAGTTCGATGTACACGCCACCATTCATAAACGGGAAGGGGAAAGTGAGGCCAATGTATTTGCTGTTTTTGGCCTTCTTGTAATAGGCGGAAACCGCCTCCTTCGTGGCCGAAATTTCGGGCTTGCCGAGTTGCGGATATTGGCTCGCTTGGCAAGCCGTCATGCGCTCCCAAATATCGAACTGTAGATCGGCCAGTACGGACTTGAATGCATGGTTGATGTCGGCGATCACGAAGAGATTCTCGCCCAGCAGGATCTGTTCTTTTAGCTTGCTCATGTAGATCTCACCCTGGTCACTGGATGTCAGCTTTTGGAGTAGTTCGATGTACTGAAAAACGCTTTCCCGCACGCCGGGCTCGCGGGCAACCAGTGGAATACAGTCCTTCAACCAAGCGATGATCTCAGCTTCGTAGCTAAGAAGAACTATAGGCAGAGACTTGCGACTCTGTTCACTGGGCTCGGAACCATCCAAGGTGAGATACGTGGTCCAAATCTCGCCGTAGCCTTCTGCCCGCATTCGCTGGTGGTAGCGCCAGAGCTGTTCGTCCTGATCGCCGGCGTAGATCTTGTTCTCGATAATCACTGCCTGCTTGGATTGGTTGCGGACCAAGATGTCGATGTTCTGGTACTCGACCTCGACAATCGCATTCTCTGAATCGAAGTCCTGGATGCCCAGTCGCTTCAACAGGAGATTCAGTAGAGCTGTTCCCTGATTGTGGGTTGCCTTTGGGTCGAGCAAGAAGGCGAGGAAACGCGAGTGAAGCCGAACCTCGTCACTCGCGCTGCGGAGTACGGAGAAGAGGTTGAAGTCTGCCGGGCGCTGATACCTCGCGCGCAGCAGAGCCACGGTTTGCAAAAAATCGTCCATGAGAGTGGGTCCCTGAATAAGGCTGAGTTGCGGCGCGCAGTATCAGGCAAATCACGCTCTTATGTAATGGCTATTTGATGCTGCTAGCATCATGCAAGTCTTGGTTTAGAGCTGTGTCGATCGTTCGACCTTGCCAATGAAGCGTTTTGCGAAGTCGCATCACACTGGGTAAACCGGAATCGCTGTAAACAGCCCCTGCTTTTGTAGACCCGCGATGACCGCTTTTGGCCGGTTAGCGACCCTTTCTCTGGTCAGCCATCCTTGTCCTTCGACACGTGGAGGACTCGTCATGAACATCTTCGCTACCTGCAGCCACCAGCCTTGGAACAAAGGAAAACTGGTCGGGCAGAAAGCTCCACTCAGACTGAGGGGTATCTGGGCCATCCGGGTAAGGCTTCAAATTGCAGAACGAACCCGTGATCTTGCGCTCTTTGATCTGGCCATCGACAGCAAGCTTCGGGCCTGCGACTTAACCAAGCTTCGTGTGCGCGACGTCGCTCATGGCGAGTACGTATCACCACGCGCCATGGTGATGCAGCAGAAAACGCTGCGGCCAGTGCAATTCGAGATCACCGAACAAACACGGTTTGCTATCGCAGCGTGGATACACCAGGCCCAACTCCGGAGCGAGGACTGCCTTTTTCCGAGCCAGCTGCATACCTCAGACCATCTATCAACACGTCAATACGCACGTATCGTCAAAGGTTGGGTGGAAGCAGTTGGCCTTGATCCAGCAATGTATGGCACTCACACAATGAGGCGTACGAAGGCATCGCTGATCTATCGCAGGACGAAGAATCTGCGAGCGGTTCAACTGCTGCTTGGCCATACGAAGCTGGAGAGCACCGTTCGATATCTGGGAATTGAAGTCGACGACGCCCTAGAGATGGCGGAACAGACCGAGGTCTGAATATGCATAGCGACGGTTGAGCCCTGACCGTCGCTAACCGTCCAAAAGCAGACCGTAGACACAGCGCTCGTGGCACCGTAATGTGCGCAGAGGTCATGACGTTTTCCCTCCTGAGTAAATGTCGCGCTCGCTGATGCGACACTCAAGTAGATCAAGGAGTTACGCACAAACAAGGAAAGTTACCAAGTAAAGTGGAACAAAATATTACTCATTTTTATCGTCTACTTTTTAATTAGGCGTTTAACTTAGCAGAAGAAAGGAGAAGTCTGTGTTTGCCAATATTCTATTCAACAATTTCCCCGGAATTGACGCTCGAATCAACGAAGATCCAGTACTGTCTTTCAAGAATGTTCTTATATATGAACTGGTAAACTCATCATTTCCAAACGACATAGTACAAACCATCAACGGAGAGTACGCCGCGACTTTCCGACATATCGCTTTAGACACCAATGGAAATGGCTATCTTTTCGATTACAAAAATAAAGAACTCGCATCCCCTCTTGGCCCATGTACTTACGCCGCTTAACAATTTGCTCAGATCGTTCGCTTCGCTCACTCGGGACCGGCTTCGCCGGTCCCTTACCAAAACGTTAGCTACTCCAGTCAATGACTGTTTATGGCCGATTGCTGCCTGTGCAGACGATATTAGGATTGCCGTATCCGCATAATCGCATCTGTGATCGCTTTTGCATTTGTATCTAAGGTCTCCATAGCCATCACAGCGTTATCTGCAACGACTGCTGCGCCACTGGCTGCAAGCCAAACGGCAACCTCCTCGATTGCCGCCGCCAGTGCATGCTGGTTGTGCAGGAGCAATGTGAGGGCGTCAGCAGTGGCGATATTAGAAGCTGAGTTATTTGGCATGCGATCCATCCTGGAAATAAGGGTTTCGCGAAGCCTAGCTCATGCGGCCGCAGCAGAGAGGCTTAGATACCGCACGCTTAAAATTGCTACACCGCGCAGATGATTTGAGACTTTAGCCAATCTGTTGCATCGACCGGTTGAATCCACAGCCGATAGCGGTCTATCACGACGGTACGCAATCGACCCCCTGCAGACATTCATAGCGATTAGCTAATGGGCCGGTTCAGCCGACCCCGGTGAACGAAGCGAACTATTCGAGCGCATTGTCAGGGGCGCTTTTTTGTGGCACTGATCCTTGGAGTTGCTCGAGTCTACTTAGCTTATGGACTAGCAGCCTAGCCCCACTATCATCCACGAATTGCTCATACAGGACGGTGCTGTCTCGGAAGTGATTGTCTAGGCGATTCAGGACATCTCTTAGTGCGGCGAGCATATCCTCGACTGCAGCTCTGCTGATACCGCTGAGAGGATTGGAGTTTCGGTTACTAAGGTAGTTGTGGTCTTGATGAGCTATACGTTTGTTGCGATGCTCGCGGGCGAACTCTGCTGCCGTTACCGCCTTAGTGCAGAGATCCTGAACCTCCGCCCTTAGCGCGGAATCAGTGATGAGTGGTGAAAGCGACAGCACGGTTAGGTTCTTCTTTTTTCCTGTACTAGAAGGGTCCGTCATTCGTGACACGCCAAGGAGTACGCTATCCCAAAGCTCATCTTGCACGATTTTAAAGAATAAACCAGCCGTTCTATTAAGCAGCTGAACCGTGTCAGTTGAATCTCCGAAAAGCTGCCGATACTGCTGCCAGAGAACATGAAGCTCTACCAGTTCTCTGTAAAGTTCGTAGAAATTAGCACCGAGTTCTTGTCCCATCGTGGAAATATAATCGGCACGTACTTCGTCCATGGATCGCGTTACCATTTAGTGGCCTCCAATTACCATTTGGCGACATCACTCCAGCGCTTGAGCGCGGTTGTGATGCTCTATAACGTTTCTTGTCGTCCTTTTAGCCGTTATCTAGCCTGGTGGGAATCGCAGCGCGACATAGCTCAAGGAGAAACGCGACACGGATGACGCCAAGCTTAGCTGCGTTAAAGTTTCAGTGTTGGACGCCACCTCACTGCGACTAGTCTATCCAGCGGCTGCTTCTGGCCGATTGCTGACCTTTACGAAGGGCCGCAGTCGACCCGTTGCAGTCGTTGAGATCCGACAGATATCGGCTAAGAGGGGTATTTCTGTTCAGGCATTTTGCTGCAAGACACTCTATTAGAACATTGACTTGAGCTCATCATCACTAGGCCCGCGCATAGCAATTTCGAATGAGTTGAGGTCTTCGTCGGAGGGGACAGTCATTGCTGGTATTGCTCGAATCCCATCCGCAATGTCTCTGCGGCTCAGATTGCAGATGATGACCTGGCCGCTGTTGATCTGGTACTCCAAGGAGCCACACCAGCGATTCATGTACCCCACAGTAGGTGTCAGGACGGCTGCGCTGGGTCGCTTTCTCATCTGGTGTTTTGCGAGCGACATCCGCAAGAGCTCCATCTGAGTGAACAGCATTTGAGTTCGTTTTAGGTCATCCCTCATCGTCTCAACCAGATCTGGACTCTCGATGAGCAGGTTGATTTCCTCGATGCGTTTTTGGATCGTGTAGTTCTCGTAGCCTATGGGCTTCTGCAGTTCTTTCAGCTTGAGCGGCAGCCCGCCATTGTCTGCTGCTTTGAGGTACTTACTGATTTTCTCGCGCCATGTGCGCATCAGCTCGTAAGCAGAGAAAATCCACATCTGTGATTGCGCAGACAGGAATATCGACTGGTAAGGCGTGTTTGTCTCGTCGAATTTGCTACGAAGGTATCCGTATTCAAGATCCATGATGAACTCATCCACAATCGTGAGATTCATCGCTTGGTTGCTAAAGTCGAGATTGTTTGCGAAGAACACCAGGCTGTTTAGAACCGAGTAAATCGCCATCTGATCAATTTCTTCAGGGTTCTGGTAAGGAATTTTTTCGTCGTACTCTTCGTAGTCGTCCATGTTTCACTCCCCGAACACAGGTGTTAACAGCAAGGTCACTTGGATAAGCATTTGATGGAAACGCATTGAGATTTCCCACCCTACGCGAACCTTGGAGCCGTGTGAATGGAGCAATGCCTCCTGTCCACCAGCCTGTGACTGGCCGCTTCAGGCCGACAGCGGTCGCAGAACGTCCGCTTTTGGCCGAAAGCTGACGGCCACGACTGACCGCTTTTGGTCGATATAGGACGACTGCCGCCTGCTAGGCATTCCTAGGACTGCCGTATACGCATAATCGCGTCCGTAAGCGCTTTTGCGTTTGTGTCTAAGGTTTCCAGAGCCATCACAGCGTTATCTGCAGCTACCTGCACGCCATTAGCCGAAAGCCACACGGCGACCTCCTCTATTGCAGCCGCCAACGCATGCTGGTTGTGCAGGAGCAATGTCAAAGCATCTGCCGTTGCGATATTGGAGGCTGAGTGATCTGACATGAAAATCGTCCTTGAGCGGTGGGTTTGAAAAGCCTAGTAATGCTGCGGAATTGCATTGGCTTCAACGCTTGTGCAACAGACATCTTTAGCGCACCACAATGGTGGGACAACCCCACATCAGATCTCACGGAACGACGGCAAGAGAGCGTTCAATACACCAACATTTCTATCCCCGTTTTTGACAGTATCAGTAGTGCCCAGATCGTAGCCGAAAACGCTTGCTTTAAAATTGCTACAGAGAAGGGAAGAAATCGCGGAGTCTCCGAGGAGGGGCACACGACTGGTACAGGGCTTTTTAAAGCGGTCTTTTGGCCTTAATTAAATGGGGAAGAGGCGGATGATGGGTCCGATCCATCACAGATAACACCTCAATTTCGGAGCCCGCAGACCACCCCAGCCCTCAGTAGCTCTTCAATTACTGAAGCTGGAGATTGGCTGCTTTAAACCAGTGCTTAACCGTAGCCTTTGAGACTCTCAGCATGTTAGTCCGAAACCGACCTTCGGGGTGGTGTCATCGCCTTTCATCAGGTCGAGGTTCCAAGCGTCTCTGTAGAGATAATGCACGCAGCTATGAATATCGTTGATGCGCCACTGACAGCGGCGTTTGTTCTTCGAGCGATCATTGGCCACGAATTTATGTCCTGGATCTAGGTAGATGATGCCGTTAGATAGCGCTTTGAGCAGGCGCTCTGCAGAGGTTTTGCGGCACCAAACTATTTCAGGTGAAAAAGTTACTTGGTATGTGAAACCTTTGTCGTAGTCTGCTACGTTTCTGTTGTGCGATTTCTTGGCAGGAATATAGACAACTTCGTTGTGTTTAGCACCCCAGTTGTTCATAAGTCGCTCAAGGCTCCATCCTGCAGCTACAACCCCCGCATTGTCGACCAGAACAACTTCCACTGCGTTCATCTTGCTTGTCAGTGAGGTTGCAGGGTCGTAAGGAAAGCTAATGCGTGCGCCGCGCTCATCGCGAATCCAATCAGATTTAGCATTTTCAGGTTCTACGGCGCGGTACTCGCGTACTTGTAAGGTCAGTCCTGACTTTGTGCAGGGTCTGTTTGCGCGATGAATTCCTGTTAGCCGCCATTCCCCCGCTGATGATTCGTAACCATAAGTCTTGATCATTTGTTCGAAGTTATCGACGTAAAGACCAAAATCGGGCTCGGTAGTGAACAGTGTGACTTTCGGCATGGTGTGAGCCTTGAGCTCGATGCCGTAGAAATCGCCGTCTTTGCTGGAGTTTGGAACAATGCCTAAAAGCCCCTCCAGCGTGTATCCGCATACCTGAGTGCCTTCAAACGGGATCCGCTCCCCTTTCACATTCAGCCTGAAACCACTGTGCACTTGACCCATCACATCCGCCTTAAGTTGATCAAATAGCTTGCCGCTGTAGCGTTGGTGGATGCTGAGTGTTTTGCAAACCCTTGAGCCCTCAAAGCCTGGTAATTTAGCAATCTCGTGCTCGAGGGTTTCGTTGAAGTCCACGAACATAAATGCAAGACAACCCCCGCCAGGCGTATGGCCAAGCACCAACAGTCGTTTTGCCTCTGGGTAGTTTTTTGTGTAGGTAACAGAGAGAGAGCTAGGCATGGTGTTTTGGTCGGTAATAAAACCCGAGAGCCTGACTTCCGGATACTGGGTGTAGACAATCGCCTTAACGTTCTTGGCTCGAATTAGGTTCCTTTTTGTATCGACCCACATGAAATTATTGAAGGTTGCTTCCGGGATGTTGTCACCCGGTTTGGAACGAACCTTGGTAAGGCTGGTGCTGGCTGCGCGTTCCGAAATAGTCATGTCGAAGGTGGCATGCAGTCCAACAAGACTGCGCAAAAAGTACACCTGATTTTTGTCGTTGGCGTTTGGAGGCAGAACCTTGAGCAGCATTTGGTCAACGCCGAAGCTCTCGAGAAGACTCTTGATTTCGGATACGGAACTGGCGACGTGTTCAAAGCTTGCAGTCGTTTGCATCATTTCTGAGTCTCTGAGTGGTCATCGTGTCGATGCTTGAAATCTACTCGTAGCTCTGTAAAAAAAAACAACAAAAAATATCAAAAAGTAAAATGAAGGCCAATGATTACTTGGTTCCGAATGTCTCTGCTTGGTTTTTCCTTGGTTTTATCGTTCGGTGATTGTCGAGGCTAGGTGCCAAGGAAGCGTGATTCAATTTGAGTCGGGATTGCAGCGGGGCAGGCGTAAGCCGAAGGGGACAGCAAATGGTCCGAGGCTTGTTTAGTGTTTTCCATCTACTGATGAAATTCAGTTGGTCGACGATGACGGCCGGCCGAAGGGCAGTTAGTGGTACAAAAATGGTACGGGTGGGAAAAATGTCGCTACAGGCCTTGGTTTAAAGAGGGAGTGGCATTAGTCGTCCCAATCCATCATGTAAAGCTCTCATGCTGGCCAAACTACCAGTAGAGCTTGTTTCTATTAACTTTTCTATGATTTAGAGAGAAAACTGTTTGTAGTCTTACATCTTTAGTCAGTGCACCTGAATCAGAGCCTTCAGTGAAGGTTAAACCGATTGTGCTGGAACAGTTTAAGGTTGCATATAAGAAAGAGTTTTGCCTTTGGTTTTTTGCAGCAGGTGTCAATAAGTAATTCAAAATTTCATCTTCATAGTTTGAGGTCTTTTTACTTGATGTAACAATGCCGTATGGGTCGAGATTCCAAACTAAATATTTGTAAGTTACCCTGGCAATGTCGCACATATTAAGGATCTGGTAATGGCTCCAGTCTAGGCCGCAATAGAATGAATTCGGTGTCTTTTCATACCCGAGTACGTCGCTTTGAGGAAGCAGCTTGTCAAGCTCGTCTGCCAATGCGCGAGTTCTATCTCTGCTAGCTATTCTGCCGGTAAGAACATTGTTGTTGTAAAAATTTATCTTTGGTGTCGTATTGGTGATGATCTTCGAAACATTTGAAAAGTTTGGCGAAAAGCTTGGTGTAAATTTTCTAATCCCGAGCGTAGGGTATTTTCGCTTGACTTCAAGGAAAGTGAGGGTCTTGGTTTCGCTTAAAGTGATAGCATCGATATCAACGCAGTTACTCATGGAGTTCATGATGCAGCGCTGTATAAAGATTGACTCGAGTTCACTTTGATCAAGGCGGTGAAACCACTTTGAGAGCAGTCCGCTCACTTTGTTGAGGTTCTTTTTTATTAGGTATTTGTCAAGCTGCTGTTGCAAGTTTGGGACGGCAGACTGCGATCGATTAATCTCGCCGTTAAGATTTATTTCACTTACAGTCAGTCCAATTTTTTTATTTGGTATATCGATCAATTCTGACGAGTATTCAACAGAAAAGAAACGTCTTCCTACTTGAGAGAAGGTGTTGACAACTGAATGGTCAACCGTTGAAAGCGTATTGCCTGGAGTAATCAACCTATACCAGTGCTCTTCCTCTCCACCCAGTTCGATAGAGTAGCAGGAGTCTAGTTTTCGAATGATCCAACCTGTTTGAATATCCGAATATTTGTATTGGGCGAGCTTGGTCGTAAGTTTTTGCAGCAGATAACGTTCGATAATGATGCCAGCAAGTCGTGCGTCATTGTTGGTTTCGACCGCAAAAATTGCATTAGTCAGTTGCGTTATGTTGCTCATTATCGTGGTTACACTCTTTCCTAGTGTGGTGGCATGGTGCCATTTCTGCTCGGAAAAATGGAGAGATTTTTACCTTCTAACGCTGAAGAGCTACACGGAAAACAATGTGTTAGCGTAGAAGGTGGTATGGAACTGGTACAGGAGTGAATTTCGTTAAAGCCCCAAATTTCACTGGCTTTTTACAGTAGGTAGGTCCAGTCCATCACAGATAAAGCAGTGGATTTTTTCCCTGACCGACAACAATCGCCCAAAAGCTAACAGTCATAGTCGACAGAACCCTGCGTCAAATCGTTAACCTTAGCTGGCTGCAGCGTCGTATTGATTGCATTCCTCATAGAGAGCCTCTAACTCGAGGGCCGTTTTTGCGTTTAAACGGCAAGCTAGCAAGCGAGAAGCATCGGCTAAGGAGATCGAACAGTCCTCCGACAAGCTTCGAGCTGCATCTAGCATGCTGAAGTAAAAGGTCTCCACCCCACTGGCCAGTGAGTCAACCTTCTTCCTTATCGAGTCGGCGTGCTTAGCTCGGGATTTTGCTCGAGCATAGAACTTGCGAGTCAGAACCTCGACGCGATCCAAGCCACACTCCTTGATGACCGCCTTACCTCCATCCGTTAACCCTGTGAAGGAAAAGTTTTCATCAATGCTGATGTGCGTGTCGTAGTGTTCGTGGTGAGGATGGAACCAAAGCAAACCGCTTGCTTGAGGGTAAGCGGGCAATGGTCTCGCTTGAGATCTATCCACTAGGCAGTCATGCATACCCTTGAGGTTATTGCATTGCTTACAGCTGACAGCGAGGTTGAGTGGTTCGAACATGAATTCGGGATATCCAAGCGTTGCTCGCCTCTTAGATGCGAGATTGCTAGTGCCGCTCTTCTCAGTGCATCTTGAACTCTTCCCCTTTGGCAGAATGTGCTCAAGCTCCCTATACCCAATCTCCTCTGCTTCAATGGGGGCCTGGCAGTAAACGCAACGAAATTTCTGCAAGCTCAAGAGTCGGTCACGAAGTCGGACAATCGGATTCAAACTCGTGGACCACTTGCCAACGCACGCTCTTACTTCGGCCAACAGATTGCTATCTGCCGCGGTGAACACGATCCTTGTGTATCGCGTCATTCACGGCCCTTCCTGCTGACAACGCCGGTTGGGGTCGATGTGCTGAGCCTCTTGATGATACTTTCTAGAACATCCCGCATAGGATCTAACTGCGGCAGAGCCTGGCTATTTTCAGTGATTTGCTCGATCCATAGGTTTCGCTGGTTGGGATTAATAGCAGCTCCAGCAGAAAGCTTTTTTAGTGCCGTGTTAGCGATTTCAAGAAAGTCAGGTGCTCTCGTCGACGACAGCCCAAATGGGCCATCGTAAACATCAGAGGCGCTCCAGCCGAATGCTGTAGGAACCTCCGCACTTCGGACGTATGCTCCTGCACGGCGAGGGCGGGTTAGAGTGCGAATGCTTCCCCACTCCTGTGACACCCCTGAAGCAATTAGTGGCGAGTGTGTCGCCACCACGACTTGGCAATTATCAAATCCAGAAACGATGGCGTGCAGCTCCCTGATGAACTCTTGCTGCCATCGTGGATGGAGGCTGTTCTCTGGCTCGTCAACCAAGATGAGGGAGTTATGTCGAATTTCAGCAACCAGAGATCCAAAAGTTCCTAGCCATCCCCACTGGCCTGAACTAAGCAGTTCACCAGAGATCGGTTCTTGGTTCTTGAGCTTGAAGAACTGCGTGCTTGCTACTGCCACGCGCCCCATGCGGAGGAGGAGTTCCCACATCCCAAGAGTGAACCCATACCTGCTATTGTAAATTCCGGTAGTAATGCCGAATTTTAGAGGTAAATTTTTCTTCCCGAACTGATTTAGAGTATTGAGGACTTTGGGGGCATTAGCCCGCATCTCCATGAGCGCTTTCCGCAGGTCATCACGCCCAGAGTCACCCTTGGTCAACCCGACCTTTTCGAGTTCATACAGCGTCTCTTCCTCTTGAGAGCTAACACTTGATTCCTTTCCAGGAACCACCGCCAAGAAGACCTCTACGTAAGGATTAAGGTCGAGCAGTGAGAAGGCACGCTCGAGCAACTTCCCCCTTTCCTTAAGTAGGTGGCGATTCGTGATCAGCGATCCGACGAAGCTTCGCTCGCTTTGGGCCACACCAGCCATTCCGTTACTCGCGCGGGGGCCAAGGTAAACGAAGTCGTCGTTGTTTCGACGACGCTTCGACTTTAGATCACGTGTTCCGGCCCGTGGAAAGCGATCTAAAGGGGTGCCAGATATGGCAATCACCCGATTAGGAAGCTCATTCGGAGGTAACAAAAGGATTGGCTTACCCCGTTCAGGCGTGTAGCGAGCCCTCCCCAGAGCTGCTTCGGTAAGGCACCTCAGCAAAAAGCTTTTTCGCCCACCATTTTCAGCGAGAAAGATCGTGAACCAATTTTGGCCCTGTGCGCTTCTTGGGGCGATTGCAAGCTTACGCTCGAAACCGCCTCCAATCGATTCCAAATGAGTGATCATGGCTCTACGTGTGTGCGACTAAGCAGCCGTCACACTTTTTGCTCTCGACGATTCTGTGCGGGCAGAGTACACCAGACAATTGTACCGAAGAAGTGGACAAAAAAATAAGGCATGTAATGGTGGTTCAGAACGCTGCTGAGCAGCTTCCACTTTCGTGGGCTCGTCAATTGATTCTTTCTGACAGTTATCTGACTGATGCCCAGCACGTACTAGTCAGGGAAAAATATGGGGCGAATGGAGTCCTATGGTACAGAAATGGTACGAGCAATAGGTGGGTGAGCTGTAAGCCTTTGTTTTAAAGGTTCTTAGGCTTAGTAGTTCCAATCCATCATCGGGGCGACGGAGAAACGGCGGGAGAGTGGGGCGGGTGTGGCGGTGATTGGGGGCATTGGGGGTACGGAATCGGTGTGGCTGGGAGGTGGGGGAGTTTATCAGGAATGACCGGTCGGGCTCAGTGATATCCGGCGGAAATACAACCTCATCAAGTGTGGGATTAAGCAAGACAGCCATGAAATGGACTGATAGCATCGGGCTATCAATAAGAGTGAGGAAGGGATCCCATGCTGAAAAAACTCGCATCATCTGTACTCGTCGCCGGCGCCCTGCTTGCCTCCGCCCAAGGGGCTTTCGCCGAAGAAAAGCTGTTCAAGAACTACGTCTACCAAACTCCACTCGCAAAATTCACCGAAGCGGCCGGTTACTACGACTGCTCCCAAGACGTCGGCGGAACCGCGAGATGCATCGACGATGTGGATTTCCTGGAAGAGAAATTCACCGTCGCGCTGATCTTCTCGGGTGACAAGCTGATGATGGTTTCACTCATCAGCCCGTTTGATCAGAACCTGTACGTCAAAGCCGTCGCGGGGCTTTCCAAATCATTCACGCTGGTGTCCATGAGCGACGATAAATCGGTTTTAGATCTGGTTGACACCACTCGAAAGGCAAAAAGTAGGGAAGAGTTCTCAGCGAAGATTACTAACTTTGAACAAGTTGGTCTGACGGCTGGGAGTTTGACCTATACTTTTCTTGAAGGGGTCAATGCCAAAGGGCAGCCTAATGCGGTTAGCGCATTGGCTGCTGCGCCTGAAAATACGCGGTCTGCGGAGTTGGTGCTTGCGGGGCAGGGAGCAGATGCGGGGTTGCTTATCCGGTTTACGTTTCCGCGTTTAGAAGCGAATAAAATTTTGGCTGAGGCTAAGAAGCCTGTTGAAGATTTTTGATAGGCTGAAATTAAAGGGGGCAGGTTTTTTGATTTTTGGCGGTAAATAAATCTGTCAAATTTTACTCGGTCCCATTTTTCAAATGTTTAATTTTTCTGTTCGTGAATGTTGATAAGTGTGCGTTATTACTCAGAGTGAAGTTTTGGCGATTGCAGGAGTAGACTATGAATGTCATATCATTTTTTAGCAGTAAAGGGGGGGTTGGTAAAACTACGTTGTTATGTAATCTTGCCTCTTATTTGGTTAAGTTTTCGGGGAAAAGAATTTTGGTAGTGGATGGCGATCCACAAGGAAATGCCACTATGTATTTGCTTGATGAACGTTCTGTTAATGAGTTTTATTATAATGAGTCTCAAAGTTTAAGTTGGTATTTGGGGAAAGTGGTAGGTGGGGGGGAGTTTGACGGAAAAAAACCAAAAATATTCAGGTCAGAAAATTTTGAACTGGATATTATGCCCAGCCACCCTAGCCTTGAAATAATGGGAGATGCTATTCTAAATAAATCAAAACTATCTGGCAGTCCTTTGAAAGGCAGTTCGAGAATTTCATTCTCAATTAAAAAAATGCTGTCAGAATTGTCAGGTAGTTATGATTTTGTATTCGTGGATATGGGGCCGTCTATTGGGTTGCTGAATAAGAGTCTAGTTCTTGCGTCTGATTTTTTTCTTGCTCCAATTTCTGTAGATACATTTGGGGCTGTTGCAATAAAAAACATTTTGTTTCTGTTGGATGCTTGGGAGAGTGAGTTTTTAAGTCAAGAGTACGATGCTTCCGGAATTGAAGGTTTTTTAGGTGCTGAGGAAAGAGATAAATTTAAGCTAAAATTTGCTGGCTACGTGATGCCAAAATATCATGTGAAATACAGCAAGAGCGGGCGATATAGCGCTGATTATGATGGGTTCTTTAAGCAGTTGTATCCTTATCTGGACTCTCTTGAAGAAAAGTTCGGATTTGGCGATCTGGAAAGTGCGGGTCTGGGTTTTATTTCAAATTTGACTAGTTTGATTTCATTGTCTCAGGTAATACATAAGCCGGTATTTGATCTTGGGGCTGGTGATGGAGTTACTGGCGCTCAGTTTGCGGCGGTTGATGATGCCAAAGCAATGTACTCATCTATCGCTAAGCACTTCCTGCATAGGATCACCCTCGCATCCAGGGAGGGTTTTTAATGAAATGGCCTGAAATTTTACTGGAAGACTTTTCTCAAAATCGGGTTGTGCTGTTTATCGGATCCGGGGTTTCTAGAAACTCTGTAGGTCGGGATAAGGTTACCAAACCCAAAACTTGGCACGCTTTTTTAAACGATACGGCGAAGAATCATGGAATGATCGATCGTGTCAAACCTTATTTGGATTCTCGTGATTATCTGACGGCTCTCGATGTAATAAGACATGGGCTAAGGAGTGAAGACTACTCTAGGGTGATTAAGGATGAGTATCAGAAGCCTGGGTATGGTGCGGCGGATATTCATGAAGCCATTTATCGGCTTGGTTGCAAAGTGGTACTTACTCCAAATTTTGATAAAATTTACGATGTGTATGTCTTGGAGAAGTCCAGAGGCACAATAACTGTTAAAGAGTATTACGCAGAGGATTTGGCTGAGTTTATTCGCGGTGATCGCGATGTTGTAATAAAAACGCATGGGTCGGTAGATACACCTGCGAAAATGATATTCGGTAGGAAAGATTATGCTAGAGCAAGGACTCAGAGTTCAATGTTTTATGATATATTGAAGGCTTTGACTCTGACCCATACCTTGCTTTTTATTGGTTGCGGCATTGATGATCCAGATATTCGCTTGTTACTGGAGGATATAAATTTTGGGTCTGCTGGTGCACGGGCACATTATTTTGTTTCTGCCGAAAATTCAATTACTAAAGAGATGAAGCAAGTTTTAGTCGATACAATGAATTTGGTTGTGCTGGAATACCCTTATGTGGACGGGTCTCACGATCATTCCGCATTAACTAAAGAGTTGCGAGAGTTAGCGGATGGATTGACTGCTTAAAACATAGATAGCGTGTGGATTAAATTTTTAGGTGTTTATTGGTAAATTAGATCCTTCCTGTCTTCTATGTCCGATTGGTGTTGGGGGAGGTTAAATGTCAACTAATATTCATTGATCAAGGGGTTTCTTGGTTTGCGGACTCGACGCCATAAAATTGGAGTCTGGTCTGGTCTGGTCTGGTCTGGTCTGGATGGAGTGGGTGGAGTGGGTGGAAAATAAATCAGTCCCCATTGTTTCTATTTTAGGGAGGCTATGATGATAGATATTGGTCTTTGGGTTAGAGAATACAGAGGGTTTAAAGGAGTTGGAGCTGGATTTGAGTTGGTTCAGCCTATCAACGTCATTGTAGGGAAAAACAATATTGGTAAGTCCAGTCTGATCGCTGCTGTAGAACACATGTTCAGAGATCGGGGGGCGGAATACGAAATTTGTAAAAGTGTCGAGTTTTCTAGTGTTTTATCCGAAGCGGCACTTCGTCCACATTTTAGCGATAGTATGTCAGGTGGTGATCTTCCCGGTAATCACTGGCGTGAGCATGGGCAAAACTTTATAGATAAACGTGTCGTTTGGAAGGAATCAAGTAGAGATGTAGAAGTTCTCTGGGTTGATGGTCATAACGGGGAATTATTGTCTGGCGAAAAAGCTCGAATTAGTTATGTAATCGCCGATTCTAAGCGAAGGGATTTTCGGCACATCCGCCTTGATGCAGACAGGGATCTTGTGAAAGAAGGCTATTCTCGCGATTGTGCGTTGCAGAGTAATGGCGTTGGCGCGACGAATATTATTCAGAACTATATCAATAGCTCAGCTCTGGATCGCGATTTAGTCCAAGTGCGATTACTATCCGCACTAAATGAGATCTTTGCCCCTGATACAGTATTTTCCGAGATTGTAGTGCAGCATCACTCAGATACTAATTTTTGGGAGATTTATTTAGGGGAGGAAGGGAAGGGGTTAGTGCCATTGTCTGCTTCTGGAAGTGGTCTAAAAACAGTTATTTTGACATTGATCAATCTTATGGTTCGTCCGGACTTTGAAAATGTTCGGATTGATCGGTATGTTTTTTCATTTGAAGAGTTGGAAAACAATCTACATCCAACCCTGCAAAGGAATCTGTTTTCATTTTTGTTTGATTATGCTTATTTGACGGGTTGCCATATTTTTTTGACTACACATTCGCAGGTTGCGATAGATCTTTTTTATGGTGAGGGTGGTGCGCAAATTCTCCACGTTAAGAAGCAGGATGGAGAAGTACTTGGTGTGATATTGAATGATTTTAACCACGGTTATTCTGTTTTGGATGATCTGGGTGCTAAAGCAAGCGATATTCTTCAGGCCAATGGTATCATATGGGTTGAAGGCCCGTCTGATAGGGTTTACTTAAATAAGTTTATCGAAATTTGGGGTGGAGGTGCATACAAGGAAGGTCATCATTATCAATTTATATATTATGGTGGTAGTGTTCTCGCACATATTGATGCTGGAACCCCGGAAGTAGATATACAGGACGCGATTAGCGCTATTTTGATAAATAGAAATTTTATTTTTGTTTGTGATAGTGATAGAAAAAATAAGAATGGGAGAATAAAGAATCGAGTTACTGCTCTTCTCTCTAGGGTTTCAAAAGATCGGGGTTATGTTTGGGTTACAAAGTGTCGGGAAATCGAAAATTATATTCCAAAAGAGTGTTTTGAATTGGAGTATGGGGTTTCTGGTTTGTCGCAAATTGGTGAGTATGAGTATGTGCAAGACTACTTAAAGGCTAATAATCTTTCCGCAGCAAGTGTCTTCGCGGATAAACACCATAAAGCGGTAAGGTTCAGTGAGAATTTCTCAAAGGAAAATTTGGCATTTAGACCCGAATTAGCTGCGGAGATGGGTCAGATCATTGATCGTTTGATGGTATGGAATAGTTGATGTTGCATCAGTTTTGGTGGTTTATTTTCTTGTAAGGAGCGAGGCGATAAATATATCTGTCCAAAATTTTCCATTTTTTAGTCTAAAGCCAAGTATCTTCCATCATGGTCTTCACAGGGCTAAAGTAGAAAGATTTGGTTTTTGGATTTTTTGGGCTTAAATCAATCTGACCCCCATTGTTTAAATTATTTCTTTTGAGTGCGTGCTAATGAGGAACTGTCATAGTTGATCTAACTTGTTGCGGCTCGCACGGCTTCCGTCAAAAAAACCCAGTATCCACCACCATAATCTACGAGAGCGACTGACGTTATAAAATTTGTGGCCCGTCGCAAGTTCCACAAATAGACAATGACGAAAATAACTACTTTTTGCCCTCCTAACGGTCGTAGCCATATCATCGCTTATCCTTATGAAGGATTCGTCCCTCTGGTCGATCCGAACCCTAAGACCCTCCTCTCCAAGCAGTGACGCCGAGCGACCGTCAGGGCCCACGAATCCAATATTCAACACCGTAACAGCGTGGGGGCTGCGATTGTTGATATACAAAACCGGGCCGGCATAATCCCCTCCTTCGTAGAGGCTGAGTGAATTCCTGTTGAGGCGATACGCGAGCCATGAAATCCACAATGCGATGCCAGCGATTACCAGCGCTCCAAGAGCTACTGCATCGCTGATTTTTAAGCTGTAACCCCAAACCGTGACGGTCTCCATCGCGAATCTCCCTTCATTAGAAACAACGGCATGCTAGCTGGTGCGAAGTACTCATGCTTAAAAAGCCAAGAGAAAAGCACTTATCTCCCTCCCGCCGATGGCCGTCATATCTTTTTTTGTGCAAAGCGGCAATACAAATCAATGCTTTGCTTAAGCCCGCGACGGGAGGTCTGAGGCAGATTGCAGCTCCACGGAGCACAGAAAGGGAACCACATAGAGGGGCGGATTTATTCGTCTTACATTGTCCGTACTAAATCCGTCGATTTCTCGCTAGAGTCGCCCCTGTGTAGGAGGCTTAAACACCAAATTGCTTTGGTGTTTAAGATTGTCAATTCTATGGCGTACACACCTACACATCCTTGCGCCACCCCCTACACCTAAGACAGAATCCGCCGGCTTGTGCGTCTAGCCCGTGGCTTTTATCGTTCTCGGGTCACTGAAACCAGTGATCGGGTTTGGTAGCCCGTGTGTTAGATGTACTGCGTCACCGTCTCCGGTCGTGCTTTCGATCGGGGGTCTATGGTGGTCATGTACAGGGCGTCTTCGGGCGCGCCGGCTCCTGACACCCGGTCTACCAACCTGTTCATGGCCGCCACCCTTCGTTTGGTAGCGAAAGGGTGAAGCCTTCACTAAAAGTGTTAGGAGTTTCATCCATGTTCAAACCAACACCCAACCCACCCGAAACCGACGACGTTTCCCCCTACGAATCCACCGATTCCAAAAAATTCAACGAAGCCGCCGAGCGAGCCCTCGACTTCCAT